>OCLT01000241.1_pt1 | contig 71020 bp, 67 predicted proteins | sample 1481411 | NCBI WGS metagenome assembly OCLT01 (sample SAMN04168690, study PRJEB22393) | synthetic metagenome | isolation source: purchased from BEI Resources HM-276D
CAGCTCCATTTTCAATGGGTCTTTCCTTTTGGGCTCAAAACTGCACGAACCATTGATGGAAAAAATACGGTTTTAAGGAAAGGGGGAGAGGCCGCACCATCGCCTCTCCCTCTCTACACTTCGCCCTCTGCTATTTCTTCGTCCCCACCCGGAAAATGTTCGGCCAGGGGCGGTACACACTTCGCAGCGTGTCCTGCTTGAAGGTCTTGCCGCCGCGCGTGAAGCGGCGCGTGACCTCGATGGTGGCGCCCGGCGCGGCCCAGTCCACCTGCTTGCGCTGCCCGGCGGGAAGCGAGGCGTCGGGAATCAGGCGGTCTTTGGGCGGGGCGACGGTCTTGAGGGTCTTGGGCGCGTCCACCTGCACCTGATAGTCGCGCGCCTGCCCGAAGGCGGTGATGGTCAGGGTGGCTTCCTGGTCGTCCCACTCGGTCTGGAACCAGATGGGGCCGCCGGTGGTGTTGGCGAATTTCAGATCGAGCTGCGGTTGGTAGATGGTGGCGTCGAGGCCCTGCGGGTCGTAATAGAAAACCTGATACGAGTGGTTTTGCCGCTGCACGATGCCCAGCCCCGCGCCGTAGAGCGTGCGGAAGACGGTGGTGCTGACCTGGCAGATACCGCCGCCCACGCCGCTCGCCGTCTGGTCGCCCGCGATGACCAGCCCCGGCACGTAGCCGTTGCGCTCGCTGACCGGGCCGATGAACTTGTTGAAGGAAAACACGTCGCCCTCGAACAGCCGGTCCTTGAAGTTCTGGGCACCGACGTGAATGTTCTTGACGCGCTCGGGGCTGCTGCCGTAGTAGCTGGTAAAGCCGGTCGCGAGAAAGGTGGTAATACCGCGCGAGGCGAAGAAATCGAGCGTGCGCTGCGGCGCGACCTGTCCGGTCACGACCACGTTGGCGCTCACGCCGCGCGGGTCGCGCAGGACCTTGGCTACGGCGGCGCGGGTCGCCTGCGCGTCCACCTTCAGGCCGTTGGGCTGCACCACGGCCCACTGCCCGTCGTCCTGCTGCTCGAAGCGGGCGTCTCGCGGAGCGGCGAGCGACTTCAGGAAGGTGTCGAGGTCCGCCTGCAGGCTGGCCGACACCTCACCGCGCTGACGCAACTGGGCGGCGCGCTCGGCAGGAATGGTCAGCGTCTTGAGCACCGGCACCGTCGTCTTTTTGCCTGCCACCAGCGCCGGAACGTTGGCCCGCGCCTGAATCAGCAGCGGGGCGCGGCTGGGAGCGGGGGCCGGACGGGGCGTGACCGGCTTCTGGGGAGCCGGGGTTTGAGGGACTGACGGTTGTGGCATTGGGGGTTGCGGCACCGGAGCGGGTTCCTGGGGCACCGGAACCGTTGGCGCAGGCGGCGTGACAGGAGCCGGCGCCGGAACAGGAAGCGGCTGAGCAATGGGCGGCAGCGCCGGAATACCGGTCTGGGCGTGGGCGGCACTCAGCGCCCCCAGCAGCGCCAAACCGCAGATCAGCGGGGCAGACACGAACTTGGTCATCGGCTGGAGTATCCCACGGGCCTGGGAAGCGGGTATGAGCTGCCTGGGGCCTCAGGAAGCTTTGCTCAATTCCCACCACTGCTCGACGACGCCCCCGACTTTTGCTGGGTGGGCGCTCCCGCGCCGGGGTCGGGGGCCTTGATCCGCTCGACGACAAGGCTGACGCTGACGGTCTCGAGCGCCTGTGCCCCGTCGGGCAGCCGCAGCGTGACGGGCAGGGTGGAGCTGCCCACCCGGTAGTCCACCTGACCGCTGACCTCGCGCAGGCGCCCCAGCAGTTCGGGGGCGGCGACCACCCGCACCGTGCGCGGTTGCAGGGTCTGGGACTGAACGCGCAGGCTCGCCGGGGGCGCCCCCAGCACCACCGGTAACGTCTTGACCGGCAGCGTCCCGGTATCGAGGCGCTGCACCGACACGCTGGCGGGGTGCAGCGTGACCGGCTCGACCACCCGGCCCCGGCTGTCGAGGGCAATCAGGGGGGCCTCGCGTTCCTCACCGGGGTCGAGGTCGACCGGGCTGGTCACCACCCGCGTCACCTGATTGAGCACCCGGCTCGGGGCGGTGGCCTGCACCTCGCTGGGGCGGACCTCAAAGCGCGGCAGGCTGTTTTCGGCGGGCGACGCGACCCCCAGGGTGACGGTCAGCGTGCGGCTGAGTTCGCTGTCCACGAAGCCCTGCACCCGCTCGGGCACCTGCTTGCTGAGCACCGTGTTGCTCGGCGCGACGATCTGCACCGGGCGGTTGAAACTGCCCTCGGGCACGCCGGTCACGTCGAGCAGCGCCTCGATATTGCTGGGGCGCAGTTCGTTCAGGCGCTCGGGGCGCCCGGTCAGCGTGACCCGCACCGTCTCGGGGTTGAGGTCGCTGACGGCGCGCCGCTCGTCGCTGCCCGACGCCCCGGTGGTGTCGCGCACGGTAATCGGCACGTCGTAGCTCTGCTGCACCTGCGCCCGCTGATCGCCCGTGCTGACCGACCACAGCACCAGCGCGGCCCCCAGCGACACCAGTTTGGGACCGATGTTGTGCCGCAGCCGCCGCCATACGTACCGCGGGCTCAGCCAGCGCTGCCACTGTTTGCGCTTGCCCTGCGCTTCGCCGCCGCTCATGGCCGGCCCTCGGGGGCGGGCACGGCGGGGAGCGGGGACAATGCCTCGCGCTCATAGACGAGTTCGCGCAGTTGCTCGCGCAGTTCGGTGGGGGTGAGGTCGGGCCCCAGGCGCCCGTTCAGGGCAATCCGCATGCTGCCGCGTTCCTCACTCACGATCAGCACCACTGCGTCGGTGACTTCCGAAAGGCCGATGGCGGCGCGGTGCCGGGTGCCGTAGCGGCGGTAGGTGCCGTCGCTCGCCTGCAAGGGAAACAGGCAGCCGGCGGCCACGATACGCGCCCCCTGAAGAATCACGCCGCCGTCGTGCAGCGGGGCATTGCGGACAAACAGCGCCTCAATAAACGGCACACTGACCACCGCGTCGAGCGGCACCCCGGTGGCGGCGTACTCGCCCAGCGGCGTGCGGCGCTCGATGGCGACCAGGGCGCCGGTCTTGCGCTCGGCCAGCCGTTCCAGCGCCCGCGCGAGGTCTTGCAGTGCCGCCCCATCGCGCTCGGCGGCGCCGCGTGGTCGGCCCACGCGTTCGAGTGCGGCGCGCAGCTCAGGCTGAAACAGCACCACCAGCGCGAACAGCCCCACCGTGCCCGCCCGGCCCAGCAGGTCGGTCAGCGTCACCAGCCCCAGCAGCCGCGCCGCCACCCACACGCCGGCAAAGACCATGATGCCGCGCAGCACGTTGACCGCCCGGGTGCCCACCACCAGCTTGTACCCCTGATACAGCAGCGCCGCGACCAGCAGAATGTCGAGCAGGTCGCGCAGGGTGATGCCGAGCAGGTTCAGGCTGGACAGGGTCGTCAACGGCAGCAGGCTCCTTCGGTCGCCCACCGGCAAGGGCCGCCAGGTGGGGCCGGTCTACTATAGGGGCCCGCGCCATGAAGCGGCTGAGATCAGGGGGAGGGGACAAAAGGGCACAACATCCCCACGCTGTCGCCCCTCCTCATTCATACTCAGGAGTTCCAGGAGGCAACCTCATGCTCAAGATCCGTTCTCTCGGCCACAGCACTTTCTTTCTCGATGACGGGACGCACCGTCTGCTCATCGAACCCTTTCTCGAAGGCAACCCGCGCTGCCCGGTGACCCTCGGCGAAGTGCAGTCGTGGCAGCCGAGCGCCGTGCTCATCAGCCACGCCCACGGCGACCACTGGGGCAACGCCCTGGATTTCGGACGGGCGGGCGTGCCGATCATCGCCACCGCCGAGATCGCCGGGTACGCCGGAGCGCACGGCGCCAACAACGCCGTCGGCATGAACATCGGCGGCACCTACCGCGCCGAGTGGGGCAGCGTTTCCCTGACCCCCGCGTGGCACTCGAGCTCCTTTCCCGACGGCACCTACGGCGGAATGCCCACGGGTCTGGTCATCGAGTTCGGCGGCCAGCGCCTGTATTTCGCGGGCGACACCGCGCTGTTTTCCGACATGCGCCTGATCGGGGACCGCGAACTCGACCTCGCGTTCCTGCCCATCGGCGACCACTACACCATGGGGCCGGAAGAGGCCGGGCGCACGCTGGACTTGCTGCGTCCGCGCGTTGCCATTCCCATGCACTACGCGACTTTCCCGGCCCTGACCGGCGACCCCGCCGTCTTCCGCACCGAGGGCGAACGGCGCGGCGTGGAGGTCCGGGTCCTTGACCCCGGCGAGACGACCGAGCTGTAATTCAGGCCACAGAAGCTGACCTCGCGCCCAGAGAAGGGCATCGGGGTCAGCTTCTGTTCTGTACTGCTTTCTGCGCCGCCAGCTTCACGTAGCCCTCAATCAGATGGACGATGACCGGGTTGTGGGTGTGAACACCGTGTGCCTCGCCGCTTTCGCCCTCGGCAATAAAGTGCCCGACGAGCGCGGCCTCGGTGTCGCGGGCGAGCAGGAAGGCCCGCTGCCCCTGCGCGGCGATGGGCGGCAGGTCGGAGAGGTCGGCCCGCAGCAGCTCCACGCCGCGCGGGGTGAGGCGCTCCAGGCGTTCGGCCAGCGACTGCTCGCCCGCCAGGTACACGCAGCGCCGGGCGTTGAGCACCAGGTCTTCGGCCAGGCTGCGAATGGCCGCCTCGCCGTTGAGGTGATACACCGCTTCGGGCGCCGGGTCGGGGGCGAGGCGCGAGAGGTCGCGGTCCAGGGCCGCCAATCGGTCGTCGAAAGAACGCCGCGAACGCGACAGGTACTCGCGGGCCGAGAGGGGCGCGTATTCCAGCGGGTTTTGCCCCACCTTGGCCGACAGCCCCCGGCCCTCCAGACGCTCCAGGGTTTCGTAGATCTTGGGCCGGGGAATGCCCGCCTGACGCGCCACCCGCGCCGGAACCGCGCGGCCCAGGGCCAGCAGTGCGGTGTAGGCCCGCGCCTCGTATTCGGTCAGCCCCAGCGCTTGCAGGTGAATGACGGCACTCATCAGCTTTTCAGCATAAGCGATGCGGCGCCGCTCCGGGGCACGCGCCCTCATTTGGACTGGGTTCAAGCTCTTGCCAGCGCCTTACCTTCGCCCGAATCAGCGGCCCGCTCAGCTCGTCTGCGGGCGGCAGGGCGTCCGGCGCGAACCACGCCGCACCGTGACTTTCGGCGGTGTCGAGGGCCAATTCACCCTGCACGTCCTCGGCCCGGAACAGCACGGAAATGTTGTCTATGACATCGCCGTTGAGGGAGGTGAAGCGGTACTCGGCCCCGGCGAACAACTCCACTGGAACGAGGCGGGACGCCCGCAGGCCCGTTTCCTCGTGCAGCTCCCGCGCCGCGCACTCGGCGAACGACTCGCCGGGTTCGAGGCTGCCGCCGGGAAGCGTCCATTTCCCAGTGACTGTGTTCCCAGTGCCCGCATGTTTCAGGAGCAGCACCTCGCCGCGCTCGTTCGTCACGGCGACGTTGGCACCGGGGGCTATCAGGGGCCGCGAGCCCACCAGCGCCCGCAGGTCGCGCAGCCAGTCGCCGGGCGGCGGGGGCGAGGGCACGTCCAGCAGGGGCAAAGGTGGCAGCCCGCGCCGGGCTCGCAGCACATTCATGCTCACGCGGTTGATGTTGGTGTTCAGCGGCGGCAAATCGTCCAGAGCGAACCAGCGCAGTTCGAGCGTCTCGCCGCCGTCGTCGGGGCAAGCATCCGTCAGCGCCGCAGCGGGCACAGTGCCTTCCGTTCGCAGGCCGACCAGATACACCTCGTCGCCGTTCGGATAACGGTGCCAGAACTGCGGCCCACTCACCAACCCTTCGGAGAGCGGCAGCGGGCGCAGGTTCGGGCAGCGCAGCCCCGTTTCCTCAAGGAGCTCGCGATGAGCGGCAATCAGAAAATCCTCGCCCGGTTCCAGTCCACCACCGAGTATTCCCCATTGCCCATCGTCGCCCCGGCGCTGAAGCAGGACGCGGCCCGTTTCGTCTTGCAAGAGGACACTCACGCCTGCGGCGGGCAGGGCGCGGTGGCCCCACACGGCGCGCAGTTCGGACAGATAGGACATAACGACCACTCTAAGGGCAGGGGGTGGCCTTCAGCGAACTTTAAGATAATTTTCTCCGTCCTGCACACTGAAAAATAGCCCTGCTTCCGTGCTGATTTGTTATGTCAAAAACATAATCTGTGCTAGAATATCTGTATGAAGAACGCTCCGCTGACCCTCAATTTCGGCTCCGTGCGGCTGCCTGTCAGCGCGGACGGTTTGCTTCACGCCCCCACCGCCCAGCAGCAGCTCGGGCTCACCCAAAGCTGGGAAGCGGCGCTGGTCGAACACGGCCTGCCCGAGACGTACCGCGACTTCGGCGCCGGACCCGAGGCCGCCGTGAGCGTGCCCGATTTCGTGGCGCTTGCCTTCGCCCTCGACACCCCCGAAGCCCGGCGCTGGCAGAAGCGGGCGCGGGAGCTGCTCGCCCGCGCCATGCAGGGCGACGTGCGCGTGGCTGCCCAGATTGCCGAGCGCAACCCCGAGCCTGACGCCCGGCGCTGGCTCGCTGCCCGACTGGAAAGCACTGGCGCCCGGCGCGAACTGCTCGCCACCGTCGCCCGGCACGGTGGCGAGGGCCGGGTCTACGGTCAGCTCGGCAGCATCAGCAACCGCACCGTCCTTGGCAAGGACAGCGCGTCGGTACGTCAGGAACGCGGCGTCAAGGCCACCCGCGACGGCCTGACGAGCGCCGAACTGCTGCGGCTGGCCTACATCGACACCGTGACCGCCCGCGCCATTCAGGAAAGCGAAGCGCGGGGCAACGCAGCCATCCTCACCCTCCACGAACAGGTAGCCCGCAGCGAGCGCCAGAGCTGGGAACGGGCGGGCCAGGTGCAGCGCGTAGGCTGAGACAAGCGCCATAAAGAAGCTGCCCCTATCTTCCATCGCTTCATTCATCCCTCTCCGCACAGGAGGGGGCTTTTTCATCTTTTGACCCTCTACTAGGGGGAGAGGGCCTTGCGAAGCAAGGGGTGAGGGGTCTCCAGTACCCATGACTTCGCTTTGCGCTCCCAACGCCTAGCCCGCTTCACCGCGTCTGCTACCCTGACCCTGACTTTTGCGGGGCAAGTTTCCCCGCCGAACGGGGGAGGGGGAGCACTATCTCACAGGAAATCTGGGCCGACGTCCTCGCTTACGTGCGCAAAAACGTCTCCGACTTGGAGTACACGACCTGGTTCGCGCCGGTCAAACCGCTCGGCGTGCAGGAGGGCTCGCTGCTGCTCGGCGTGCGCAACTCCTTTACCAAGGACTGGTTCCGCGACCATTATCTCGAACTGCTGCTCGCCGCGCTGCGCTCGCTGGGCGCCGAGCACCCGCAGGTCGAGTTTCAGGTGCTGCCCGCCGCGCAAGACGCCCTGCTGCTCCCCAACGACCCCCCACCCGCGCCCGAAGCGGCGGCCCCAACGCCCAAAACCAAAGCCGCGCCCACGCCTCCCCCAAGCACCCCCGGCGACAACCGCAAGACGCTGAACCCCAAATACACCTTCGAGAACTTCGTGGTCGGCCCGAACAACAACCTCGCGCACGCGGCGGCGCTCGCGGTGGCCGAGTCGCCCGGCAAGGCGTACAACCCGCTGTTCATCTATGGGGACGTGGGCCTCGGCAAGACCCACCTGATGCACGCGGTGGGGCACTACCTCGCTGAGCGCTTTCCCGAAAAGCGCATCGAGTACGTGTCCACCGAGACGTTCACCAACGAACTCATCAACGCCATCCGCGACGACAAGACCACGCAGTTTCGCAACCGCTACCGCTCGGTGGACCTGCTGCTCGTCGACGACATCCAGTTTCTGGCGGGCAAGGAGCGCACCCAGGAGGAGTTTTTCCATACCTTCAACGCGCTCTACGAGAGCAACAAGCAGATCATCCTCAGTTCGGACCGGCCCCCCAAGGACATCCAGACACTCGAAGGCCGCCTGCGAAGCCGCTTCGAGTGGGGGCTGATTACCGACATCCAATCGCCCGAGTACGAAACCCGCGTGGCGATTCTGAAGATGAACGCCGAGCAGGGCCACATCACCATTCCGCAGGAGGTGCTCGAACTCATCGCCCGGCAGGTGACCAGCAACATCCGCGAACTGGAGGGGGCGCTGATGCGGGTGGTGGCCTTCGCCAGCCTCAACAATGTGCCCTTTTCGCGGGCGGCAGCGGCCAAGGCCCTGAGCAACGTCTTCGCTCCGCAGGAAGCCAAGGTCGAGATGACCGACGTGTTGCGGCAGGTGGCCGCGCACTACGGCACCACCCCCGACCTGATTCGCGGCTCGGGCCGCGCCCGCGACATCGTGGTGCCCCGGCAGGTGGCGCAGTACCTCATCCGCGCACTGACCGACCACTCGCTGCCCGAAATCGGCCAGTTTTTCGGACGCGACCATTCCACCGTCATGCACGCCGTGAGCAAAATCACCGAACAGATGGGCAAAGACCCCGAACTTGCCGCCACGGTGAACACCCTGCGTAACCGGATTCAGGGCAAGGAAGAGGAGGAAGAAGTCGGGGCGTAAGGTTGCCGGGCCAAGAGGGGCGAAGGGCCCCTTTTTTGGGCCAGTTTGGTATGCTGGGAAGAGAATGAGATGCCGGAAGTATGCAGATTATGCCCCCAAAAGTTAGGTCATAGGCTGAAACGTTCCAAAATCCCGTTCCAAATGGCGGTGAAACTTTTCACTTTCTGTGGAAAAACCTGTGGATATCCTGTGGATAAGTGCCAAAATCCTGTGGATAAAATTGTGGATAACTTGCCCCTAAAAATGCCCTGTGGATAACCCCCCAAGTTATCCACAGCTTATCCACAGGTTTTCGGGGTTATCCACACCCCCTCTGTGGAAAACTTTTGTCCTCTGGGACGGCTTCAAGGTGAGTTTTCCACAGTATCCACAGGCCCTACTACTGCTACTACTGTTTTTATTTTTTAAGAAGAACAGTTAACAGATAGGCCAGGTGACCTTGGGCCTTCCACAAAGGACTCTGGAAAATTCCAAAAGGAGGTTCCGAGTTGAGATCCAACGTGAGGCGTCTCAGGACTGATCGTTCTTCAGATTCCAGACCCGAAGCTCAGAACAATTTCATGTCCAGCACGAAGTTTTCCCCAGGTTGTGGATAAGTTCTGTGGATAAGTCGGGAGTTGGCTGCAAAAACCCTCTACTGCAAATGCCATTGCCAAAAAGGCCGTCCTAAACGCGGTTTTCTCCCCTGAAATCTGCCGGGCAAACGGCGTAGAATGGCCGGTGATGAAAGCCAATGTCACCAAAAAGACCCTGAACGAGGGCCTGGGCCTGCTCGAACGTGTGATTCCGAGCCGTTCGAGCAATCCGCTGCTGACGGCGCTGAAGGTCGAAACGTCGGAAGGTGGCCTGACGCTGAGCGGCACCAACCTGGAAATCGACCTGTCGTGCTTCGTGCCTGCCGAGGTGCAGCAGCCCGAAAACTTCGTGGTGCCGGCGCACCTGTTCGCGCAAATCGTTCGCAACCTCGGCGGTGAGCTCGTCGAACTCGAACTGAGCGGCCAGGAACTCTCGGTGCGCTCGGGCGGCTCAGATTTCAAGCTCCAGACCGGTGACATCGAAGCGTACCCGCCACTCTCTTTCCCCGCACAGGCCGATGTGAGCCTGGACGGCGGCGAACTGTCCCGCGCCTTTTCCAGCGTGCGCTACGCGGCAAGCAACGAGGCGTTTCAGGCGGTGTTTCGCGGCATTAAGCTTGAGCACCACGGCGAGAGCGCCCGCGTGGTGGCGTCCGACGGTTACCGGGTGGCTATCCGCGACTTTCCGGCGAGCGGCGACGGCAAAAACCTGATTATTCCCGCCCGCAGCGTGGACGAACTGATTCGCGTGCTCAAGGACGGCGAGGCGCGGTTCACCTACGGCGACGGCATGCTCACCGTGACCACCGACCGCGTGAAGATGAACCTCAAGCTGCTCGACGGTGATTTTCCCGACTACGAGCGGGTCATTCCCAAGGACATCAAACTTCAGGTGACACTGCCCGCCACCGCCCTCAAGGAAGCGGTCAACCGTGTGGCCGTGCTGGCCGACAAAAACGCCAACAACCGCGTCGAGTTTCTGGTGTCCGAAGGCACTCTGCGCCTCGCTGCGGAGGGCGACTATGGCCGCGCTCAGGACACGCTCAGCGTCACCCAGGGCGGCACCGAGCAGGCGATGAGCCTCGCCTTCAACGCTCGCCATGTGCTCGATGCGCTGGGCCCGATTGACGGAGACGCCGAGCTGCTGTTCTCCGGGTCCACCAGCCCCGCCATTTTCCGCGCCGTAGGTGGGGGAGGCGGGTATATGGCGGTCATGGTCACGCTGCGCGTTTAAGGGGCCTTCTGAGGCCGTTACGGGGCATGTCTGCCCTGGCCCATCACCCGGAAAGTTCACCGCCGCTTGAACCGAGGCCAGAGTTCGCGTGAGCGGGACACCGCCCCGAACTCTGGCCCTTATAGTGTCGGGGCTACGCCTCCGCGCTGCTGGGGGCAGGATCGCCGCCCGTTTTTCCGTTCCCACTCGCCTGGAGGTCAAGGATCATGAACATCGAGAAAGTCATCGCCCGTGAAGTGCTGGATTCGCGTGGGAACCCCACCGTCGAAGCCGAAGTCCACCTCGACAGCGGTTTTTCGGGCCGGGCCATCGTGCCTTCGGGAGCGAGTACCGGCAGCCACGAGGCGCTCGAACTGCGTGACGGCGGCGAGCGGTACATGGGCAAGGGCGTGGAACGTGCCGTGCAGAACGTGCGTGAGGCCCTCGGCCCGGCCCTCATCGGCATGGACGCCAGTGAGCAGGCCGCCATCGACAAGGCGCTGATGGACGTGGACGGCACCTCCAACAAGGGCAACATGGGCGGCAACGCGATTCTGGCGGTGAGCCTCGCGACTGCCCGCGCCGCCGCTGCCGAGCTCGACATCCCGCTCTACCGCTACCTCGGCGGCTCCAACGCCAAGACCCTGCCTGTGCCCATGATGAACGTCATCAACGGCGGCGCCCACGCCGACAACAGCGTGGATTTTCAGGAGTTCATGGTGATGCCGGTCGGCGCTCCGAGCTTCCGTGAAGCACTGCGCTACGGCGCCGAGACCTTTCACCACCTGAAAAAAGTCCTCAGCGGGCGCGGCTACAACACCAACGTCGGCGACGAAGGCGGTTTTGCGCCGGACCTCAAGAGCAACGAGGAAGCCCTCGAAGTGCTGCTTGAAGCCATTCAGCAGGCGGGCTACGAACCCGGCAAGGACATCTGCATCGCGCTCGACCCCGCCGTGACCGAGCTGTACAAGGACGGCCAGTACCACCTGGAGAGCGAGGGCCGCGTGCTGAGCAGCGACGAGATGATCGACTTCTGGGCCGACTGGACCAGCCGCTACCCGATTGTCAGCATCGAAGACGGCCTCGCTGAAGACGACTGGGACGGCTGGGAACGCCTGACCGCCAAGGTGGGCGCCAAGACCCAGCTGGTGGGCGACGACCTGTTCGTGACCAACCCCGAGCGCTTGCAGCAGGGCATCGACCGCAAGGTGGGCAACGCGATTCTGGTCAAGGTGAACCAGATCGGCTCCCTCACCGAGAGCATGGACGCCATCGAACTCGCCAAGCGCCACCACTACGGCACCATCATCAGCCACCGCTCGGGCGAGTCCGAAGACGCCTTTATCGCCGACCTCGCTGTGGCGACCAACGCCGGGCAGATCAAGACCGGCTCGGCCAGCCGCTCGGACCGTATCGCCAAGTACAACCAGCTGCTGCGCATCGAAGACCAGCTCGGCGACCGAGCCGTGTTCCCGGGCCGCAAGGCGCTGCGCTAAAGCCCCGCCTTCCGGGCAGCCGTCCGCCGTCCGCCTTTGCTGACCGCCTGCGGATGGCTGCCTCTTTAAAGATGCTGGAAGTGCTTCCAAAGCTTGTTCTGGAGACCCTATGAAACACTTTGACCGTGCCACCAAAATCGTGGCGACTGTCGGCCCCGCCAGCCGCAGCACCGAAGTTCTCGGGCGCATGATCGACGTTGGCCTGAACGTGGTCCGCCTCAACTTCAGCCACGGCGACCTCGAAGACCACCGTCAGACGGTGCAGATGGTGCGTGACCTCGCCGTGAGCAAGGGCGTGACCATCGGTATCCTGCAAGACCTGCAAGGCCCCAAGATTCGGGTGGGCCGCTTTGCCGAAGGTTCGGTGACCCTGAATCCCGGGCAGAAGTTCGTCATCACGATGGACGAGGTGGAGGGCAATGCCGAGCGCGTGGGCAGCACCTACAAGGGCCTCGCCGGTGACGTGACCCCCGGCATGACGCTGCTGCTCGACGACGGCAACATGAGCCTGCGGGTGGACCACGTGCGCGGCAACGACATTCAGACGACTGTCCTGATCGGCGGCACGTTGAAAAACAACAAGGGCATCAACGTGCCCGAAGCCGACCTGACCGTGCCCGCACTGTCGGAAAAAGATGTGCAGGACATGGAATTTGGCGCGAGCCTCGGCGTGGACTGGGTGGCCTTGAGCTTCGTGCGCTCGCGCGATGACCTGCTGCTCGCCCGGCATTACCTCGCCCGCTTCGGCAGCCGCGCCAAGCTGATGGCCAAAATCGAGAAGCCGCAGGCGGTGGACCGCTTCGCCGACATCCTCAAGGAAGTGGACGGCGTGATGGTGGCGCGCGGCGACCTCGGTGTGGAAATGCGCCCCGAGCAGGTGCCGACCATCCAGAAACGCATCATCCGCATGTGCCGTGAGGCGGGCAAGCCGGTCATTACGGCCACCCAGATGCTCGAAAGCATGATCAACCTGCCGCGCCCCACCCGCGCCGAGGCGTCGGACGTGGCGAACGCTATTTATGACGGCACCGACGCGGTGATGCTTTCCGCCGAATCGGCGGCGGGCCAGTACCCGGTCGAGTCGGTCGCTATGATGGACCGTATTGCCCGCGAGGCCGAAGCGAGCGAGCTTTACCAGTTGATGCAGCGTCAGGTCGTGATGGACACCGAGCAGGCGCAGGACGCCATTGCGCTCGCCGCCTGCAACATCGGGGCTAAGCTCGAAGCGCCCGCCATCGTGACCTTTACCAGCACGGGCGGGGCGGCCACCCGCATTTCCAAGAACCGTCCGCCGCTCGCCATCGTCGCGCTGACCCCCAACGAGATCACCCGCAACCAGCTCGCGCTTTCCTGGGGCGTCTACCCCATGCTCAGCGAAGACCCCGAGGACACCGATGACATGGTACGCATCGCCAACGACGAGCTGAAAAAGAGCGGCCTGGCCGACGTGGGCGACCGCTACGTGATTACGGCGGGCGTGCCCTTCGGCGTGCGCGGCACCACCAATATGCTGCGCGTGGAAAAGTTGAAGGCCGAGGACTTGTCGGACCGCGTTTAAGCTGACGCTGCGCCCTCAGTCAAGACCTGCCTGTCACGCGATTGTGATGGGTAGGTCAGCTTTTTTATCCACAGGGACGCACTTTTTACACAGTTACCCTGTGGACAAGCCGCTGGGGCAGAGGGCTAAAACGGTGTTGTGGACGCCTCAGCCTCAGGTTGGGAACCAGGCGCCCGGCCTGTGCATAACTTGACAAAGTCAGCCTTCCAGCACCAGCCGGGCGAACTTGTCCTTGCCCTTCTGGATGACCACGCCTTCCGTCAGTTGCTCGCGGGTGAGCTGGCCTTGCGGGTCGCTGTAAGTCTCGCCGCCGAGCTTAAGACCCCGGTTCTGAATCAGTTTGCGGGCGGCGCCGTTGCTGGGTTCCAGGCCCGCCAGCACGACCAGTTTCGCCATGCTGACGTGGCCCTGTTCGTTCAGCTCACTTGCCGGGACGCTGACGGCGGGAATGTTGTCGGGAATGCCACCCTTCGCCACCGAGCGGAAGCGCGCCTCGGCAGCGTCGAGGTCGGCATCGGGGTGGAAGGCTCGCACCACTTCGCGGGCGAGTTCGCGGTGGGCGGCGACCGGGTGCCCGGCGAGCAGTTCCTCGATGCGCTCACGCGGCAGGTCGGTCAGCAGCGTGAAGTAGTTGTCCAGCAGCGGGTCGGGCACCTTCATCAGCCCGGCGAACATGGCGTGCGGCTCGTCGGTCAGGCCGATATAGTTGTCCAAGCTCTTGGACATCTTCTCGGTGCCGTCCAGGCCGACGAGCAGTGGCAGCGTCAGCACGACCTGCGCTTCTTGCCCGTAGTCGCGTTGCAGGGCGCGGCCCACCAGGTTGTTGAACAACTGGTCGGTGCCCCCGAGTTCCACGTCGGCGTGCAGCGCCACCGAGTCGTAGCCCTGGGTGAGCGGGTAGAGCAGCTCGTGCATGGAAATCGGGGTGCCGGCGCTGAGGCGCTTGGTAAAGTCGTCGCGTTCCAGAATGCGCGCCACGGTGTACTTCGCCGCCAGGCCGATGATGTCCTTGTAGCCAAGCTGTTCGAGCCACTCGGAGTTGTACCTGATTTCAAGAGCTTCGGGTTCCTGGCGCAGAATCAGGCGGCACTGCGCGAGGTAGCTCTCGGCGTTGGCGCGCGCTTCTTCCAGGCTCAGCGGCGGGCGGGTCTTGGATTTGCCGCTGGGGTCGCCGATGGTCGCGGTGAAGTCGCCGATCAGCATGATGACCTTGTGCCCGAGGTCCTGAAACTGCCGCATTTTGCGCAGAATGACGGCGTGCCCGAGGTGCAGGTCGGGGCGGGTGGGGTCGGCGCCGAGCTTGACGCGCAGGGGCTCGCCTTTCTCAATCTTGCGCTTGAGGTCTTCTTCGGACACGAGGTCCACCACGCCGCGCTTGAGAAGCTGGATTTGCTCATTGACGGGAACATTTCTGCGGATTTCGGACATCTTCACTCCAAAAGAAAAGGCGGCGCACTCGCTGGGAATGCGCCGCTGTTCGGGGGATTTCAGGCTGTGTTGACCCGGCCCACCTCAGCGGCGGGGGGGATATGCACGTCGGGTCAAACGCCTCATGCCGGGCAGTTTATCAGACTGCGGCGAGAAAGCGGGCGGCAAATGTTAGCAGAACTGTGTTTATGGAGCCGCTGGCGTGGCTGCCGTGACCTTGACCCCCGCCGGCAGTTTCGTCTGGGCGTCGGTTTTGGCACCTGCGACCATTGCGGACGTGACGCCCTGGGCCTGCGATAGGTCTGCGCTGCTGAGGTCGGCGTTTTGAAGCTGCGCTCCGGACAGGTTCGCGTTCTCGAAGTTGGCACGGGTCAAATCCGCGCCCCGGAAATTGACGCCGCGCAGGGTGGTTTGCTTGAAGGGCACGCCGCTCAAGTCGCTGCCCTCGAACATGCTGCCGCTGAGGTCGCTGCGGGCGAAAATGAGCTCCGTCAGGTCGGCGCCGTTTTCCATCAGGTTGCGGGCGCTGATGCGGCCCAGGTCCACGTTGGTGATGTTGCCCCGGTACGCCAGGGCCGCCAGGACAGCGCGGACTTCCTCGGCGGGTGGCGCCAGAACCACCGGCTGGGCGCGGCCCGCCTCGGTCACGGGCGAGTGAACGCGCAGATAGGTGGCGAGCAGCCGCACCACGTTTTCCCGCCGTTCCGGGTTGGTCTGCGCCACCTGCCCCAGCAGGGCGATGCCGCCGAGCCGGGTGGTCAGGTCGTCTCCGGCGAGCAGTTCCACCGCGCTCTGAAACCGCTCGGAGGCCTGCGTGTCGCGGTACTGCTGCTGCGACTGCAAGTTGCCCATGACCGCCACCAGCGCCGTCGCCAGCGTCGCCAGCAGCGGAATCGCCTCCAGCACCGACTTGAAGCGCCCACTCTTTTCCCGCTCGCGGACGCGCTCGGTGCGCTCCTGTTCCTGCTCGGTGCGTTCCTGTTCGATGGCGAGGCGGGGGTCGGTCATGGTTGCCCAGAGCCCCGCCGTCGCCACGTCTGGAAAGTCAGGTCGTAGCGATTCTTCTCGTCGGCGGGTCGGAAGGTTTCCTGCGCCAGTTCCCACTCAGGCCCGATTTCGGGGAAGAAGGTATCGCCGTCCAGTTCCGCGTGAATCAGCGTCATCTCCAGCCGGGTCAGCCGGTCCCAGTAGAGCCGGTAAATCTCCTCGCCGCCGATGATGGCGATTTCGGGAGCGTCTCCGGCGAGTTGGAGGGCTTCTTCGGGCGAATGGGCGATGAGACAGCCGTCGAATTTCAAGTTCTCGTTGCGGGTGAGCACAATGTTGACCCGTTCGGGCAAAGGCTTACGTCTCAGTGTGTCAAAGACCTTGCGCCCCATAATATTTGGCTTGCCAACGCTGAGTGCCCGAAAATGTGCAAAGTCAGCCGGCAAATGCCAGGGCATCCCGCCATCACGCCCGATGACGCGGTTTTCAGTCTGGGCAGCGATGGCAACAATGTCTTGACGGGACGGCACGGTTCCACACAATGCCGCTTGAGAACTCAATATTCAAGCACTACGAGGACAAATTACAGTCCCTTCTGAGCATCTTCTACCTCAATTCCCGCCGATCGCAAAATCTCCGCGCCGCTGGGAAGCCCGGCTTCGACGCGGGCCGTCTCGCGGTAGGGCGTGGCGAACACGACCCGGCCCACCCGCCGCGAATTGACGATCAGGCGGGCGCACACCGAGCACGGCTCGTGGGTGACGTAGAGCGTGTGGCCTTCGCCGTTCCAGTTGGCGGCGAGCAGCGCATTGACCTCGGCGTGGATATAGCCCGACGCGCCCTGGGCCAGGCTTTCGCGCTCGTTGGGCTCGCCCGCCGCCCGCCCGTTGTAGCCCACGCCCACCACGCGGTGGTGCCGGTCGAGGATGCACGCGCCCACCTGCACCTTCGGGTCGGCGCTGCGGGTCGCCCACAGCCGCGCGGTGGCGAGGCCGAGGTCGTCGAAACTGGGCCGCGTCATACCGCCACCTCCGCCTTGATGCCCGGATGCGGGTCGTACCCTTCCAACGTAAAGTCCTCGTACTGGAAAGCAAACATGTCTTTGACTGCGGGATTGAGCCGCATCTTCGGCAAGGGCCTCGGCTCGCGCTTCAGTTGGCGCTCCACCTGCTCCATGTGATTGCTGTAGATGTGGCAGTCGCCACCCGTCCAGATGAACTCGCCGGGTTCGAGGCCGCAGACCTGGGCCACCATCATGGTCAGCAGCGCGTAACTGGCGATGTTGAACGGCACGCCCAGAAAGCTGTCGGCGCTGCGCTGGTAGAGCTGGCAACTGAGTTTCCCGTCCGCCACGTAGAACTGAAAGAGCAGGTGGCAGGGGGGGAGGGCCATCTCGTCAATCTGCGCCACGTTCCAGGCGGAGACAATCAGCCTTCTTGAGTCCGGATTCGTCTTGATTTGCTCGATGACCTGCGAAATCTGGTCAATCTGCCCGCCGCCATAGTCGGGCCAGCTTCTCCACTGCACGCCGTAGACCGGCCCGAGTTCGCCGCCCTCGCGCGCCCATTCGTCCCAGATGGTCACGCCGTGCTCCTGCAGCCAGCGCACGTTGCTGTCGCCGCGCAGAAACCACAGCAGCTCGTAGATGATGGACTTCAGGTGCACCCGCTTGGTCGTGACCAGGGGAAAGCCTTCAGAGAGGTCGAAGCGCATCTGATACCCGAACACCGAGCGGGTGCCGGTGCCGGTGCGGTCCATCTTGTCGGTCCCGTGGTCGCGGATGTGGCGGAGAAAATCGAGGTACTGTTTCACTGCCTGCGCTCCTGCATGGCGGCCCAGTCTTCGTAGGCCAGTGCGGGCAGCAGCGCAAAACTTCCGACAAACAACGTGGCGATAGCAGCGGGCACCCGCACGGAGGTTCTGCCGTTCAGGACGAGATAAAGCGCCCCCAGCGTGCTGATGGCCCCGATGTCGGCAAACATGCCGCGTGCAAAGGCGCTGCGCCGTAGGGTGCCGCGCACGCCGAGGTCGCCCGTCCGCTGGCCGCCGAGCAGCACGGTCAGCGCGACCATGGCGAAGAGGGACAGGTAAAGGCGCAGGCGCTCGGGCGAAGCCTGCTGGTAGGGTTCTAGGTTCATGCGGGCAGTAGACCGCGCCGGGCGGGGGCGTGAAATACCTCAAATTGCAATACATAAACTTTCAAGGTACTGTGTCCCCATGAACACCAAAGAGCAACTGCGCCTGCTGATTCTGGCGGTGCTGGACCGTCAGCCCGAACACGGCTACGCCATCGCCCAGGCGATTAAAGCCCGCTCTGAAGGGGTATTGACGGCCAAAGAGGGCAGCCTGTACCCCGCGCTGCACCTGCTGGAAAAGGAAGGTCTGGTGGAGAGCAGCGAGGTAGACGTCAGGGGCCGCACCCGCCGTGAGTACCGCCTGACAGACGCGGGGCGCACGGCTCTGGCACGGGCGCGGGGCGAGTGGCAGCGCCAGACGCAGGCGGTGGGCGCGGTCGTGGGGGGAGGTTGAGATGGCCTGGAACATTCACCCCCACTGGAGCGCCCCGCTGACGCCGAAGCTCTGGCTGGAAATCGCCACGCATGGCCTCGCGCCGCAAGCCGCCGAGCGGGTCAGGGCTGAACATCTGGCCCATCTGGACGATGCCGTGGACGCGGGTGAGAGCGTCGAAGACGTGTTGCGCGAATGGGGTGACCCGCACCGGGCCAACGACGCTTTCAGAAAAGCCCACCTGACCGTGACCGATAGGGGGCTGCTGCATCCCGGCTACGCCCTCAGCGCGGCAGGCTGGCGGCGGGCGGTGTTCGAGGAAAGTGAGTTCGGGCGCTCTGGCGTGGTGGTGCTTTTGCCCATGCTGTTTTCTCTGTTTCGCGAATTTTTTACACCGAATGTGGCGCTGATGAGCGTGCTTGGCCTGGTTCTGGTCGTGCCGACTCTGCGCTGGTTTCTGATCGCTGCCCTGCGGCTCGGGGGGCTGGCGCGGGTGCTGGTGGCGTGGGGGCTGAGCGGTTGGGGCAGCATGGTCATGCTGCTTTGCCTGGCCCTGCGGCACCCACCGCAAGGAGGGAACGACACCTGGGGACTTGGCCTCACGCTCACGCTGGGCCTGTTGTGGTTCTGGCGACTCGGGGCAGCACTCCGCGCGCTCCATAAAGTCGAATCTTCAAACGCCGTAAACTGAAAGCGCTATGACCAAAACCCGCCAAGAAACCGACACGATGGGCAAGATGGACGTGGACGCCAGCCGCTACTGGGGCGCACAGACCGAGCGCAGCATCCACAACTTCCCGATTGGGCGCGACACCTTCGTGTGGGGCCGCCCCGTCATCCGGGCGCTGGGCATCCTGAAAAAGGGCGCGGCGCAGGCCAACGCCGAACTCGGTGAACTGCCCGCCGACGTGGCCGACCTCATCGTGAAGGCCGCCGACGAAGTGATTGCCGGCAAACTCGACGAACACTTTCCGCTGGTAGTGTTCCAGACCGGCTCGGGCACCCAGAGCAACATGAACGCCAACGAGGTGATTTCCAACCGCGCCATCGAACTCGCCGGCGGCGAAATGGGCAGCAAGAAGCCGGTCCACCCCAACGACCACGTGAACCGCGGCCAGAGCTCCAACGACACCTTCCCCACTGCCATGCACATCGCGGTGGTGCTGGAACTCAACGAGCGGCTGTACGGCGCGGTCGGCAAGCTGCGCGACACCCTGCACGCCAAGGCCGAGCAGTACAAGGACCTCGTGAAAGTGGGCCGCACCCACCTGCAAGACGCCACGCCCATCACGCTGGGGCAGGAAATCGGCGGCTGGGTGGCGCAACTCGACTACGCGCTGTCCGAAGTCAAGCACGCGGGCGAAGGCCTGCTCGACCTCGCCATCGGCGGCACCGCCGTGGGCACCGGCCTGAACGCGCACCCCAAATTCGGTGATCTGGCCGCCAAGAAGTACGAAGAAGAAACCGGCTACCACTTCCGCAGCGCCGAGAACAAGTTCGCCGCCCTGAGCGCCCACGACGCGCTGGTGCAGACCTCGGCGGCCCTGCGTACCCTGGCCGGCGCCCTGATGAAGATGGCGAACGACGTGCGCTGGCTGGCGAGCGGCCCGCGCAACGGCATCGGCGAAATCACCATTCCCGAGAACGAGCCCGGCTCCAGCATCATGCCCGGCAAGGTGAACCCCACCCAGAGTGAGGCCATGACGATGGTCGCCACCCGCGTGTTCGGCAACGACGCCACCGTCGCTTTTGCCGGCAGCCAGGGCAACTTCCAGCTGAACGTGTTCAAGCCAGTGATGGTTCACGCCGTGCTGGAAAGCATTCGCCTGATTTCCGACGCCTGCCTGGCCTTCAACGACCACTGCGCGGTGGGCATCCAGCCCAACGAGGCCAAGATCAAGGAAAACCTCGACAAGAACCTGATGCAGGTGACCGCCCTCAATCGCCACATCGGCTACGACAAGGCTGCCGCGATTGCCAAGAAGGCCCACAAGGAAGGCACCAGCCTCAAGGACGCCGCGCTGGCCCTGGGCTACGTGACCGAGGACGAATTCGCCCAGTGGGTCGTGCCGCTGGGCATGACTCACAACTGAGCCGAGCGCACAGAAGCGCCGCTTCCCAGTCTGGGGGGCGGTTCTTCTTTGCATAAGGTTCGAGTTTCTCAGATTTTGAAGCGTCCTACACGGCAAAAACCGGCACATCCGCATAAGTTTGACAAAACCCGCATATCGCCTTATTCTATTTTTATCACCGTCCGAGAAGGGCGGATTTTTTATTTCTCTCTTTACCCTGTCTCTTGCCCGCGCCGTTACTGCTGTGAGCTTGCCCGCTTTGCTTCTCAGCAAGGGGGAAGGTTTGAGAAGGGCTAGCCTCTTCAATCCCACTCAAATTTGCAAGGCAAAGCCGCCGCCTCCGGTCAGGGAAGCGGCGGCTTCGTGAATAGCCTTGACGAAGGCTGCATAGTCCGCTATATTGTTCAGCATCACCGCCCAAGAGGCGGCTTTTTTATTGCCTGCTCACGGCTCAGGGCCGCCAGATGGTGTCGCAGTGGTGCTCGGCGCGGAAGTCCTGCACGGGGGTCACCTCGCCGGGGGCCAGGCCTAGCACCTGGGGCTGCTCGGTGGTGAAGGCAGCCCACTGCGGCAAGCCGGCGCCGTTGGGGTTGCCGGTGCGGGCGAAATTGGCCCAGTAGGTCTGCATGGTGCGCGACAGCTCAGCCTGAGCGGGCGTGAAGTCGCTGGGGTTGCCCAGGCCGGACGGGGTGCCCGTCACGCTCACGATTTCCGAGCCGTGGAAGGCGCCGAACGACGGCACACCCACCGTGGGCCGCAACTGCGCAGGGCGGGGCGGGTTGGGGTCGCGGAATTCGTAGCTATAGACCGGCGTAAAGCGGCTGATGTCGCGGGCGAGGTTGCTGCTGGGGCAGGCAAAGAGGCTGTCGGTGGCACTCGCGGCGGCGGCCTGGGTACGGGTGCCGGAGGTGCGGCTGTTGTAGGCGAGCAGGGCACGCGGGGCGTTGGGCCCGTTGAGCACGGCGTTCAGGCCCAGGAACTCGGCGGCGTTAAGGTCGCGCCGGGGGTCGCCCACGAAGGCGGCGAAGAGGGTGCCTTCGTTCAGGTTGGTGCCGATGAGCAGCGGCACGGCGTTCTGGCCCTGACGCAGCACCTCGGCGGGCGCGCGGGGCACGGTGCTGTCGCCGTAGACCGGCGGAAACGGCACGGCACCCGGAAAAGCGGCGTTCGGCGAGCGGGTCAGCACCAGCTTGTCGGCGGGCACGGCGCGCAGGCAGGCGGCGTCGGCGGGGTCACAGCCCACGGCTGCTGCAAACCGCGAGCCCAGGTTGTACGCCTCGGCGCGGCTCTGCATGATGCCGGGGGCCGTGCACGGGCCGCTCTGGATGATGGCTTTGTCGAACAGGCCCGCCGCGCCGGGGGAGGCGAGCTGGGCGCAGATGCTCATGCCGCCAGCCGATTCGCCGAACACGGTCACGTTCTGTGCGTCGCCCCCGAACGCGGCGATGTTGTCCCGCACCCACTTTAGCGCGAGCTGCTGGTCGAGCAGGCCCAGATTGCCCGCCGTGCCCTGCGCGGTGTCGAGCGCCGGGGTCGCCAGGAAACCGAGCGCCCCCAGGCGGTAGTTCAGGCTGACCGCCACCACACCCTGTTCACGCGCGAGCACGCTCAGGTCGTAGTCGCTGCCCGCGCCCATCTGAAAGCTGCCGCCGTGAATCCAGACCATCACCGGGGCTTTTTGCGCGTTGGTAGGGGCGTAGACATTCAGAAACAGGCAGTCCTCGGCGCCGCGCACCTGTTTGTCCATCCCCGGCACGCTGAGCGTTTGCACGCACGCCGCGCCGGGCTGGGTGGTCGTGCGCTCGGCCTGGGATGCGGGCAGGGCGCGGGGCGGCTGCCAGCGGGCGTCGCCGACGGGCGGCTGGGCGTAGGGAATCCCCAGCCAGGAGCGCACGCCGGCCCGGTCCTGGCCCACGAAGGTGCCGGCGGGGGCCTGCACGCGGGCGGGAGCAGCCGGGGCCGCAGTAGACGCAGGAGTAGCAGACGTCGAAACGGGTGCGCTCTGCGCCAGGGCTGAAGGCCCCAGCGAGGCGGACAAACTCAGGGCAGCGAGCAGGGTAACGGCTCTGTTCATAGGACTCTCCCCAGAGCCGCCTGCCGGGTCTCCCGGGAAAGCGGAGACGCGCCAGGCGGCTCTTGACGCCCCAGACGCTACTCTGGCCGTCATGCCGCTGACTGTTGCGCCCGCTACCCTGCTCGTGTCCAACGGCCATGCCGAAGACCTGATCGGGGCAGCGCTGGCCCGTGAGCTGCGTCGGCGCCGCCCAGACCAGCCACTCCTCGCGCTGCCGCTCGTAGGGGCGGGCGGGGCCTATGCCGGGCTCGCGGAAACTGCTGGGCCACTGCTCGACATGCCCTCGGGCGGGTTTCCCTTCGGCAGCCTGGACAACCTGCGGGCCGACCTGCGCGCCGGACTGGTGCAAAAGTCACTGGGGCAGTGGCTGGCCGCCCGCACCCAGGGGCCCGCGCTGGAGCGGGTGGTCGTGGTGGGCGACACCTACGCGCTGGGGGTGGGCACGCTGGCGGCCCGGCAGATTCCGGGGGCACTGGCCCGCCCGCGTCTGCCGCTGGTGCATGTGCAGCCGCTGGTGTCGGTCCTCTACGGCGAGGGCATGACGCTGGGCGGGCACCTGCGTGAACTCAATGCGCTGGGCGCCAACGTCTTTATGCCCTGGGAGCTTGCGCTGGGCCGCCGCGCCTGGCGGGTGTACACGCGCGACGCGGCCTCGGCCCGTCATCTGGCCCGCCGGGGGGTCAATGCCGCCTACCGGGGCAGCTTCGCGCTCGACATCCTGCCGGCTCCTGAGCGTGACCTGGCGCCGCTGCTGACGGGCGTGCCGGTGCTGGCGCTGCTACCGGGGCAGCGCGGCGACGCCCAGACCTCGCTGCCCGTCATGCTCGGCGCCGCCTGCGCCCTGCCGGACATGCAGGCGCTGGTGGCCTGGCCCCGGCCCTTTGACGAACTGCCGCCGCTGCTCGGTTGGACGCTTGAGGAGCGCGGCGAGTGGGGCGTGCTCGCCCGCCGGGGCACGTGCAGTGTGTGGCTTCTGCGCGCAAGCTTCTCTACGATTCTTCACGCAGCGGCTGCCTCGGGCGGGGTGGCGCTCGGCACGGCGGGCACCGCCAACGAGCAGGCGGCGGGTCTGGGCGTGCCGGTGGTCGGGTTTCCCACCGCCGGACCGCAGTATGTCCCCGGCTTCGCGGTGCGGCAGCAGCGGCTCCTCGGCGCGGCGCTCACGTTGACCCGCCCGGAGGCGTCCGCCGCCGCTCAGGCAGTGCGTGAGCTGCTCGGTGGCCCTCAGCGCACGACGGCGGTGCGCGACGGCCAGCGGCGTATCGGTCAGGCCGGTGCGCTGCCGCAAATTGCCGAGGAACTCGGGAAGATGGCATGAAAAAACCGCCTCTTGGGCGGTGATGCTGAACAATATAGCGGCCTATGCAGCCCCCGTCAAGGCTATGCAGGCTAGCGGGTGCCGCCGAAACCCCTGGCGCACGGGCTGCCCTTCTCTGGGGCACTGTTCTCGGGCAAGATTTCTTTGAGGAAGCGGGTCAGGCGGGGGTCGTCGGCGGTCTGGGCGCTGAGCTGGCGATTCCAGGCCGTCATCACGACGGGCGCGGGCAGGTTGGGATACGGGCTGAGCAGCGCGGCAGGCTGCCCGGCGAGCAGGGCCTTTAGCTTGTCCAGCTCGGCGGCGTCCAGGCCAGGGCGGTAAGTCACCCACACCGCGCCCCGCGCAAGGCTGTGGACGGCGTACTCGTTGTAGACCGGCTGGGCGTAGGCGGCGCAGGTCTGCCACAGCGGGTTGTAGGGGCCGCCCATCGGCGGGGTCTCTCTGTAGGTCAGCACGCCGCTGCGCTGGTCTCCGCCGAGATAGTCAGCGGTTCGCAGCCCCTCGATGTCTTTGGGGCCACAGGCCATCAGGCCCAGCGACAGCCCACCCAGCACCACTCCCGACAACCAACGCGCACCCGGCATGGCTCTCAAACTAGCAGGGGCAGGCGGGTCACGGTGCACCGGGGCGCAGGCTGACACAATAGGGCCATGAGTCTTTATGACGTGGCAATCGTCGGAGCCGGGCCGGTGGGTCTGGCCGCCGCCATCGGATGCAAGCGCGCGGGCCTGAGTTACGTGGTGCTGGAAAAGGGCTGCGTGGTCAACGCGATTTTTGAGTACCCCACCTACATGGGCTTTTTTACCACTGCTCCCGAACTCGAAATCGGCAACCACCCCTTCGTGACCGGGCACGACAAGCCCGACCGCCGTGACGCGCTGATGTACTACCGCCTCGTCACGCAGCGTGAGAACCTGAACGTGCGGCAGTACACCACCGTGAATAAGGTGCACGCGGCCCCGGCGGGCTTCACCCTCGAAATCGAGGCGCAGGACGGTACGCCCGGCGTGGTGGAAGCGCGGCGCGTGGTGGTGGCGACCGGCTACTACGACAACCCGCTGAGTATGGGCATTCCCGGTGAGGACAGCGAAAACGTCAGCCACTACTACACCGAGGCCCACCCCTTCATGGGCCTGAACGTGACCGTCATCGGCGCGGGCAACTCGGCCGCCGACGCCGCGCTCGACCTGTGGCGCAGCGGCGTGAACGTGACCATGGTGGTCCGCGCTCCCGAACTCAAGAGCACCATCAAGTACTGGGTGCGGCCCGACCTCGAAAACCGCATCAAGGAAGGCAGCATCCATGCCCACTTCAACTCGCGGGTGGTCGAGATTCACCCCGAGCACGTGGTCGTGCAGGGCGAGGACGGCCGCACCTTCGAGCTGCCCACCGACTTCACCTTCGCGCTGACCGGCTACCGCCCCGACCTGTCGTTCCTGGACGGGCTGAACCTCGCCACGCAGCCTGACGAGTGCCTGGTGCTGACCGAGAACTACGAGAGCAGCGTGCCCGGCCTCTTCGTGGTGGGCAGCGCGGGCTTTGCCGGCAAGACCAATCAGGTCTTTATCGAAAATGGCCGCTTTCATGCCGACCACGCGGTGGCCGAAATCGAACGGCAGCTGCGGAGCGGCGAACTGCGCCCGGCCTGAGTCCTGGGATTGAGACCTGTGCCCCGGCGCCTATAGTGACGCCATGCAGCGCCCCCCTTTTACGGCCCTGGCCGCCGTGTACGACGCGATTATGGCCGACGTGGAGTACGACCACTGGGCGGATTTCATCCTGACCTATGCCCGTGACGGCGGCCTCACCCCGCGCCGCGCCCTCGACCTCGCCTGCGGCACCGGGGGCATGACCCGGCAGTTGCAGGCGGCTGGGATGGCAGTGGTCGGGGTGGACGGCAGCGCCGAGATGCTCAGCGTCGCCCGCGAGCGGCTGCCCTGGGTGAGCTTCGAACAGGGCGACCTGCGAACCTTCGACCTCGGCGAGACGTTCGACCTCGTCACCTGCGTCTTCGACAGCCTCAACAACCTGCTGGCCCCCGCCGACCTCGGCGCGGCGCTGCGCCAGGCGGCGGCCCACACCGCGCCGGGCGGGCTGTTCGCCTGCGACCTCAACACCCGACTGGGCGTCCGTGAGCTGTGGGAAGGCGACGCCATCGAGGGGCTGGCCCGCAGCGAGGCGGGCGAGGAAATCCATTACCACTGGTCACACCACTACGACGCCGAGGAAGAACTGGGCGTCGTGCAGGCGTTTTGCCGGGTGATGGGCGAAGGCGGCGAGGTGCAGGAATTCGTGGAGACCCACCGCGAGCGCGGCTACGACCCCGCCGAGCTGGAGCCGCTGCTGCGCGGGGCCGGATTTGCCCGCTGGGACATCGTGGAGTACCCCGACTACGCCGACCCGGATGACCGCACCCCGCGCATCTGGGTCTTTGCCTGGATGGGCGAAGCATGACGCAGGGCTCTGCTTTGCCTGTGCTGGGCGCTGGCGGCTGGGGCACGGCGCTCGCGGTGGCCGCCGCACGGGCCGGACAACCGGCGCGGCTCTGGGCTCGGCGTCCCGACTTTGCCGCCCGGCTGGCCGAGGTGCGCGAGAACCGCGAGTACCTGCCGGGCGTGCTGCTGCCCCCCGAGGTAGCGGTCACGTCTGACCTGCCCGGCGCGGTGGCCGGCGCCGACTTCGCCCTGCTGGTTGTACCAAGTGTGGGCGTGCCCGAACTGCTGGCCGGGCTGCCGCGCGAACTGGGCGTGGTGCTGTGCGCCAAGGGTCTCGCGCCCGACGGCAGCCGCCTGAGCGAGTACGCGGCGGGGCTCGGCTTTGACCGGGTGGCGGTCCTGAGCGGCCCCAACCACGCCGAGGAAATAGGCCGGGGCCTGCCCGCCGCCACGGTGGTCGCCAGCCGCGACCCGGCCCTTGCCGCCGCCGTGCAGACCGCGCTGATGTCGCCCAGCCTGCGGGTCTACACCAGCCGTGACGTGCCCGGCGTGGAACTCGGCGGCGTCCTGAAAAACGTGATCGCGGTGGCTGCCGGCATGGGCGACGGTCTGCACCTCGGCGACAATGCCAAGGCGACCCTCCTGACCCGTGGCCTGCGTGAAATGAACCGCTACCTGCGTTCACTCGGCGCCGAGGAGGAAACGGTCTACGGCCTGAGCGGGCTGGGCGACCTGATCGCCACCGCCACCAGCCCCCACAGCCGCAACCGGGCAGCGGGCGAGGCGATTGCCCGGGGCGAGAGCCCGCAGCAAGGCGGCAAGGTGGTCGAGGGCCTGCGTACCGCTGGCCTGCTCGACGCCTGGGCCGCTGCCCACGGCCACGACCTGCCTATCGTGCGGGCGGTGGCGCAGGTCACGCGCGGCGAGTGGTCCCCCGCAGAAGGCGTGCGTCACCTGATGGGCCGTGAGGCGAAAGGGGAGACGGAAGCCGGGGAGCCGTAACCGCCAGAGCGACAAGAAAAAACAAAAGGAAGGGGAGGCCCGCAAGCCTCCCTCTTCCTTGTGCCTTCTGCCGGCCCGGATTACCAGGCGTAGAAGATCGCGACGATCAGGAGCCACACCACGTCCACCAGGTGCCAGTACAGGCTGGCAGGGACGATGGAGCCGTGGTTGTACTTGTCCATCTTACCGGTCAGCAGCTGGTAGTAGGGCAGGGCGATGCCGGTGCCGCCGATCAGGATGTGCAGACCGTGCAGGCCGACGATGATGAAGAAGCACGACTGCCACAGGTTCTGGCGCCAGTCACTTTCGGTGCCGAACAGCGAGAACTCGTACACCTGGAAGATCATGAAGATCGCGCCCAGCAGCAGCGTGATGAACAGGCCCAGGCGGCCCCAGCTGGTGCGGCCGTGGTGCAGGTCCTGCTCGGCCTTGTGGACCACACCCGAGCTGGTGACCAGAATCAAGGTGTTGAGCGCGGCCAGCCAGATGCTCGGGCGCAGTGCGGGCGGCTCGGCGGCGCCGATCACGCGCAGGTACACGTAGCCGGCAATCAGGATGGCGAACAGCGCCACTTCCGAGATGATGAACCAGGCCATGCCCATGAAGCCGTTGTCGTACTTGGTGAGGTGGTGGTGCGCGACCGGCACGGCGTACTCACGGGTGCCCGCCCACTTGAACAGCGAGTAGAAGAACACCGGGAGGCTGAGGTACAGCACCGTCGTGGCGATCTTGAAGCTCAGGCTGGCGTCGGCGAAGGGCTTGAGGCCCACAGCCGGGTCATAGTTGGTGAACCAGCCGAAAGAGAGGCCGTAGCCCATCAGCAGCAGCGAGAAGGCGGTCATGAACGGCCAGATGCTGTCCTGCGGCAGATGAATGCTCTTCGGGTCCACCGGGGTCAGGGTTTCGCCGTTCTGTTCCCAGTCGTACAGCGGGCGCTCGGTGGGGAAGTTCTGCGGGAAGTCGTGGGCGAAGTTGTATGCGGCAGGCGGGCTGCTGCTCGTCCACTCCAGGGTAAAGCCGCCCCAGGGGTTGGGTCCGGCGGTAATGGGCCGCTTGAAGCTCTGGAACATGTTGTAGAGCATCGCCAGGCCGCCGAGCAGCAGCAGGAAGGCGCCCACGGTGCTGGCGAAGTTCAGCTCGGTCCAGGCCCAGTTGCCGGCGGGGTAGGTGTAGTAGCGCCGGGGCATCCCCAGCAGACCCAGGATGTACTGCGGCAGGAAGGTCAGCCACGAGCCGATCATGAACAGCCAGAAGTGGGCCAGACCGACCTTTTCGTCCAGGAAGCGGCCCGTCATCTTGGGCCACCAGTAGTACAGACCCGCCATCGCCAGGAAGGCGGTGCCGAACATCATCACGTTGTGGAAGTGCGCCACCACGTAGTAGGACATGGTGACCTGGTAGTCGAAGGGAATCATCCCCAGGCTCACGCCCGTGATCCCGCCGATCAGGAAGTTGAAGATAAAGCCGATCAGCCAGTAGGTCGGCATCCGCATCAGGATGCGTCCGCCCCACAGGGTGCCGATCAGGTTGAAGATTTTGACGCCAGTCGGGACAGCCACGATCAGGGTCGAGATCATGAAGGCGATCTGCCAGGCTTCGGGAATGCCGACGGCGAACATGTGGTGCAGCCACACGATGCACGACACCAGCACGATAGCGAGCATCGAGTACACCATCACGCGGTAGCCGAACAGCGGCTTGCGGGCCATGGTGGAGGCCACCTCGGCGCCGATGCCCAGGTAGGGCAGCAGCATCACGTACACGGCGGGGTGCGAGTAGAACCAGAAGAACTGCTGGTACAGCACCGGCACGCCGCCGATGCCGGGGTTGAACATGCTCAGGCCCAGCTTGATTTCCAGGTAGGTGAGCAGTGCGGCGGCGGTCAGGCCGCCCAGCGTGAGCAGCTGGAGAATGGAGGTGGCGAAGATGCTCCACGCGAACACCGGCATCTTCCACAGGCCCATGCCGGGCGCGCGGAGGTTGACGATGGTGGCGGCGAAGTTGGCCGAGCCGAGCAGCGAGCCCAGGCCGTTGAGGATCACCGCGACCATGAACACGCTCACGCCGGTCTGGTTGCCGTCCATGGTGAGCGGGTAATAGAAGGTCCAGCCAACGCTGGGGGCGCCGCCGTTGAACAGGCCGAGGACCACCAGAATCAGGCTGGCGATAAACAGCCACACCGCGAAGGTGTTCAGGCGGGGCAAGGCCACGTCACGCACGCCGAGTTGCAGCGGCAGGAAATAGTTGCCGAAGCCGAACAGCCCCAGCGGAATCAGGAAGAAAAACAGCATGATCGCCGCGTGCATGGTCAGCACCTGGTTGTAGGTGGTGCCCACCAGCAGCGTCTGTTCGGGCAGCGCGAGCTGAACCCGGATCGCCAGCGCCAGCAGCCCGCCCAGGCAGAAGCCCAGGATCGAAACGATGATGTACAGCAGACCGATCTTCTTGTGATCGGTGGTCATCATGAAGTCCTTGATGACCTCCCACACGCCGCGTTTGGCAGCCGTCTGGGTGTGCTGAGGCAGCGGTGCATGTACCGTCACTGCGAACCTCCTGCGGTGGTGTTGGTGCCGTGAACCGGGGAGCCCTGCCAGTAGTCGGCCTCGTCGGGAAGGCGCAGACTCCGCAGGTACGCCGCGATGTCGTCGATCTCGCCGTCGGTCAGGCGACCACCCTGAATGGACTTGCCGTCGACGACATAAGTGCTGCCGTCATAGGTGGGCATCAGGCTGCCAGGCTTGACCTTGGGGCTGTGTTTGATCCAGGCGTGCAGCGCCGCCGCCGCCTGGGGCTCTGCCCAGTGCTCGGGCGACATGGCTTCCCACATGCCCGCGCCCAGCGTGCGGCGGGTGCCGAAGAAGCTCAGGTCAGGGCCGCTGACGCCGCCTGCCGGGGTGCCCTGCACGCGGTGGCACGAGGCGCAGGCAATGGCGCCGGTGCCGGGATTGCCCTGCATGAACAGGTTGTAGCCGCGTTCCTCGGCGCTGCCGGGAGCGGGAGTGGGGGCCACGTAAGCCTGCGCCGCCTTGTTGAAGGCCGCGAAGCGCTCGGGCGACAGCGCGATCACCTTGAAGCGCATGTTGGCGTGCGAGGCGCCGCACAGCTGCGAGCAGTTGCCCTGGTAGACGCCGGGGCGCTGGGTATCGAGTTCCCACACGCGCTTGACGGTGGGGATGGACGCGCGCTGGCCGCCGAGGTTGGGCGCCCAGAAGCCGTGAATCACGTCCTTGCTGGTCGTGCTGATCGCCACCTTCTGCTCGGCGGGCATGACCATCTCGTTGCCGTTGGCCACCGTGCTGCCGCCCTGCACCGGCGAACCGGGGTAGGTGAAGTTCCACCAGAACTGCGCCCCGGTGGCCTCGATGCCCAGGGTCTGCTGGGACACCGGGTTCAGGCGGGCCAGCGAACGCACCGACAACACGCTCAGCCCGAGCACCAAGATGATCGGAATCCCGATCAGCCAGGCCTCGAGCCTGTTGTTGCCGTGGAACTGCTGGGGCGCTGCGGTGTTGCGGTCTTCACGGAATTTTTGCACCGTGTAAAACAGCATGCCCGAGACCCCGACAAAGATGATGATCGACAGTCCAATGGCCCACTTGCTCAGGTCCCAGATCTCGCGGTTGTAGGCGGCAGCCTGGTCACCCAGGAAGATGTTCTGCCCCTGCCCACAACTGCTCAGGACTGCCGCGCCGAGGGCGATCAGGCCGGCGCGGGTCCACGCTGTGGCCCACTCCCGCTTCCCGCCCGGTTTACGGTCATGTTTGGTGTTCAATGTCGCTCCTTTCCTTTCCAGTCTAAAGCGTTCTGGAGGCAAATGCGCCGACCGCGTGGCTCCCGGCGCGGCCCCCATAGGCCAGGCCGCCGCCACGCTTTTTGCCCCCCACGTCTACCGAACGGTCAGGCACAGTGCCATGAGAGCAGTTTAAGTGGTAGGCAAGTGTCCCCCAAAGGCCGCTGCGTCGCTGAAATCCGGTCTGAACCGGGCACAAAAAGCCGGCAGAACCGTGGGGTTCGTGCCGGCGAAGGGAAAACGGAAGAAGCGATTAGGACAGCACCGCGCGGTCAATGGCGCCAGCCAGGAACAGCAGCGCGAGGTAAAGCATCGAGTACAGGTAGAGCGGCACGGCGACCTTGCGTTCGGCGGGCTGGCCCGAGGCGACGTGGCGGTAGAGCTTGTACGAGAGCCACAGCAGCCACGCGCCGAGCAGTGCGCCCGAAACGAAGTAGATCCAGCTCACGGCACCGAAGTACACAGGCATCAGCGAGAGCACCACCGTGTAGATGGCGTACAGGCCGATCTGCGCTACCGTCATGTGGTCGCCGTGCACGACCGGCAGCATGGGAATGCCGACCTCGCGGTACTCCTCTTTGATCATCAGGGCGAGCGCCCAGAAGTGCACCGGCGTCCAGAAGAAGATGATGGCGAAGAGGTATCCGGCGAACAGGTTGAGGTCTCCGGTCACGGCGGCCCAACCCACCAGCGGCGGGAAGCAGCCGGCGGCGCCCCCGATGACGATGTTGTGCCAGGTCGTGCGCTTGAGCCACTGGGTGTAGATCACCACGTAGAACACGAAGCCCGCCAGGCTCATCCAGGCGGCGAGCGGCGTGCCCCACACCCACAGCATCACAAACGACAGCACCTGCAACGTGGTGCCGAAGATGGCGGCGTTGCGGCTCGAAATCAGGCCCGAGCTGGTGGGGCGCCCCGCCGTGCGGGTCATCTTGAGGTCGATGTCGCGGTCGATGATCATGTTGAACACGCCCGCCGAGCCCGCCGACATGTACCCGGCGACGCTGACTACGATGAGCAGCCACAGCCCCGACCAGAAGGTATCGCCCGGCCAGCCCCGCGCCGCCATGAACATGGCCGTAACGGTGGTCCACAGCAGCAGGCTGATGACCTTGGGCTTGGTGAGCGCCAGATAGTCGCGCCAGGTGGCGTGCTGGGTCGGCGGAAGCGAATTGGACAGCGGGGTCGAGGTCATATGGGTTCTCCAAGGGGGGCCGGTTCTTCAGGGGCGACCGGGCGGGCGGGACGCTGTACACCGAGGCCAGTGAGGGCACGGTACACCAGCATCACCACGGCGAGCCACAGCAAGCAGGCGAGCAGCAGGTGGGTCAGTTGCATCCAGGCCGGCGCCTTGAGGGCCACATTGACGAAGCCCGCGACCATCTGTGCGCCGAGCAGCCCCCAGACCACGCGGGTCCAGCGCTGCACTTCCTGGCCGGGGCGCAGGCGGCTCAGCCACACGCCGAGCCAGCCCAGATAGACGCTGGTAATGACAGCGAGCATGGGGTGAATGACACGCAGGTTCTCAATCAGGCCGGCGCTGGCCGAGAAGTCGCGCCGCACCGTGTCGATGGGCGTGCCGGGCGCCGGGGCAAACAGCAGGTCGCCCAGCGCCGTCACCGCGCCCGCCATGCCGAGCAGCAGCGTCAGGCCCAGGCCGATGGCGCTGAGCCACCCGACCCGGCCTTGACCACGCAGCCGCAGTCGGGGTTCGCCCCGCGCCCACAGCGCCGTGAGCAGCAGCGCCCCGAGCAGCGCGAAGGTGTTGGCGAGGTGGATGCCCTGCACGAAACCGCGTGCCGGGTCGGTGGAATCGGCGGTCAGGCCGAGCAGCACCTGCACGCCGCCGACCAGGCCTTCCAGAATGATCAGGCCCAGGCTCAGCAGCGCCCCGAAGCGGGCCGGGTGCCCCTTGGGGGTCTGCCGGAAGGCCAGGGCCACCAGCCCGATGGCGAGCAGGCCGCTCGCGCCGCTGGTCAGGCGGTGGCTGAATTCGATGATGGTGTGCAGGGTGGGACTCGGGGGAATAACCACCCCGTTGCACAGCGGCCAGTGGTCGCCGCAGCCCGCGCCCGCGCCGGTCAGGCGCACCACCGCGCCCCACAGGATCACCAGCAGGTTGTAGATCAGGGCCACCCAGGCGAGGCGGGAGAGCCAACTGCCTGCCCTCACGCCGGCGCGCGGCCTTGCACTCAGGGTTCCGCTCAAATTCTTCACCGTCCCTTCACGCGGCAAAAGTGTCGTGCGGCCAGCGTGATATGCGCCCCCCATTGTAGACCCCCGCCACTGATCCAGGGTCAGAAAATTGTCCCCACCCGGCGCCGCTATGATGACGGGCGTGGTCGCCGAAGTCGTCAACCAGTGGGCTGTCATCACCATCGTCCTGAGCGGCTTCGCGCTCGTCACGGGGGTGTTTTTCATTCGCCGTGGCAACCGGGAGGCGCACATGCGCGCCATGCTGGTCGCCAGCGCCCTCGCCACCGTTTTCCTGGTGCTCTACCTCACCCGGCTGGGCCTGGGCTACGAAAAGAAATACATCGGGCCTTACCGCGTCGGCTACTTCTCGCTGCTCATCAGCCACGTGATTCTGGCCGCCGCCAACCTGCCGCTGGCGCTGCTCGCGCTCTGGAACGCCTGGAAGGGCCTGCAAGCCGCCGGAAACCTCGGCAACATCGACGCGCCCGCCGCCCGGCCCTTTTTTCAGCGCCACCGCATGTGGGTGCGCTGGACGGTGCCGGTGTGGCTCTACGTGGCGGTTACCGGCTGGATCATCTACCTGATTCTGGACCGCTACGGCAAGGTCATGAACGGCTGAGCCGAGCGTGAGAGGGGGTGCTACCCTCGCCCCATGCAGCCCGAATCCGCGTCTCCTCAATTGGCGTCTCCGGCCCGCGTCAAACGCAGCCTGCCCGACCTGACCCATCCTGAACTCACATCCTCTGGCGCGCCGCTGGTGATGGTGACCGCCTACGACTATCCGGGCGCGCGCCACGCCGAGGCCGCCGGGGTGGACCTGATTCTGGTGGGCGACAGCCTGGGCAACGTGGTGCTGGGCTACGACTCCACCGCGCCGGTCACGCTTGCCGACATGATTCACCACGGCAAGGCCGTGCGGCGGGGAGCACCGAACACCTTTCTGGTGGTGGACCTGCCGTTCGGCACCTACCACGCAGGCGTGACCGACGCGATGCGGCACGCCGTGCGGGTCATTCAGGAGACGGGCGCCGACGCCGTGAAGATGGAAGGCTCCACCCCCGAGGTGCTCGACGTCGTGCGGGTGCTCTCGCGCAACGGCGTGCCGGTGATGGGGCACGTGGGGCTGATGCCGCAGACCGCCGCCGCCCAGGGAGGCCTGCGCGTGCAGGGCAAGGACGACGACAGCGCCCGCCGCACCCTGGAAGGCGCAGTCGCGTTGCAGGAAGCAGGGGCCTTCGCGGTGGTCCTCGAAGCCATTCCCGCCCGGCTCGCTCGCCTGATTTCCGAGCGGCTGAGCGTCGCCACCATCGGCATCGGCGCAGGCGTTCATTGCGACGGGCAGGTACTCGTCTATCACGACCTGCTGGGGCTCTACGAAGGCGAGGAAAAGAAAATTGCCAAGCGCTACGCCGACCTGGGGCGCGAGGCCCGTGAAGCCATCGCTCACTACGCCGCCGAGGTCCGCGCCCGCGAGTTTCCCAGCAAGGACAACAGCTTCGTGATGAAGGACGAGGTGCTCGACAAGCTGTATTGAGGGGACCAGGGGTTAGGCAATCCTAAGACCCCTTGTGACCGCTTTGAACTGTGGGTACGCCGCCGCCGCTATACCGACCCCATGTCCAAGTCCTCCAAAAAAGGCAAGACAGGAACCGACCAGCGGGCCTCGCTCGGCGCGCAGCTCTCAGGCCTGTGGCCCGCGCTGGTGCAAGGTGACCCCAAAGCGGTGCACGAAGCCCGCAAGCTGACGCGCAAGGTGGGTGCCGAACTGTCCGTGACGGGCGCTCCCAAGAAGGTCCGCCGGGCCTGGCGTGACCTGCGCCGCGCGGTGGCGCCGCTGCGCGACCACGACGTGGCCGGGGAGCACCTCGCCGCCGCGCTGGAAGAACAGGGACGCTCCCCACACGAGATTGCCGACTTTCGCCGCGACTGGCAAAGGCGGCGCGCCGAACTGCTCGCCGGGGTGCAGTGGCCGGAGCAGCCGCCGTTGCCTGAGCGCCCCGACAAATTCAAACGCCGCGCCCGCCGCACCCTGGCCCACGAGGCGCAGGATCTGCTGGACGACACCCCCGCCGTGCTGAAGGCCGAGAGCCCCGAAACGTGGCACGAGTGGCGCAAAGCGCTCAAGCACTACCGTTACACCCTGGAACTGGTGGACAAGTCGCCCGACGTGCTCCTGAACACCCTAGACGCCCTGGGCCGGATGCAGGATGCCGAGGTGGTGCGCGGCCTGCTCACCGAAAACCAGTTGCTGCCTGACCAGCGTGAAGCGCTGCTCGCCCGCGAGCTGGAGGCCCGCCGCACTTCGCAGGAGCAGGTGCGGACGCTGTGGCCTGACCTGAAAAAGCATTTGAAGGCGCAGAGGAGGTAAGGCTTTAGCCCCTACCCCTTCTCATTCCCCTAGCAACCCGGCCAGCCCCCCCGCGTACCCGTCCTCCAACCGCCGCCACTCGGCGGGGAAAGGCTGGGTGCGCGTCACGTCGTTGGGCACGACGACCAGACGCATTCCGGCGGCGACGGCAGCGGTGGCCCCATTAAAGGAATCTTCGACGGCAAGGCACTCCTCGGGGCGCAGGCCCAGCCGCGCGGCGGCGAGCAGGTACAGCTCGGGGTCGGGCTTGACGCGGCGCACGTCGTCGCGGGTCGCCACCGCCTCGAACAGGTCCAGCAGGTTGTGCTGGCGCATCCAACGGGTGACCCACTCACGGTCACTGCTCGTCGCCAGGGCGAGGCGCAGCCCGGCGGCCTTCACGCCTTCCAGCACCGCCCGCACGCCGGGGCGCAGGTCTTGTCCGGCAATGTCTGAAACGATGGTGTCGTGCAGCCGGGCGCGGACATTTTCCCGGTCGGCCTGCACCTGCTCGGGCAGCCCGGCCCAGGGGTCGAAGGCGTCCCAGGTGCCCACGCCGCGTTGCCAGTCGCTGAGCGCGAGCTCACGCCCATGCTCGCGGTACAGCTCTTGCCAGTGGTGAAACTCGCGGGTTTCGGTGTCCAGAATGGTGCCGTCGAAGTCGAAGACGACGGCGCGCAGGCCCTCGGGGATGGTGGCGGCGGGAGTCATGGCGGCAGTGTAGGGGCTGCGGGTCAGGGGAGCAGCGGGCGGCGTCATCCTTGTGGAGGACGACAGCCCCCGGCCAGCCCGCTACGCTGCTGGTGCCATGACCGACTGGATTCAAAACCTGATGGACAGCATGGGTTACCTCGGCATTCTGCTGCTGATGGTGCTGGAAAACGTGTTTCCGCCGATTCCCAGCGAACTCATCATGCCCTCGGCGGGCTTCGCGGCGGCGCGCGGTGACATGTCGCTCGGCATGGTGGTCCTGATGGGCACGCTCGGCAGCGTCATCGGTACCCTGCCGCTGTACTACATCGGGCGGGCTTTCGGGGAAGACAAACTCGTCGCCTGGGCCGACAAACACGGCAAGTGGCTCACCCTGAGCGGCAAGGACATCAAGAAGGCCGACGCCTGGTTCGACCGCTACGGCGCGGGGGCGGTGCTGTTCGGGCGCATGGTGCCGGGCATCCGCAGTCTGCTGAGCCTGCCTGCGGGCATGAGCGAAATGCCGCTGCCCAAGTTCCTGATCTACTCGGCCATCGGCTCGGCGCTGTGGAGTGCGGCGCTGGCCTACGCCGGATACGCCCTCGGCGAAAACTATGACCGGGTCGAGCAGTACGTCGCCCCGGTGTCGAAGGTCATCGTGGGGCTTCTCGTCATTGGCGCCGCTGCCTGGTTCATCCGCCGCAAGCGCGAGCAGGGGAGCCGCACTGGGGGCTGAGTGCTGAACAGACAGGAGGCTGTTGGGGGCGTTTGGGTGGGAGCAGGACCGGGGCGCCCCTTTTTCAGGGCGCTCGCCGCGTATCCTGACCCGCATGACCGATGCCCCCCGCCCAACCGCCGGGGCCGACGCCCCAGCCCGGCCCCCCGCTGCCCCACTCGTCGCGCCCAACTTCATCACCGAAATCATCGAGCGCGACCTTGAGGCCGGCAAGTACCCCCGCGTCGTGACCCGTTTTCCGCCCGACCCCAGCGGCTACGCGCACCTGGGGCACGTCTTTGCCAGCCTGCTCGACTTCAACACGGCGCGGCAGTACGGCGGGCAGTTCAACCTGCGCATGGACGACACCAACCCCGAGCTGGCGCGGCAGGAGTACGTGGACTCCATCGCCGACGACCTGAAGTGGTTGGGGCTCGACTGGGGCGAGCACTTCTACTACGCCAGCGACTATTTCGACCGCTACTACGCCTATGCCGAGCAACTCATTCGCCAGGGCGACGCCTACGTGGAAAGTGTAAGCCCCGAGGAACTGTCGCGGCTGCGCGGCAACGCGACCACGCCCGGCACGCCGAGTCCTTACCGTGACCGCTCGGTTGAAGAAAATCTCGACCTGCTGCGCCGCATGAAGGCCGGCGAATTTGCCGACGGTGAGCACGTCCTGCGCGCCAAGATTGACCTCACCGCCCCCAATATGAAGCTGCGCGACCCGGTGCTGTACCGCATCGTCAACAAGCCGCACTTCCGCACCAGCGACGAGTGGCACATCTACCCCGCCTACGACTTCGAGCACCCCTTGCAAGACGCCATCGAGGGCGTGACCCACTCCATGTGCAGCCTGGAATTCGTGGACAACCGCGCCATCTACGACTGGCTGATGGAAAAACTGAACTTCGACCCGCGCCCCCACCAGTATGAATTCGGGCGCCGGGGGCTGGAATACACCATCACCAGCAAGCGCAAGCTGCGCGAACTGGTGCAGGCGGGCCGGGTGAGCGGCTGGGACGACCCCCGCATGCCCACCCTGCGTGCCCAGCGCCGCCTGGGGGTCACGCCGGAAGCGGTGCGGGCCTTCGCCGCCCAGATCGGGGTGAGCCGCACCAACCGCACGGTGGACATCGCCGTGTACGAAAACGCGGTGCGCGACGACCTCAACCACCGTGCCCCCCGCGTGATGGCGGTGCTGGACCCAGTGAAGGTCACGCTGACCAATTTGGACGGCGAAAAGACGCTCTCGCTTCCCTACTGGCCGCACGACGTGGTGCGCGACTCGCCCGACGGTCTGGTCGGAATGCCCGGCGGCGGGCGGGTGGCCCCCGAGGAAGCTGTGCGCGACGTGCCGCTCACCCGCGAGCTGTACATCGAGCGCGACGACTTCAGCCCCGCGCCGCCCAAGGGCTTCAAGCGCCTGACCCCCGGCGGCACGGTCCGGCTGCGCGGCGCCGGCATCATTCGCGCCGACGACTTCGGGACCGACGAGGCGGGGCAGGTCACCCACATCCGCGCCACCCTGCTGGGTGAGGACGCCAAAGCGGCGGGCGTCATCCACTGGGTGAGCGCCGAGCGTGCCCTGCCGGCCGAGTTTCGCCTCTATGACCGCCTGTTCCGGGTGCCGCACCCCGAGGGCGAAAACGCGGACGTGGAGGACGACAGCGCCGGCCCCGCCGAACACGAGGCCGAGCCGGGCGCCGGGCAGGAAACGGCGCCGGTCAGCCAGGGCTTCATGCGCTACCTCACCCCCGATAGCCTGCGCGTGCTGCGCGGTTACGTGGAGCCGAGCGTGGCCGGCGACCCGGCAGACACCCGCTACCAGTTCGAGCGTCAGGGCTACTTCTGGCGCGACCCTGTTGAATTGGAACGGGTAGACAGCCGCGAGGACGCGCTGGTGTTCGGGCGCATCATCACCCTGAAAGACACCTGGGGCAAGCAGGGCGGCGGCACCCAGCAGAAGGCGGAAGGCAAGAAGCGACCCTCTACCAAGGGGAGAGGGCCTGACGAAGTCAGGGGTGAGGGGTCTTCTTCCCCAGCTAAAGCCCATGCGCCCAAAGCCCAGCCCCTCACCCCCGAACAGGACGCCGAATTCACCCGGCTGCTCGGCCTCGGTGCCTCGGAGGGGGACGCCCGCACCATCGCCCGTGACCCGGCGCTGCTCGCCTTCGTGGGGGGGGCGGCGCCGGGGGACACCTTCGCTCAGGTCGCCTCGTGGACAGTCAACGAACTCGTCGCGGGCCTGCGTGCCGGGGAGGTGAAGGTGCGGGCCGCCGACCTCGCGCCGCTCGCCGAGGGGGTGGCGAGTGGGCAACTCAGCGCGCGCATTGCGCGTGAGGCCCTCGCCCGCGCCGCCGCCAGCGGGGACGCGCCGCTCACCATCATCGAGCGCGAGGGTCTGAATGCCGGCCTGAGCGCCGAGGCCCTGCAACAGGTAGTGGCCCAAGTCATCGCCGCCAATCCCGACAAGGCGGAGGCCTACCGCGGCGGCAAGACCGCGCTGCTCGGTTTTTTCACCGGGCAGGTCATGCGCGCGACCGCCGGCAAGGCCGACCCGCAGGCGCTCGCGGCGGCGCTCAAAGACGCTCTCGCCTGAGCTTCTTTCCCTTTTGCGGCTCCCAGCTTCAATGGTGCGGGGCCGCATCTTTTTTCAAGTTTTCTGCATAGGGGTGACAGGCGAAACCTTTTCTTTCCCCTCTCTGTCGCCTTTCTCTCAGAAAGAAGTCAAACCAATTGCGGTTGAATCGCTCACTTTGAGCGATGAAACCCGAGCGGAGCGAGAAGCAAAAGAGACGTGCTGCGGGAAATGGATTGAAATCCAGTTCTTTTCTGGATTTTAAGGAATTGGACGCAGTGCGTCTTAGACAGGCACGTTAGGGTGAGTGCATGAAGTTGAAGTCTGTCTCCACCCTTGCGCTCGCCATGCTCGCCTTCGGGGCTCCGGCGGCGGCGCGTGACCTCACGAGCATCAAAAAGTCCGGCACCCTGGTCGTGGCGACCGAGCCCACCTACCCGCCCTTTACCTACACCCAGGGCAAGAAAATCGTGGGCTTCGAGGCCGAACTCGCCGAACTGCTTGCCAAGCAGCTCGGGGTCAAGGTGGAGTGGAAGTCCTCGTCGTTCGACACCCTGCTGATCGGGCTCGGCCAGGGTCGCTACGACATGGTGATCGCCTCGCACGGCATTACCCCCGAGCGCCAGAAGGCGGTGGACTTTTCCAACCCCCACTACTGCTCGGGCGGCGTGCTCGTCAGCAAGCCCGGCGGCCCCAAAACGCTCGCCGACATGAAGGGCAAGAAGCTCGCCGTGCAGCTCGGCACGACCTACGCCACCCGCGCCCGCAGCCTGCCGGGGCTCGGCAACATCCAGACCTACCCCAACAACACCGACGCCCTGCAAGCGCTGATGGCGGGCCGCACTGACGCCTACCTCACCGACCGCTTCGTGGCGCTCGAAGCCCGCAAGAAGACCGGGGGCAAGCTTCAGATTGGGGCGCTGGTGTTTCAGGAAAAAATCGGCATCGCCTTCCAGAAGGACAACAAGTCGCTGACCAGCGCCGTCAACGCCGCGCTGAAAAAAGTGCAGGCCGACGGCAGCTACAAGAAGCTGTCGGAGAAGTACTTCGGCGAAGACATCCGCTGCCACTGACACATCCGCTGCTACTGAGCACCACGAAAAAACCTCCCCGGCCAGTGACGAGCCGGGGAGGTTTTTTCGTGGAAGTCTCAGCGCTTTTTCTTGCCGAGGCCGAACAGTCCGAGAATCAGCACGGTGGGCACTGCCAGCAGCGCGGCGAAGGCGTTCCACACGGCGGCGACGAGGCTGGGCAGCAGCGCAGGGCGCCGGTTGGCTACTGCTTGCCCCGGACGCGGCATGGAGGTAAGCAGCGCCGGACGCGGACGGCGGCCCCCGGTGCGGACAATCCGGCCCCGGTGGTCGCGGATGGGCTTGCCCTGGCGCAGCGCGGCGGCCTGGGCGGCTTTTTCCTGCTCGCCGGGCTCGGTGCTCACGTTGGCTCCGGCCACGGCCAGCGCCGCTTTCTTGGCAGTGTTGGCGGCGCCGCCGGCGCGGGTGCCGAATTTCTGAGAGTAGACCCAGGTCAGCTCGGCGCCGAAAAAGAAGATCATGGCGCTGTAGTAGATCCACGCGAGCAGCGCGACCAGCACCCCGGCGGCCCCGAAGGCGCTGCCCGGCGCGGCGCGGCCAAAGTAGATGCCGATCAGAATTTGCCCGATGGAAAACAGCACGGCGGTGACCGCGCCGCCCACCAGCACCTCGCGCCACTCCAGTTTGACGGCAGGCAGGAACTTGAAGATGGCGGCGAACACGGGCGTGAGCAGCAGCGCCGAGAGCACAAAGGTCCCGACCCGCACGAGCACGGCGCCGACGCCCAAAGAGTCGCCCAGACTGTGCGCCAGTGCCGAGAGCCAGGTGTTGAGCGCCAGAAACAGCAGCAGCACCAGCCCGATCGCCAGAATCAGCACAAAGGAAATCAGGCGCGTCTTGACAATCTTGCCGATGCCCTGGGGCGGGGCAGGGTCGGCGCCCCACATGGAGTTCAGGGCGTCCTGAAGCTGAACGAACAGGCCAGTCGCGCCCATGAACGTCACCACGAAAGCGATCAGGGTGGCGATGACCGAGCCGCGCTGCAAGCCTTTTTGGTTGCTGACGAGCCCACGCAAAAAGTCGGCGGCGTCTCCGCCCACGCTCTGCGCGACGCTGCCCTGTGGTCCGAACAGCTGGTCCACCACCTTGGCGTCGCTCAGAAAAAAGCCAGCGACCGCCACCGCAAACAGCAGCAGCGGCGCGAGGCTGGAAATGCCGTAGTACGAAATCGCCGCCGCGAGCCGGGGGGCCTTGTCCTGCCCGAAGGCTTTGGCCGAGTCACCGATCAGGCCAAACAGGTCGCTGGCCCCAAATTTCTGCGGCGGCGCGGCGGACAGACCGCTGGCGGGCGGCATCGGGGAAGGAGTTCTGACCGTCATGCTCCGCAGTGTAGGGGGCGAGCCCGGGCGGTTGCTACGCTAAAGCCCATGCAAACCATTCCCGAAGGCTTCACCCAGACCTTGGAGGTCACCGTGACCGACGAGATGACCGTGGACTTTGCCGAACTCGGGCGGGTGCACCCGGTCTACGCGACCTACTGGCTGGCGAAACATTTCGAGGAAGCCGGGCGCAAGATCATCCTCCCCTTTCTGGACGAGGGCGAAGGCGGCATCGGCTCGCAGGTGGAGGTCCGCCATACCGCTTCGGCGCTGCCCGGCATGGCGGTGCGGGTCACGGCTTCGCTCGACCGGGTGGAAGGCCGGCGCGTGTACGCGAAGTTGCGGGCGGTCAACGAGCTCGGCGACGAAATCGGCCACGGCTCGACCACCCAGGTCGTGCTGCCCCAGGCCACCATCGACGCGGGCTTCAACGAACTGGGCCGCCGCTGGGCCGAATCCCAGGAGGGCCGCTGATGCAGGTGCGCGCCGTGTTTTTTGCCCGCCTGCGCCGTGAGGTGGGCCTGGAAGAACTGACCCTCGACGTGCCGGACGGCGCCGACGTGAGGGCGGTGGCCGAGCACCTCGAACAAGAGCGCGGCGTGAGCCTGCGCGGCTGCATGGTGGCGGTGAACGAGACCTACGCCAGCCCTGAGCACCTTCTCCGCGAGGGCGACGAGGTGGCCTTCCTGCCCCCGGTGGCGGGCGGTGCCCCCGAGGACGAGGCCGACGCGGACACCCACTGCCGCGTGACCGCCGACCCACTGAGCCTCAGCGAGGCCGACGCTTTCCTGGTGAAGCCCGAGTACGGCGCCCAGGCCTACTTCATGGGCACGGTGCGCTCGCCCAACCAGGGGCAGGTCGTCGAGTACATCGACTACGAAGCCTTTGCCCCGATGGCCGAAAAGGTCATGCGCGAAGCCGCCGCCCTCGCCCGCGAGCGTCACGGCGAGCTGCGGGTCTGGATTGAGCACCGCACAGGTCGCCTCACCCCCGCCGTCGCCAGCATCGTCATCGGTGTCGCAAGCCCCCACCGCCGCCCGGCGCTCGAAGCCTGCGATTTCCTGATCGAGCACCTCAAAATCGAGCTTCCGATCTGGAAACACGAGGCGGATGGGCGCGGGGAACACTGGGTGAAGGGCACGACCGGCCACGACACGCTGTGAGACTTCGGTAAAAACGCTGTCCTGTACGATAGAAACTGGAACGGCTGTATCGGCTTGACAGAGCCTGCATACCGCACTATTCTTTCCTTATCACCGTCCGCAAGGGGGGCTTTTTTTGTGCCCCGTGTGTGGTGACCTGGGAAGGCTTGGTCGGCTAGAGACAGAAAATGTCGTGCCAGCCGATCAAAACATGCCCAAATGCATAGCCTTGACAAAGACTGAATACCCCGGTATTCTTTTTCTATCACCGTCCGCGAAGGGCGGCTTTTTCGTTTTGGGTTTCGCTCGGATTCGGCGGACAGCACAGAAGCAACTCGCGGGCTCGTGCGCCCTGAATAATCGGCCTGACGTCCATCGCCGTTTTCTCTGTGCCAGTGGGCAAAAATCCGGATGCGTTTATGGGCTTGACAACGCGCGTATACCGCACTATTCTTTCTTTATCACCGTCCGAGAGGGCGGCTTTTTTATTTGTCCCCTCTTGCTGCCGCTCAGGTCGAGCGCGGGTTCACGTCCACGCGCACGCGGGCGCCCCAGCTGCGGGTGTCGAGCACGCCGAGGAGCTCGGCCAGCCGGGCGTCGTTGCGGGCGCGCAGCAAGAGCTGGTAGAGGTACGCCCCGCGCACCCGGGCGACGGCGGCGGGCGCGGGGCCGAGAACCTCGGTGGCCACCGCGCCCGCGCCATGCAGCGCGTCGGCGAGGGCCTGCGCGGCCACTTTGGCACGGTCTCGGTCACGGGCAGCGACTTCAATTTGAGCGAGGCGGGCGTGCGGCGGGTAAAACAGCTCGGCCCGCACGCGCTCCTCGGCGGCGGGGTAGGCCAGGGCGTCGCGGCCCGTTTCCAGCACCTTCAGCGCCGGGTGGTCGCCCTGAAAGGTCTGCACGACCAGCAGCGGCGCGCGGCTGGGGTGCCACTCGGCGAGCTGACGCAGCAGCCGGTGATAGCGCTCCGACGCCCGGAAATCCGACACGCCGAGCCAGGTGTCGGCGAGCGTGACGCCGATCAGGGCGAGGTTGGGCGGGCTGGGCTGGGCGAGCAGGAGCTGGGTGCCCACGACCACGCCCGCCTCGCCCGCGTGCAGCGGCGCCAGGTCGTCCTGGTGGTCCTTGTCGAGCCGGTAGACGGGAAAGCCGGGCAGCAGTTTCTCCACCTCGGCGGCAATCCACTCGGTGCCAGGGCCACGCGCCTTCCACATCTGCTCGCCGCACTCGTCGCAGCGGTCGGGCACGCTCTGGTGGTGCCCGCACTGGTGGCACTCCATCTGGCGGCGGTCCTGGTGAAAGCGCAGCGGCACGTCGCAGTTGGGGCAGCCCGGCACATGGTCGCAGCGCGGGCAGCGCAGCAGCGCCGAGTACCCGCGCCGGGGGGCGAGAAGTGCGGCCTGCCGCCCCCGTTCCTGCACCTGCCGCAGCAACCGGGCGAGGTCGTGGCTGATGGGGTAGCCGAGGTCGCCGGGCGTGAGGTGCACGCTGCTCAGCGGCCCCAGCTCGGGCTGCGCGGGCGGCTGGGCATAGTCCACCACATGCACGCGGGCACGCGGCGGCGCCAGCACCAGCCCCGGCAACGGCACACTTTCCACCGCCGGGACGCTGCCCACCAGTCCCAGCGCCGCGCGCAGGCTGCGGGCGACCCGCGCCGCCACGTCCGGCACGAAGGCGCGCGAACCCGAGAGCAACTTGTAGGCGTCCGACCCCTCTTCCAGCACCACCAGCAGCGCGAGGTCCGGCAGCGGCGCACTCAGGGCGAGCGCACTGCCGATGACCAGCCGCACGTCTCCGGCGCGCACCTGCCGCCAGATTTCCTCGCGCTGCCGGGGCGAGAGTTGCCCGCTGAGCAGCGCGGCGCGGGTGCCCGCGAGTGCGGCGAGTCCTCCCAGCCCAGCCCAGGCGCGGCGCAAGGTGGCGTGGTCAGGCGCGAGGATCAGCACGCTGCGCCCCTGCGCCAGCAGCCGGGCGACCCGGGGCGCAAGCGCGGCAAAGCGCGACGCGGGTCGCCCGCCGTGCAGCCGCCAGCGGTCTTCCTCGGGCAGGGCGTCGGCGGCGAGCGCGGTCAGTTCGTCCAGCGGTGGCCCCGCCCACAGCGGCGCGGCGGGCAGTTCGGGCGGCGGCGCGGGCATCTGCACCTGCGCGGCCCAGCCCCTCGCGAGCAGGCCGGCGGCGACCGAGGGACTGACCCCCGCGCCCGTGGCCCACGCGCTGACCGTCTCGGCGGGGCCGTGCTCGCGCAACCATGCCCAGGCGGCGGGCGGCGTGACGGGGGTAAAGGTGTAATCGGCGGCGCCCCCTTCCATCAGGCGGCGGACTTCGGCGGGCCGGACCCCGGCGGCGCTCGCCCAAGCGGCGGGCGAGGCGACCGGGCCATGCTCGCGCAGCCATTTCCAAGCCGGTGGCGGCGGCACGGCTTGCGGGTGCTCCTGCGCCCAGCCGAGGTCGGCGACCTTGCGGACCACTGGCAGGCCGACTTTGGCCCCGCTCGCCCAGGCACCCAGACTCGGCTGGGGACCATGCGCCCGCAGCCAGTCGTGGGCCTGCTGCTGCTTGGCGGTCAGCGCCCCCTCGCCCGTCACGGCTTCCCAGTGGGGCGGCGTGCACAGCGCCGGGTCGGCGGCTTCCCAGGGCTGGGCCGTCACCACGACCTGCGTGCGGGCGGCGGGCGGCACGTCGTTCAGGTCGCGGGCCACCACCCGGTTGACCTGTGGCGGGTCCGGCAGAAAGCGGTCGTCGAGGAGCCCCTGTTCGCGCGCCGCGTCGAGCAGCGCGGGTGGGTAGAGGTCGGCGCGGCTCCAGTCGGTGTCCGGCAGGGTTTCGCCGTAGGGTGAGAGGTCGGCCCCCGGCACGGCGCGCACCTCATGCCGGTGGGCGGGTTCCCAGCCGGTGCACAGCAGGTCGTCCCAGACGAGGCCGGGGGGCAGGTGCGCCTCCTCCGCCCACGCCGTCAGCCCCCGCGCCGTGCCGGGCGCCACCCAGGGCGCCTCCGGGGAGTCGAGCAGCGCCAGTGCCTCACGCAGCCGGTGACGGCCCATGCTGCTGCCTGCGCCCACCACCAGCCCCACCCGGATTTCGCCCCCGCGCCACGGCACCGCCACCCGGCAGCCGAGCGGCACCTCGCCCACGTACCCGTGCGGCGCTGCAAAGTCCAGCGCAGCGATGGGCAGCGGCACACACACCTGCCACGTCTGGTCGGCAGCCGTCAGAGAAACGGTGTCCTGCACGGGCTTTTCCTCAGCTTCACTGGACACGGCGGGGGGAGAAACGGTCCAGAGAGTCACCGCTCCAGGCTAGCGCGGGCGCAGGTGAAATGGGTTAAGTCCTGCCTCCTGAGTTGTCTGACAGCGGAAGGCGCACCTGCGCGGCGGTGACCCACCAGCCGGGGCAGCGCTGGGCGAGGGCGGCGGCAGCGGCCTGCGCCTGCGCCGCGTCGTGCGCCAGTCCGAAGCAGGTGGCCCCCGAACCCGACATCAGCACCGAATGCAGGCCCGCATCCGCCAGCGCCTCCAGCGTGGTCAGGACGCTCGGCACCCGCGCCAGCACGCCCGCCTGCAGCGAGTTGAAGTACGGCACTTCCACGCCCCGCGCCAGCGCCAGCCGCATCGCCTCCAGCCGCAGTTTGCCGCTGAAATCGCCCGTTTCGTCCAGCCAGCGGTAGGCGTCGCCCGCGCTGACCTCGGCACCCGCGTTCGCCAGCACCAGATGCACGGGCGGCAGGTCGTCGACGGGGGTCAACCGCTCACCCACCCCCTCGGCGAGCGCCGCGCCCCCGAGCAGGAAAAACGGCACGTCGGCCCCGAGCGTCAGGGCCAGCGCGGGCAGGTCCACCGGGCGGTGGTCGGGAGCAGGATAAAGCTCGGCCAGCGCCAGCAGCGTGCTCGCCGCGTCGCTGCTGCCCCCGCCCAGCCCCGAGGCGAGCGGCAGCCGCTTGTGCAGCACGAGGTCGGCGCCTCCCGCTGCCCCCGCCGCGTCCAGATAGGCGCGGGCGGCGCGGTAAACGAGGTTGCGCTCGTCGGTCGGCAGGTCGGCGCCCTCCACCCGCAGCGTGAGCGCCCCAGCAGGCCGAATTTCCAGCTCGTCGCCCACCGTGAGCGGCACCATCAGGCTGTGCAGGTCGTGATAGCCGTTCTCGCGCACGCCAAGGACCGAGAGGCCGAGGTTGATTTTCGCCGGGGCGAAATGGTGATGGATGACAGGTGATGGTTGATGGGTCATCTTTTCTCCCCCTCAACCGTCAACCATCCCCCATCGACATGCCCCGTCAGGGCTTCGGCCAGAGCGAGGTCACCGGGCGTCGTCACCTTGAACAGCCGGGCGTCGCCGGGGACCAGCCGCACCTGCACCCCCAATCGGGCGAGCAGCCCCGCGTCGTCGGTGGCAGCGTACTGCTCGGCCTCGGCGCGGGCGTGGGCTTGCAGCAGCAGCTCGCGCCGGAAGCCCTGCGGTGTTTGCACCGCCCAGAGGCCCTCACGCGGCACAAGTTGGCCCCAACTTTGGCCCTCAGCGCGCACCAGCGTGTCGGCCACCGGGAGGGCCACCGTCGCCGCGCCGGTTGCGGCAATGGCGTCCAGCAGCGCCAGAATCACCGGCGGCGGAACGAAAGGCCGCGCCGCGTCGTGAATCAGCACCGTGCCGGCCTCCGTCGCTTCCAGCAGTCGCCGCACGCTCCCTTGCCGCGTCTCCCCGCCGACGATGGCGCGCGCCGGCACCCCGGCAGGCAGGTCCATCCCGGCGGGCAGCGCCACCACCACCTCGTCCACGAAGGGCGCGAGTGCCGCCACGCTGCGGGCAAGGAGGCTGCGGCCCGCGACTTCCACGAAGGCTTTCGGCCCCAGACCGAGGCGGGTGCCCGACCCGGCAGCGGGAATCAGCGCGGCGGTGCGGGGGGAAGAGGTATGGGGCGCGCTCACGCCTCGTCCTCGCGCCAGCGGCGAAAGCCTGGGGCGTTCAACCCGAACTGGTCGAGCACCCGCGCCGTCACGAAGCCGAGCAGTTCGCCGAGCGACTCGGGCGCGTGGTAAAAGCCCGGCGAGGCCGACATGACGGTGGCCCCGGCGTCATGGGCGGCGAGCATGTTTTGCAGCATGGGCCGGGGCATGGGGTCCTCGCGCACCACCAGCACCAGCGGGCGGCGCTCCTTGAGGGTAACGTGGGCGGCGCGCGAAATCAGGTTGTCGGCAAACCCGTGCGCGACTTTGGCGAGGGTACCCGCGCTGCACGGCACGATGAGCATGCCGCCGGTGCGGTAGCTCCCGCTGGCGACGGCGGCGGCGAGGTCGCGGTCATCGTGGACCACGCTGGCGAGCGCTGTCAGGTCGGCGAGCTGCGGGCCGCCCTCGGCGCTCATCACCCGTTTGGCACCGCTGCTGACCACCAAGTGCGTCTCCACATCCAGCCCGCGCAGCGCCCGCAGGATGTCGAGCGCATACGGAATCCCGCTGCCGCCCGAGACGCCGACCACCAGCCGCGGCGGGCCGGAAGGGGCGTCGCTCACAGCGCGTACCCGCGTCCGCCCACGATGACGGCGGTTTCACGGGCAATCATCAGTTCCTCGTGTGTGGGGATGACAAGTGCCACCGGCCCGCCCGGCAGCGAAATCACGCCCACGTCGCCGCGCGGCAGGGCCTTGTTGGCCTCCTCGTCGAGATGCAGGCCCAGCACGCCCAGCCGCCGCAGAGTTTCTCCGCGCACGGTGCGGCTGTTTTCGCCGATGCCGCCGGTAAAGACCACGCCGTCCACCCGCCCGAGCGCCACCGCCATGCCCGCCATGCACTTGGCGAGGCGGTAGATGAAGGCGCCCAGCGCCAGCCGCGCCCCCCGGTGCCCGGTCAGGGCGGCTTTTTCCAGTTCGCGCATGTCGTTGGTGAGGCCGGAAAGGCCGAGCAATCCGCTTTCCTTGTTCAGCGCCGCCGTGATTTCACTCAGCGAGAGCCCCGCTTGCCGCGCCAGATAGTCGTGCAGGCCGGGGTCCACGTCGCCGCTGCGGCTGCCCATGATGAGGCCCTCGAGCGGGGTCAGGCCCATGCTGGTGTCCACGCTGCGCCCGCCCGCCACCGCGCACACGCTCGCGCCGTTGCCGAGGTGCGCGGTGATCAGGTTGAGGGTCGGCAGCGGGCGCTGCAACATCTCGGCGGCCCTGCCTGCCACGTAAGCGTGACTCGTCCCGTGAAACCCGTAGCGCCGCACCCCGTGCTGCGAGTACCAAGCCTCCGGCACGGCGTAGCGGTAGGCGACTTCGGGCATCGTCTGGTGAAAGGCGGTATCGAAAACGGCCACGTGCGGCAGCTTCGGAAACGCCTGCTGCGCGGCCTCGATGCCGACGATGTTCGCCGGGTTGTGCAGCGGCGCCAGCGGCACGCACGCCCTCACCGCCTCCAGCACCTCCGGCGTGACCAGCACCGGGGCGCTGAAGCGCTCGCCCCCATGCACGACGCGGTGCCCCACCGCCCGTACGGCGCTGCGCATCCCCAGCGTCTCCAGCTCGCGCAGCACCTCGCCCAGGGCCGCGTCGTAACTGCCACCCTCCAGCGAGCGCGATTCCTGCTGGCCGCTGTGCTCCAGTTTGACCGCTGCTGCGGGCGTGCCCAGCCGCTCGGCCAGCCCGGACAGCCGCACCTCCCCCGACGCCGGGTTCAGGAGGGCAAATTTGAGGCTGCTGGAGCCGCTGTTGAGAACGAGGGTCCACATGGCAAGAGTGTAGAGGCTGCCAGGGAGAGGGGCGCGCGCCGGACGTGGCCCCCCCCGGCAGTCGTCAGCGCGCCGTGACGGCCCAGATGCCGGCGAACTCGGTGAACTGCGTGTCGGTGTCGGGCGTGGCGTAGGCGCTGATGGAGCCGTCCAGATACAGCGCGTCGGGACAGCCGAGCGTGTCGCGGAAAAAGGTGGCGAAGGAGTAGAAGTTGACCGGCCCCGCGCTGATGGCGAAGCGCACCTTGCCGCCCCCGCACACGCCCACGCCGCTGCGGACCTTGAAACTGGTGCCGCTCTTGTTGAAATCGGGGTGCAGCTTGCCGTTCGCCACCAGCAGCGGCCCGGACTGCGTGGCGTAGTCGGGCGCGAGGCCCAGTTTCCGGTACGCCTGCGTCTCGGTCACGCCCGCCTTTTTGCCCCGCAGCCAGAACACCCCGTTGGGCAGCAGCGCGAAATTGCCGCCGCCTTTGCCCGCGTTGTTGAGCCCCACCAGCGTCTTGCCGCCTTCCACATGCAGGCCGAGGGGTTTGGGGCCGGGCATGTAGATACCGGAGTTGGTGGCGAACAGCAGTTTCTTGCCCTGCTTGCCCAGCCGGCTGCCGAGCTGCGCGAAGGACGAGTAAGGCTTGCCGGTGGCCGGGTTGAGCCAGTGCAGGGTGAGCTGGTCGCGTGCCGGGTCCACCGTCGCCACGGTGTAGAGCATTCCCCCGCCGGTAATCCGCTCCACCCGCACGCCCTGGGCGGGAGAACAGGAGGTGAGCAGCAAACTGAGCAGCAGAGGCGTGGCGGGAGCAAAACGCGACATCGGCCCCATGATGCGCGAACCGGGTGAGAATGAAGGCATGTTCAGCGCCCTGTGGACCTTTTTGCGAGAACTGCTGCTGGCCCTCATTGGTCAGCCCAGCCGCCCCGGCCCCACCCGTCAGGAGCAGGAAGCCGAACTCGCCCAGCGCGAGGCCCTGCGGGGGCGGCAAGCCCCCACAAGCGCCTGGGACGCCGCCCGGCAGGTGGGCGCCGAGGTGGGCAAGGCCGCCATCTGGCAACCCACCGACGCCCCGCGCCGCAAGAAGAAGGACTAACGGCCCAGAGGCTACTCGCGCCCCAGCACCAGCACCCAGAAGCTGCTCTGGTCGTTTTGCACCGCGCTGCCGGCGCCCATGTGCGTCCAGTCGCGGCTCATCAGGCTGGTGCAGTGGACGGCGCTCCCTAGCCACCAGATCAGGGCGCCGTCCACAGTGGGCGTGCCGTAGCGGATGTTCTCGCTGACCCGGCCCGAAAAGCCCTGGGCGCGGGCGCGGCTCTCGGGCGTGCTGCGGGTGCGCGGGTTGACGTGTTCGGCAAAGCCCTGCGCGACCATCGCCTCGGCGTGCTCCTGCGCCGCCTTGCTCAGCCGGGCGTCCACCACCAGCGGCGGCACCGGGGGCCGCTGCACCCCGCCGCAGCGCCGGCCCTGGGTGCGGGCGGCGTTGATGCCGGCAAGCAGTTCACCTAGCGGGCCGGGAACGGGGGCGGCGGGCGCCGCTGCGGTCACGGGTGGGGAAGACAGCGTGGGCGAGGTCGGGGGCCGGGAAGACGGGGCCGGAGCTGCCGGAGCAGGAGCGGCTGGAGCTAGGACAACGGGCGCTGCGGCAACCGGAGCTGGGGCAGCGGCGACAGGACTCGCGGGTGCTGACGCCTCCGCCGGAGTCCCGCCCGGCCAGCGCGCGCCCAGCACGATCATCAGCGAGCCGCTCGGCGCGGTGCCGTAGCCGACAAACCCCCGCTGACACAGCTCGCGCACGGTGGCGGGGAGCTGCGCGGGGCTGACCTTCCAGTAGCGAAACTGGCTGGGCGCCCCGGCGCGGTTGGTCACGGCGCGGTAGGCGTCCGCCCCAGCCGCGATGTCGGCGGCGGCGAGGTGCAGCGCGGGCAGGGCGGGGGCGCAGGTGGATTGAGCGACGGGGGCCGGGGCGGGCGCAACCGGCAAAGCGGGGGCAGCGGCAGGCGCACTTGGGGGCGGGGGAGGTACAGGGGCCGGTGCCGGGGCGACGGGCGCGGGGGCCGGCCCTGGAAACGGAATCACCTGCACTTGGGCGCGGGCCAGCGGGGCCACGCCGCCGAGCAGGGCGACGAGCAGGAGGGAAAGGCGGCGCATGGAGTCAGCTTAGCGGCCCCCGTTGCCCCGTCCGCTGTCCACCAGCTCGCCCGCGTTCACCTGCGCCTGCAAGCGCCCCGCCGCCCGCGCCGTGACCACCAGCGCGGCGGGTTGCACGGCCATACTCTGCACGCTCAGTGCCCCGACCTGACCGCCCACCATAACGCCCGGCAGCGGCGTGAACGGCAGCTTGCTCTGCGCCTGGGCCTGTGCCCGGGCCAGCAGCGGCCCGAGGTCGAAGTGGGCGGCGCGGGTCACAAACGCCTGGGCGCGTGCGTCGGCGAGCCAGGCCACCGCCTTGCCGGTCAGGCCCTCGCGGCGGGTCTCGACCTCCACGTCCCGCAGCGACACGGTGCGCCCGTCGGCGGACACGGCGGGCGTGCCGGTCACGTCGGTGGTGGCGCGCAGGCTCAGGCCCAGCGGCCCGTCGAGCCGCGCCTGCACGGACACGCGCAGCCGCGTGCCTACGGGTTGCACCTGCACGCCCGTCACCCGCAACACCGGGCTCCCCGGCACCGGCAGCGTGAGCGTCTGCTGCGCGGCGTAGCGGGCGGCGAGGGCCGACAGCTCCGGGTAGGGCAGCCGCAGCGGCACGCTCAGCTCGATGCCGGGGGCGCTCAGTGGCCCCACCTTCAGCGGCGGCAGGGGCGACACCTTCACCGTGGCGGGCGGCTGGCCCAGCGCGGCGCCCAGGTCGAGGGTCGCGCCCACGTCCAGCTTCAGGGCGTCGGGGGTCAGGCGCGGCGGCGTCACGCCCAGGCCCAGGGGCCGCACCAGCGCGTAGGCAGGCTCGGGCGTCGGCAGCGGCCAGGGACGCTGCGCCCGCGCCCACAGCGTGCCGGCGCGGCGGCGCAGGTCGGCGCCCTCGCGCACCTGCTGCTCGATCTGGGCCGTCAATTTGTCCAGTTGCGCCCGCACCTGGGGGTCCACCAGCGACTGCACGCTCAGCTTGAGGCCGCGCCCCAGGTCCACCGCCAGCGGGTCGGTCCAGCGGTGCTCGGCGCTCGCCCTGACCCCCACCTCCCAGGTCGGCGTCACATACGGCGTCAGGCGCAGGGTGATGGTGGCGGCTCCGCCAAAGTTGCGGGCGAGCGAGGCCAGCGCCCCGCCCGGCTCGGCGCGGAACTCTGCGCGAATGGGCACGCTGAGCACCAGCGCGTCCCCGTCGGCCTTCACGCTCACCTGCGCCGTGCGGGTCACGGTCCCGCGCACTCGCACCTGCACCGCGCCGCCGAGCAGCGACTGTGTCTGGTCCACCCGCGCAAATTCCTGCGGCACCTGCGCGTTCGCGGCCTGCTGCACACCGGCCAGCGGCACATGCACCGGCACGGTGAGGGTAGAGGCGGCCTCGGCGGTGGGCAGGGCAGCGGGGAGGGTCATACCCAGAGTCAACAGCAGCGGGGTGAGAACGCGGCGCATGGGGCGAGGGTAGAGCATTTGACAAAAAGAGGGCACCGCTTTTTGGCGAGCAGAGCGAGTGCAAAACGAAGAGCAGGACGAAGAATGGAGCGGGTGGCGGTGCCTTTCCGACGCACGCGTAATTCGGAGACCTGCTCTAGAGGGTGAAGGGGTGAGAAGAGGCGGCCCGCCGAGAAGCCGACTCGCTGGGCCTGCCCCGGCCTGTGCCCTACCCTTTCCCCATGTGGACCCAGCACCAGCTCACCCTGCCTCCGCAGCGGCGCGGTTTTCATCTCATCACCCGCGAGGTCGTGGCGGCGGTGCCCGAGCTGGCCGGGGTGCAGGTCGGGCTGCTGCACGTCTGGATTCAGCACACCTCGGCCAGCCTGACCGTCAACGAAAACGCCTCGCCCGACGTGCGGCGCGATTTCGAGCGGTATTTCAATCATGCGGTGCCCGACGGCTGGCGCGAGTTCGAGCACACGCTGGAAGGCCCCGACGACATGGCCGCCCACATCAAGGCGAGCGTGCTGGGGCCGTCGCTGCTGCTGCCCGTCAGCGGCGGACGGCTGGCGCTGGGCCGCTGGCAAGGCATTTTCCTGTGCGAGCACCGCGACCACGCCAGTGCGCGGCGGCTGGTCCTCACCTTGCAGGGCGAAGAGAAGCAGGCAGGAAAATAGGAGCCTGAGGGACATTCCCCGGCTGTCTGGGCGGTAAGGTCGGGGGATGAGTTGCCCCGCTGCCGCCGTCCTCACCCCTGACATGCGGGCCTTTTTGCGCCGCTTTCACGAGGAAATGGGAGAACCCGGCCTCCCCGCCCGGCTGCGCGCGGTGGAGGAGGCGGGGCTGTGGTGGCCCACGTCCGCCGAGCTCACCTGGGGCGCGAAAGTGGCGTGGCGCAACTCTACCCGCTGCGTGGGGCGGCTGTACTGGGAAGCGCTCAGCGTGCGCGACCTGCGCGAGCTGAACACGGCGCAGGCGGTCTACGAGGCGCTGCTCCAGCATCTCGACGACGCCTTTTGCGGGGGGCACATCCGGCCTGTCATCAGCGTGTTCGGCCCCGGCGTGCGGCTGCACAACCCGCAGCTCATCCGCTACGCCGACGACCCCATCAACGCCGACTTCGTGGACAAACTCCGGCGCTTCGGCTGGCAACCACGGGGCGAGCGTTTCGAGGTGCTGCCGCTGCTCATTGAAGTGAATGGTCGAGCGGAACTGTTTTCCCTCCCTCCGCAGGCCGTGCAGGAAGTCGCCATCACCCACCCCGTCTGCCTCGGCATCGGCGAGCTGGGGCTGCGCTGGCACGCGCTGCCGGTCATCAGCGACATGCACCTGGACATCGGCGGGCTGCACCTGCCCTGCGCCTTCAGCGGGTGGTACGTGCAGACCGAGATTGCCGCCCGCGACCTCGCCGACGTAGGCCGTTATGACCAACTCCCCGCCGTCGCCCGCGCCCTGGGCCTGGACACCTCGCGCGAGCGCACGCTGTGGCGTGACCGGGCGCTGGTCGAGCTGAACGTGGCGGTGCTGCACTCCTTCGACGCCGCCGGGGTCAAGCTTGCCGACCATCACACCGTCACAGCGCACCACGTCCGTTTTGAGGAACGCGAGGCCCGCGCCGGGCGCGAGGTGCGCGGCAAGTGGTCGTGGCTGGTGCCACCGCTTTCGCCCGCCACCACGCCGCTGTGGAGTCGCCGCTACCGCGCCCGCGAGGAGTCGCCGCGCTTCGTGCGCGCCCGCTGCCCGTTTCATACCCCCACTGTTCATGCTTCAACCGGTCATGCCCCAACTGGGTAACCCCACGATAAAGGCCGGGTCAGACAGCGCCGACTAGAATCGGGGGCGCAAGCGCAGCGGCGTGGCTCAGGGGACCGTATCTCAGAGGGCGTCGCTCTTTTCTACCCCGAACAGGAGTCCACACATGGATTGGAGAAACTTACCCGGCGGCGGCAACATCGAAGACAGGCGCGGAGGCGGCGGGCTGCCCGGCGGCGGCCTCGCGGTCGGCGGCGGCATCGGCGGCCTGATTCTGGCGCTCATCGCCTATTTTTTCGGCATTGACCCCAGCGTGGTGACCGGCGGCGGCCAGCAACAGTCCCCCGCCCAGACGCAGGCCCAATCGCAGGCGCAGGGCGGGCAGGCCGAAGACGAGGACTACCAGTTCGCCGACCGCATCGTGGCGAGCACCGACCGCACCTGGACACAGATTTTCCAGCAGTCGAACCGGCAGTACACCAAGCCTACGCTGGTGCTGTTCAGCCGCAGCGTCAGCAGCGCGTGTGGTCAGGCGTCGTCGGCCACCGGCCCCTTTTACTGCCCGCTCGACTCCAAGCTCTACCTCGACACCAGCTTCTTCAACCTGATGCAGCGCCAGCTCGGCGGCGGCGGCGACTTCGCTTACTCCTACGTGATTGCCCACGAGGTCGGGCACCACGTCCAGAACGAACTCGGCATCGCCGAGCAGGTGGAGCGCAAGCAGCGCGCGGCCCGCAGCGAGGCCGAACAGAACTCCTACAGCGTGCGCCTGGAACTCCAGGCCGACTGCTTCGCCGGGGTGTGGGGCAACAGCGTCAAGGGCCGCGAGGCGGCCAACCTGACCGAAGACGACGTCCGCGAGGCCATCAACACCGCCGCTGCGATTGGCGACGATACCTTGCAGCGTCAGGGCCAGGGAATGGTCGTGCCCGACTCCTTTACCCACGGCACCAGCCAGCAGCGCGTGAACTGGTTTATGCGCGGCTTCCAGACCGGCAACCCCAACCAGTGCGACACCTTCAGCGCGGCGTACAACCAGCTCTGATCTAGATTCCTTTGCAGGGGCGCGGGCCGAACGGAGCCTGCGCCCGCTTTTTTGCTTTGGCTCGGCGTAGGCTGCCCTCCATGACCCACGGTAACAGTTCTCAGAGCGACAGACCCCGCATCATCAGTCCCCTGGCACCCCGCGCCGACGCTGCCGAGGTCGTGCGCGGCGTGGACCTGAAGGGCAAAACTGCCGTCGTGACTGGGGGCGCTTCCGGCCTCGGCACCGAGACGGCCCGCGCCCTGCTGCTCGCGGGTGCCCACGTCATCCTGCCGGTGCGTGACCGTGCCAAGGGTGAGCGGGTGGCTGCGGAGTTGCGCCAGAGCACCGGCGGCACGGTGGAACTGGTGGACCTCGACCTCGGCTCGCTCGCGTCGGTGCGGCGGGGCGCGGCGGAGATTCGGCAGCTCGCGCCGCGAATCCACATTCTCATCAACAACGCGGGCGTGATGGCGACGCCGCAGAGCCGCACCGTGGACGGCTTCGAGACGCAGTTCGGCACCAACCACCTCGGCCACTTCCTGCTGACCCGTGAGCTGTTGCCGGCGCTGATGGCCGCTGCGCCTGCGCGGGTCGTCGCCCTGACGAGCAGTGGGCACCGCCGCAGCGACATCGTGTGGGACGACCTCAACTTCGAGCGCCGCCCTTACGACCCCTGGGACGCCTACGGCCAGAGCAAGACCGCCAACGCGCTGTTTGCCGTGGGCCTGACGCAGCGCTATGCCGACCAGGGCCTCACCGCCAACGCCGTGCACCCCGGCGGCATCATGACCGGCCTGCAAAAGTTTGTGCCACTGGAAGACCAGCGCCGCATGGGCTGGCAGGACGAACACGGCACCCTCAACCCGGTGTTCAAGACCCCCGCCGAGGGCGCGTCCACCAGCGTGTGGGCGGCCACCTCTCCGCAATTGTACGGGGTGGGCGGCCTCTTTCTGGAAGACCTGCAACATAGCACGCCGCTCGACGAGTCCGCGCCCAACCCGCTGTTCGGGTACAAGCCCTACGCGCTCGACCATGAGAGCGCCCGGCGACTCTGGGCGCTGAGCGAGGCGCTGGTGGGGGAGTGAAAGACCCCTCACCCCTGCCTGCGGCAGGCCCTCTCTGCTTCGCAGCTCTACGAGTCCCACCAGGGTAGAGGGTCAAAGGCATAAATCTCCAAACCGTTCAAAAAGAAAAAGAAGCGTAGGCACGAGGCTTACGCTTCTTTTCCCTTCGACTTTTAGACCTTTCGACCCTCAGACAACGCCGTCAGGCGTTCTCAATTCCAGCGTCCGCCGCGTTCGCGCTTCAGCTCGGGTTCGGGGGCGGCGTAGAGTTCCTCGGCGCGGGAGAGCTTTTTCCGGCCATACAGTCCCTCCAGAATGAACTCGGCGGCGGACACGCGCACGGCATCGTCGCTGCTCCCGGCCACCTGCGCGGCGAAGTCGGACAGGCCGGGGACTTCGCCCGTGGCCTTGAGGGCTGCCGACGCGTCACCGCCCTGCGGGAAGCGGAAGACGTTGCCCTGGTCAAACCACTTTTCCAGCTCGCGGGTGTCGGCGCTGCCGTAGCTGCGGGCATACGCGGCGCCCGCCGCCTTGCGAATGAGGTCCTTGGCGACGTTGTCGGCGCCCTTGAGTTCGCCTTCGTATTCCAGCTCCATCTTGCCGGTAATCGCCGGGAGGCCCGCGTACACGTCAGTCACGCGCACCACCGGGGCGTCACCGGAGACCAGCGAGCGGCGCTCGGCGTTGGCGCAGGCGAGTTCCATCAGCGAAATCGGCAGGCGCTGCGACACGCCCGAGAGCTTGTCGATGCGGCCATCTTCGCGGGCCTGGAAGGCGATGTCTTCAATCAGTTCAGCGATGAAGGGCGGCACGACCACGCCCTCTTCCTTCACGGCTTCCTGCGCGGTGATGTCCATGCCGAGCTGCACGTCGGTGGGGTAGTGGGTGCGGATTTCCGAGCCGATGCGGTCCTTGAGCGGCGTGACGATCTTGCCGCGAGCGGTGTAGTCCTCGGGGTTGGCCGAAAAGACCAGCATCACGTCGAGTTCGAGGCGGATGGGGTAACCCTTGATCTGCACGTCGCCTTCCTGAAGGATATTGAACAGCGCGACCTGCACCTTGGGCGAGAGGTCGGCGAGTTCGTTCACCGCAAAAATCCCCCGGTTGGCGCGGGGCAGCAGGCCGAAGTGCATGGAGCGGGTGTCGCCGAGCGAGGTGCCGAGGCGGGCGGCCTTGATGGGGTCCACGTCGCCGATGAGGTCGGCCACCGTCACGTCGGGGGTCGCCAGTTTTTCCACGTAGCGGTCGGCACGCGGCAGCCAGCGAATCGGCAGTTCCATTCCGTGCGCTTCGAGCAGGTGCTGGCCCTCGGCGCCGATGGGGTTGAGGGGGTCGTCGGGCATGTCCACGCCGTCGATCACCGGCACTTCGGGGTCGAGCAGCTCGGTAATGGCGCGCAGGATGCGGCTCTTGGCCTGACCGCGCAGCCCGAGCAGAATGAAGTTCTGGCGGGCGAGCAGCGCGTTGACGAGCTGGGGAATCACGGTGTCGTCATAGCCGACCACGCCGGGAAACAGCTCCTCACCGCTGCGGAGTTTGCGGGTCAGATTGTCCCGCACCTCGTCCTGCACCAGTCGGCGCTGGCCGTCGAAGGGCTTGCGCCCGGCGTATTCCGGCGTTTGCAGCAGCTCGCCGAGGGTCCTGGCTTTGGGCTGCGCTGTGGTCTGGGCGGTCATAGCGCGGAACGTAGCACGCGCCCAGCGGCGGGAATGTGCGGGAGGGAACGGGCTCAGCTTGCCCCGCCGTAGCTGCTCGGTGCCGTGCCCTGTTGCACGTCTTCGAGCGCCTTGTACGCGCACACTGCCGCGAGCGCCGCGAGTTCGAGCGGCACGTCGCCGAGGGTGAGGGTCACGTCCTTGCCGTCCACCTGCCCGCCGATGCGCCCGCTGAGCTGCTCGCCGCGCCGGGTGAGGGTCACGTCCTTGCCCGCAATGCGGCCCGAGAAGCGCCCGCGCACCTCGTCACCCCTTATGTCGAGGCTCAACGAGTCGCCGTCGATGCGCCCGCCGAGCCGCACTTCTACCCGCTGCCCGCTCACGTCGCCGTCCACGTCGAAGCCCGCGACGACGCCGCCCACGCGCCCGTCCACGTCGCCCGACTGCACCTCCAGCCGGAGGTCCTTGCCCTGAATCTGCCCCCCGATACGCCCCGTGAGTCGCGAGCCGTCCCAGTCGGCGTGAAGGTCATAGCCGGCGGTCAGGCCACCGATGCGTCCGTCGAGTTTGCTCATGCTGGGAATACGGCCCGCAAGGGGCGAGGGTTCCGGCAGACGCGGGCTGCTCGCCAATCAGGGAAGTTGCAGCTCCAACTGAACGTCGTGCCGGGGCGGGCGCGTGGTGTCCTTGAGGTCAGTTCGCGCCTTGAGCGACAGCGTGCCCACACCTTCCTCCTTGCCGGCGCGGAAGGTGAAGCGGGTGACGCTCTGCCCGGCCAGGGTGCGGGTGTCCACCAGTTGCCAGCCCTGGGCCTGAAGCGCGGCGGCGTAGTGCTGGCGCAGCGTCTCGGTGCTCTGGGTACCGTAGACCGAGGTGTAGGCCGTCAGCTCGGTGTCGCCGGAGGTCAGGTTGGTGGCTTCCACCTGCGCTCCTTCCGGCGCGGCGAGCCGGGGCAGCTTCACCCCGCGTTCTTGCAGGCGGTCGGCGGGGCGGTACACCGTCTGGTTGCGGTAAGGCGCGTAGAAGTTGAGCTGTGTGGGGTCCTCCTGCGGCATGTTGGCTGGGCAGCCCTGCGCGCCCAAGCTGCTGTACTGGTAAGACACCTGGCTGCTGCCTGGTTCACTCTCAAAGGCGAAGACGGTCAAGCTGCCGGGCACGCCGGGCCTACACAGCGGCGAGACGTACTGCTCCGTGGGTGAAGACTGAAAGATGAGTCCCCCATTGTCCACCCCCGGATACAGGTTTTGCCAGCCCGCCGCCCGCAAGGCTTTTTCGGCGGTCTGCTGGGCGGCGTTGGCTTCAAGGCTGGTCCGCACGACGACCCGGATGCCGTCCGACTGCTCCACGCTCCCGATGACCTGTTGACCCGGCAGCGCGGGCGCGGGAAAAGGCAGGCCCGGCAGCAGGCGCCCCGGCTGAAACTGGTCGCCGCTCGACACCCCGGCCACCGAGAGCAGCAGTTGCCGCTCGGCGGGGGAGAGGCGCTCGAAGAGGGGAGCGCCCGTGACCGGAGCGGCCTGGGTGCCCTGGGCCTGAGCGCCTCCGAGCAGCAGAGAGGCGAGAACGAGAGAAGCCTGCCAGAAAGGTTGTCTCATGCTCCACTCTACGCCGACAGGGAGTCAGGGGTTCCCGGCGTTGTCCGGTGAGCCGCCGTACCGCCCCTGGTCCGGCAACTCTCCCCCCTCGTGCACCGCCTGGGCGACGGCGCGGGCCAGCGGAAAATCCACCCCGGCGTACCACGCCTGCTCCAGTTGTCCGTCACGCTCGCGGTAGACGCACAGGGTCGGGCCGAACTTGCAGGCGCCCAGGCACCCGCTGTCGGTGAGGCGAACGCTGCCGCCCTGCTTGTAGTAGGCGAGGCCGTCACGTTCGAGCGCGTTCCAGAGGGCCTTGTGCAGCAGGACCGAGTTGCGCTGCTGGCAACTGCTGCCCCGGCACAGGAGAAGGTGACCGGAGGTGCGGAAATATTTGGGGCCGTTCGTCATGGCAAGTCCTGAGAGTCAAGTTCTGAGAGTGTAGGGGGCAAGGGAGCTAAGTACGTCGAACCCAACATTCCGCAGTTTCGGAACAGCACCGAAACTACTCCATTCCCGGTTCGACGTACTTTTTTCGATACTCGCTTCGCTCGGTCAATCTAAAGATCAACTTCGAGGTGCTTATACGGTTTCAAATTGAGTCCCGGACATGTCCGGGCGCAATTTTGCGCGGAGCGCATGGAAAAAATACGGTTTCAAGGAGATGGACGGGTATCCGGCGCCTTTCCGGATGTTCGGGAATCAGATTAAAATCGTATTAGTCGGCCGGAATCACCAGCGGCCGCCCCGCCTGTTCGGTGACGTCCACCCGCACGCCGTAGGCCGCCGCGATGTGCTCCGGCGTCAGCACCTCGGCGGGGGTTCCGGTGGCGAGCACTTCGCCCCGTGAGAGCAGCAGCAGCCGGTCGGCGCGGGCGGCGAGGTTGAGATCGTGCAGCACGGCGATGACGCCCAGTCCCGCCTCCACTTCGCGGCGCAGCGAGCGCATCAGGTCGAGGGTGTAGGCGAGATCGAGGTGATTCGTCGGTTCGTCGAGCAGCAGCAGCTCCGGCCCGGCGGCGAGCGCGCGCGCCAGGGCCACCCGCTGCCCCTCGCCGCCCGAGAGTTCGGACACGCGCCGGTCCTCGAAGCGCCGGGTGTCGGTGCGGTCGAGCGCCCGGTTCACCGCCTCCTCGTCGGCCTCCGACCAGGGCCGCGTGGGAAGCAGGCCCCAGCGCCACTCGCCCGCGCCGCGCCCCAGCGTCACCACGTCGCGCACCCGCGTTTCGGGCGGCAGCGGCTCCGACTGCGCGAGGTAGGCCAGCCGCCGCGAGCGCTCGGCGCGGTTCCAGGTCCGCAGGGGCCGTCCGTTCAGCCGCACCTCGCCCGCTTCCAGCCCGCTCAGGCCGAGCAGGGCGCGCAGCAGCGTGCTTTTCCCCGCCCCGTTCGGCCCGATGATGGCGGCGAATTCTCCGGTCCGGAACGTGGCGTCCACGCCCCGCACCGCCAGCGTCTGCCCGGCGCGGACGTGAACGCCGCGCGCCTCCAGCAGCCCGGCGCCCTCTGCGCTCTGCTCCCTGCCCTGCTCCCCGCCCTCAACCACGTTCGCGCCTCAGCAGCCACAGGAAAAACGGCCCGCCGAGCAACGTGGTCACGATACCCACCTGTGAAAGCGGCGTGGTGCGGGCGAGCAGGTCGGCCAGCACCAGCAGCGACCCGCCGAGCAGTCCCGAGAGCGGCAGCAGCGTGCGGTGCCCCGCCCCGAACGCCAGCCGGACGAGGTGCGGCACGATGAGGCCCACAAAGCCGATGATGCCCACGTAGGCCACCGCCCCCGCAGTCGCCAGACTCGCGCAGGCGACCACCAGCAGCCGCAGCCGCTCCACCGGCACGCCCAGCGAGCGGGCGGTGAGGTCCCCGAGTTGCAGCGTGTCGAGCGCCCGCGCGAGCAGCAGCAGCGCCCCACAGCCCAGCCCCACATACGGCAGCACCGTCAGCACGTCGCGCCAGCCGGAAAAACTCAGGTCGCCCAGCGTGTACGCCAGCACCTGCCGCGCCCGGTCCTCGCCGCGCAGCATCAGCGCGGTGGTGGCGGCACTCAGCACGCTGCCCACCACCACGCCCGACAGAATCAGGCGGGTGGGCGGAAAGCGGCGGCCTTCACGCGCGAGCAGCAGGGTCGCCGCCACCGCTCCCAGCGCCGTGAGCAGCGCCGCGAGCGGAATCAGCGCGTGTGGCCAGCCCAGCGTGAGCGCCACCGTCGCGCCCAGCCCCGCCCCACTCGCCACGCCGAGCAGGTAGGGGTCCGACAGCGGGTTGCGAAAGACCCCCTGAAACGCCCCGCCGCACACGCTCAGCGCCGCGCCGACGAGCACGCCCATCACCACGCGGGGCAGACGAATCTGCCAGATGATGACCGCGTCGCCCGCCAGCGCCTGCCGGGTCACGCCCTGCCACAGCGCTGTGAGCACCGCCCCCGGCGCGATGTTCACGCTCCCCAGCCCGGTGCCGAGCACCACCGCCAGCCCCAGCAGCGCAAGCAAAAGGGCGGTGCCCGATGCCAGATACACCCGCGAGCGCCGCGCGCTGAGGGACATGGCCGCCGGGATCACCGGAACAGTTCGGGGTGAACGATCTTCGCCAGCCCGCGCAGCGCCTGCGGCAGCCGGGGGCCGGGGCGGCCCAGGATGGTATTGAGTTCCTTGGGAATGGCGATCACCTTGCCCGACTTCACGGCGGCGACGTTTTGCCAGCCGGGGCGGGCGCTCGCCGTCTTGAGATCGGTGCCGAGAATGAGCTGCGGATTTTGCTTGACGATAAGTTCGGGGTCTATCTTGGGGAAGTCGCCCAGACTCGCCGGAATCACGTTGCGCGCCCCCGCCTTGGTCAGCAGCACGCCCATGAACGAGTTGGGGCCGATGGAGTACGGCGTGGGGTCGATCTCGAAGTAGGTCAGCGGCTTGCGGGCGGCGTTCTTGGTCAGAATCTCGACTCTGGCGATCTCGCGCTGCATGGAGATGTTGAGCGCCTTGGCCTGCGCCTCGCGGTTGACGATCTTGCCGAGCAGGGTCGTTTTGCTGAACACGTCGGCGTAGGTCTCGGGGTTGACGGCCACGGTGGGCACGCCGAGTTGTTCGAGTTGCTCGGTCAGCTTGCCGTACTTGCTCACGATCACCAGGTCGGGCTTGAGGCTCACAATTTTTTCCACGTTGGGGTCGTACAGCCCGCCCACCTTGGGCAGTTTGGCGACCTGCGCGGGAAAATCGCTGTAGTCGTCCACGCCGACCAGTTTGTTGCACGCGCCGATGGCGCACAGCGTTTCGCTGGTGCTCGGCAGCACGCTGATGAGGCGCTGCGGCTCGGCCTTGATCGTCACCTTGCGCCCGAGGTCGTCGGTCAGGGTGAGCGGGTAGCGGACGGCACTCGCGGACGTGGCGAGGCCGGCGCTCAGGGTCAGCAGCAGGGCAGAAAAGGTACGCATCTTCGTCTCCTTGCGGGGCCACCAAAAAAAGCGCCCCCCGGGGTGGGAAGCGGCAAAAAGGACAACCGTGAAGAAGAGAAGCGACACGGGCGGTCCCTCTTTCCGCGAGAGGTCAGGCCGCACGCTGCCCGCCAAAAATGAGAGGGGCAGCGCGAGCAGGCGAGGTGTTCGGACTGAAAACCGTTGCGCGACAGTGCCGGACTGAAACCGGACTTTCCCTGCGCCTGCTGCGAGGAGTATAGCCCCGGACGTTAGAGGTGACGGCCCACCGGTTGCGCGAGCACCTGCAAGCGCCGCCCGAGTTCCTCGGTGTTCGCCTTGATGCCGCCCCGCGCAGGTAAAGGCTCGCCGAAGCGCACCACCCAGCGTTTGCCGTCGTGGCTGATCCCCGCAGGCAAGATGGGTGCCCGCCCCCGCGCCGCGATGAGGGCCGCCCCGCCGTGAAGTTCCTGCCCGCCGCGCGTGCCCTGCGGAAAAATGCCGACCGTGCCGCCTGCCTTCAGAATCCGCAGGCTGGTGCGGATGGCCCCCACGTCGTTGCTCTCCCGGTCCACCGGAAAACTGCCCCCGGCGCGGATGATGTCGCCGATGACCGGCACGAACAGTTCACGCTTTGCCATGAACTGGAGGTAACGGCCCGGCGGCAGGGCGCGGGCAATCAGGAAGGGGTCGAGCGCCGACTGGTGGTTGGCGGCCACGACCAGCGGGGTGCCGGGCGGCGGCACGTGCTCGCGCCCGTGCACGTCGATATGCATTCCCGTGAGCAGCACAGGCAAAAAGGTGACATCCACCACGAAGCGGTACACCAGCGGGTTGACGTGGGGAAAGCGCTCCTCGGGAGCCGCAGTCGGCGGGGTGGCCGGAGTTGCACCGTCGGTCATGGACCAGAGCATACGCTGGGCAGCTCAGAAGGCGTCGTCCTCGTCTTCCTCCCCCTCTTCCGGGTCCTGCGCGGCGTCCTGGCCCCAGTCGCCGCTCAGCACGCCGCGCACCGCCTCGATGCGGCCCTTGCACTCGGCGTAGGCGGCGCGGGCTTCTTCGAGCAGCGGCAGCACCCGGTCGAGGTCGGCCTCACCCGTTTCGAGTTCGGCGGCGATGCGTGAGAGCCGGGCGTAGGCGTCACGGTAAGAGGTAGGGGCGCTCATGGCCCCAGCGTAGAGCACTGCACCTCACCTGCTGAGTGCCCCAGTACCCTGCCCCCATGTCGCACACCCATTTCGACCTCACGGCGCTGCCGCAGTCGGCCCGCTACAAACTGCTCACCGCCACCGTGGTGCCCCGTCCGATTGCCTGGGTGGGCACGCGGGGCAGCGGTGAAACAGGGAAGCTGGGCTTCAACCTCGCGCCTTACTCCTTTTTCGGTTTGATGGGCTCCGAGCCGCCCGTCGTCGCCTTCGCGCCCGGTGACCGCGCGGACGGCACGCCGAAAGATTCTGCGCTCAACATCGGCTCCGGCGGCGAATTTACCGTCAGTCTGGTCAGCGCCGCGCTCGCTGCGGTCATGAACCTCAGCGCCACCGATTTTCCGCGCGGCATGGACGAAGCGCAGGCCCTCGGTATTCAGCTCGCGCCCGGACGGCGGGTGCAGGTGCCCCATGTGGCCGCTGCCCCCGCCGCGCTCGAATGCCGCGAGGTGCAGACCGTCTCGATTGGCCGCACCCGCATTATCCTGGGTGAAGTGCTCGGCCTGTGGCTGCGCGAGGACGCCGTGCTGGACGCGGAAAAACACCACGTAGACACCGCTGCCCTCGACCTCGTGGGGCGGATGGGCGGACGTGGCACCTATACGCACACCCGCGACACCTTCGAACTCGGGCGCCTGACCTACGCACAGTGGCAGGAGCAGTGGCAGGCGCGGGAGGAGGGAGACCACTCTGAAAAATAGTTTGCTGATGCAGGCTATTTTTCCGAACGGAGTGAATCAGAGAAAATACGGGTCTGGACGGAGCGGAGTGCATTCGGGCGTTTTTCCCGAATGCGCGAAGGAGAGTTCGGACCCGTATGACCCTTCAGAGCGGCGCCCCGCCCGCCTGCATCCGAGCACTGTTCGCCCACAGGTAGCGCGAGGCCAGCGAGCGGTAAGGCGCCCAGCGGGCCGTCACGTCTCGCCAGTCTTCCCCCGGATACAGCCGCTCCACCCCCTGCCGCAGCGCGAGGTCGCCGGAGCTGAACACGTCGGGCCGGGCAAGCGCGAACAGCAGAAACATCTCGGCGGTCCAGCGCCCGATGCCGGGAAGCTGTACCAGCTCGGCAATCACCAGTTCGTCGGGCTGCCCGCTCAGGTGCGCGAAGTCGATTTGCCCGCTCACGGCGGCAGCGGCGGCGGCCTGCACCGTCCTGACTTTGGCCCACGACAACCCCACGCCACGCAGGTCGTCGCCGGAAACTTTCAGCAGGGCGGCCGGCACCACGCCGCCCGGCAGCCCTTCGAGCCGCCCGTAGATGGCCTGCGCCGCCTTCACGCTGAGCTGCTGCCCCGCCACGCTCCGCACCAGCCGCCCGAAGGGGTCCGGCGTGGGCGCCAGCACCGGCAACTCGCCGCACAGCGAGGTGACCTGCGCCAGCACCGGGTCGCGTGACAGGTGGGCGACGGCCCCGGCGTGGTCGGTCAGCGGGGGCAAAACAGCAGGCAGCGGAACGGAAGGAAGAGTCACCCGCCGATTCTGGTGCAGGGCGCCGCCGCGCAATGGGAGATGGGGCGGGCCCGTGCTTCTCCCGCCTATTCCCGCCGCAGAGGCAGGGGCCGGGGCAGCCACGCCCGCTCGCGGATGAGCGCTGCGAGCTGTTCACGGTCCATGTTGCGGACCCGCCGCTCGGCGCACACCCCGTCCTGAATCGCTTGCTCCGCCACCCGCACGGCAACGTGAATGCTCAGTTCCCGCAGCTCGCTGATCGGCGGGTACACGAGGTGGGGGTGGTGCTGCGTGGTGTATTCCGCCAGCGTCAGGGCAGCGGCCATCACCATATTGTCGGTGATTTCGCGGGCGCGGCTGACCACCGCCCCGAACCCCAGACCGGGGAAGATAAAAGCGTTGTTGCCCTGCCCCACCGGAATCCGCTCGTTGTCGTAGGGCACGTCGGGAAAGGGGCTGCCGGTCGCCACGATAGCGCCGCCGCGCGTCCACGCCACGATATCGCTGGGGCGCGCCTCGACATGGCTCGACGGGTTGGACAGCGGAAAGACGATGGGCCGGGGCGTGTGCGCCAGCATCGCTTCGATGTCTTCCTGCCGGAACAGGCCCGGCACCCCGGTAAAGCCCAGGAGGGCGGTGGCGCGGGCATGAACAAGCACCTCGTGCAGCGTGGGGTACTCGCCCCCGAACGTCCAGCCCTCCAGGTCTCCCCGGCGGCGCACGAAGGGCATCTGCTGCGGCTCCAGGTCGGGCTGCCCTTCCATCAGCAGGCCGTAGCGGTCCACCACGTACACCCGCCGCCCCGCTTCTTCCGGCGCTAGTCCCTCGGCTTCCAGCCCTTGCCGAATGGCGCTTGCCACGCCGATGCCCGCTGCGCCCGCGCCGACCACCACGAACACCTGCTCGGTCAGGAATTCGCCTTTCATGCGGCTCGCCCGCAGCAGCCCAGCGAGCGCCATCGCCCCGGTGCCCTGAATGTCGTCGTTGAAGCTCGGCACCACTTTGCGGTAGCGCTCCAGCACCCGGAAAGCCGTTCCGCGCGAGAAATCCTCCCACTGAATAATCGCCTTGGGATAACGGGCCGAGACCGCCTCCACGAAGGCGTCCACGAACTCGTCGTACTGCTGCCCCTGCCAGCGGCGGTGATGCACGCCGAGATAGAGAGGGTCGTCGATCAGGTCCTGCCGGTTGGTGCCCACGTCGAGTTCGACCGGCAGCGTCTTGTCCGGCCCCACGCCGCCCGCCGCCGTGTACAGCGAGAGCTTGCCGATGCTGATGGCCATGCCGCCGAACCCCTGGTCGCCAATCCCGAGAATCGCGCTCGAATCGGTGGCGACGATCATCCGCACGTCGTTCACCGTCACGTTGTCGAGCATTTCCTCGACCCGCTCGATGTCGTTGGTGCTGACCGTAAAGCCGCGCGGGTAGCGGTAATTGTTGGAGTACAGCTTGACCGCCTCGCCCACCGTTGGGGTATAGATGATCGGCAGCATTTCTTCGAGGTGGTCTTCCAGAATCGCGTAATACAGCACCTCGTTGCGGTCTTGCAGCGCCCGCAGGTACTCGTGCCGGGCAAGGTCGGTCGGCGCTTCGAGGTAGCGCAGGTAGGTGCGGTGCTTCTGCTCCTCGAACGAGCTGATGTGCGGCGGAATCAGCCCTTCGAGTCCCAGTTCACGGCGCTCCTCGGGGGTAAAGCCGGTGGTCTTGTTCAGCAGCGGGTTTTGCAGCAGGGCGAGGCCGGTGACTTTGACCTCGATGTAACGCTGGCCCTGCTCGTCGCGTTTGACATCGTAGTAGCGGGACACGGGGGGCGACTTGGGCATCTTGCGGTCAGCATAACGGCGCCGCTGAGCTAGAGGTCCAGCGATGCGGAATTCAGCACTGGGAAACCCGGCGTCCCAGAGTCCGGCGACTGACGACGCGCTGTCGTATACTCCGAGCCATGCTGTGGGAGAGACTCCGCCAACCCGCATGAGGCTTCACGCATGATGGCCCTCCGTTTACCGCAGGCGCTGCCCGCCGCCCTCGACGAGCTGCCGCTTTGGCAGGAGCGCGTGCGCCTGATGGTCAAGCCCCGCCGTTACGAACACGTGCTGCGGGTGGCCGAACTCGCCCGCGAGATTGCCGAGGCCGCCGCGCTCTCGCCCGAGGAAATCGCCCAGGCCTACGCCGCCGGCATCCTGCACGACATTGCCCGCGACCTCCCCGAAAGCGAACTGCTGCGCCTCGCCCCGCCGGAGTGCGACATCGACAGTCGCCACCCGCTCGCGCTGCATGGCCGCGCCGCCCGCACCCTGCTCGAACGCTGGGGCTACCGCGACGAGCGCGTCCTGGCCGCTGTCGAGGACCACACCACCGGCCCCCGGGGAGGCAACCGGGTCGCCGCCTGCGTCTACATCGCCGACGTATCCGAACCGGGGCGCGGCGTCAATGCCGACATCCGCGAGCTCGCCCTGAACGACCTCGGCGCTGCGCTGCGGCGCTCGGTCACGTCCAAGGTCACTTACTTGCAGGGCAAGGGCATTCCGGTGCATCCCCGGACGCTGGCTGCCTACCACGACCTGGAGGCTTACGCCTTGGAGGCCGTCCCGGCCCTCACCCTGGCGACCCTAGCCGAGGCTTCGCCACCTGAGTCTCAGTGTGTCGAACCTCTTTTGGCTGAAACTCATCTAAAAGGGTCAGACTAAAGCTCCTTGAAGCGTTCTGTTCCTTTCCACAACCTCGCTGCGCCTGCCCCGGCGACTCGCTCCGGCTCAGTCCGCCAAGCGCGACGCCGGGCCTGGCAGGTGTTCGGCTTGAGCCTCTCGGCGCTCGCTCTGAGCAGCTACGCCCTGCTCACCACGGGCCGGGGTGCCGCGCCGCTCGTCGTGGGTGAGGTGCCCCAGCTCACGCTGCTGCTCGCCGGGCGCGACGTGGTGTACTGCTACTACCGCCAGCCCTGCAAAAACCAGGACCAACGCGAGGGCCTCTACCAGACACCCAACACCGACACGCTGATGGTCGTCAAGGTCTCGCCGGCCGGCATCAACGTGCTCAACATTCCCCGTGACACCACCGTGGGCGACTACAGCTACCGCATCCCCGCCGCCGAGCAGAAGATCAACAGCAAGTACTGGTCCGGCGGCCCCCAGGCGCTCACCCGCGCCGTCGAAGAAGTGATGGGAGAGAAGGTGGACTCCTACGTCATCGTCCGCACCGATTATGTGGAACGGGTCATCGACGCGCTCGGCGGCCTCGACGTGACGGTGCCCGAGCCGGGTATCGAGTGGGTGGACCAGGCGGCGGGGGTGGATCTCAAGCTCGCTCCCGGCGAGCACCACCTGGCCGGGCAGGAGGCGGTGTGGTACCTGCGCGTCCGCAAGGGCTTCGGCGACGATTACGGCCGCATCGACCACCAGAAACAGGCCCTGACCCAGCTCGCCGGGCGCCTCAAGTCTCCGCAGGGCCTCACCGCGCTGCCCACCATTCTCGGTGGCGTCGGCAACGGGGTCGAAACGAATGTGGACCCGGCGGTCCTGACCCAGCTCATTCCTCACCTCTCGGGCCTCAAGCTGCGCTTCGCCACGCTGCCCACCGATACCATTCCCGGAAGCTTCAATCTGGCCGTCAATCGCGAGCGGCTCGCCGAGGTCTGGGGTGGCGTAGCGCCCACCGCTGCGGCCCCTACCGTGCGAGTCAAAGTCTGGGACGGCAGCGGCGCCGACCTCGGCCCCCGGCTCGTCCGTGCCCTTTCCCTCATCGGTTATCCCGAAGTCGAGGTGCAGACGCTCCCGCGCAACAACGAGACCAGTCAGGTCATCACCGGGCCGGATGTGGCCGCCGCCGAGCAACTCGCCGACACGCTCAATCTCCCGCGCCTTCAGGGTGAACGCTTCCCAGTTGCGGCGGGAGAGGTGGGTATTCTGCTGGGAGCTGACGCGGCGCAGGACCTCGGCGCCCTGCCGCTGGCTTATCCTGACCTCACGCTTCCTGTCCCGGCGGCCTCATCTGTCGCGCCGCGCCGTCCCTGAACCGGGCTCCGTCCCGCTTCGAATTTTTCTTCTGGAGATTGCATGCAACTCGAACCCCAAATCAAAACTCAGCTTCAGGCCATCGTGGAGGCGGCCCGTGAGCGCCGCGCCGAAGACGTGGTCGCCCTCGACCTGACCGAGGTCAGCAGCAGCCTGGAATATTTCGTCATCTGCACCGCCAGCGCCGGTCTTCAGCTCAACGCGGTGCAGGAAAACATCCGCGAAAAGGCCCAGGAAGCGGGCCTGCCCCGCCCGAGCATCGAAGGCCCCAGCGAGCGCTGGCTGCTCCTCGCGTTCGGCGGCAGCATCGTGGTTCACATCATGACCAAGGATGCCCGCGAGTATTACGACCTCGAAGGCCTCTGGAGCGACGCCAAGGTGCTCGACCTCTAAAAGCGTCTCGACAAGGGGAGAAGGGAAGAAGTTCCTTTCTCCCCTTTGCCTTTTCCATTGAGGGCATAGGCAAAAGCTCTCTGGGAGCCAGAAAGTTCTGTAGCTTCGTCGGCTCTCAAGGTTTCCATGGCGGGAGGGGTTGACAGATTTATCCGGCACGGGTACTATTTCTGAGCCTCGAACGAGGCGAGCAGCATGACAAGCGAGCGTGAA
>OCLT01000267.1_pt1 | contig 60564 bp, 50 predicted proteins | sample 1481411 | NCBI WGS metagenome assembly OCLT01 (sample SAMN04168690, study PRJEB22393) | synthetic metagenome | isolation source: purchased from BEI Resources HM-276D
TTGAAATAAGAAATAGTTTAGATAAAACTATTGACTTTTCTTATAGTTTGTCTTTCTCTTAATAACGTTGATATGATTGACCTCTGGATCTTCCGTCCCTTGGAGGGAGCAACCACGTTCCTTGGCGAATTGGATATAGTCGACAATTTCTCGTGTAATGCGTTCACCAGGAGCCAAGATAGGAATACCTGGAGGGTAACACATAACAAATTCTCCACAGACCTGTCCAACAGAATCATCCAAAGTTAAACTTTTTCTTTCTGAATAGAAGGCTTCTTGCGGAGACAGCACTAACTCGGGCTGAATATATTCTCCTGCTATCAAATCTTTTCCATCTCTTGAATAGAGTCTCTTAATATCAGCCAGAGCACCAACCAAGCGCTCGATGTCTTGGATGCGGTCGCCGATGGAAATATAGGCCAAGATATTGCCGATATCACCAAACTCGATCTGAATGTCGTATTCGTCTCGCAAGAGGTCATAAACCTCGATACCTGTTAAGCCAATACCCTGAGTGTAAACTGACAGCTTAGTTACGTCAAAATCGCAAACCGAAACACCGTCTATTAACTCTTTTGAGTAGGCATAGTAGCCACCGATAGCATTGATTTCACGGCGGGCATACTCAGATAGCTCAATGACTTTCTCAAACGACTCTTTACCACGAAGGGCCAAGTTGCGACGTGAAATATCCAAACTAGCCATCAACAAGTAAGAGGCAGATGTAGACTGGGTCAGGTTAATTATCTGACGAACGTATTCAGAATTCATCTGCTCCCCGATAAGTAAAATGGAGCTTTGGGTCAAACTCCCACCAGACTTATGCATGGAAACTGCTGCCATATCAGCCCCTGCATCCATAGCAGAAATTGGAAGTTTATCAGTGAAATGCAAATGCGCTCCGTGGGCTTCATCTACTAAAACCATCATGCCAGCTTCATGAGCCATTTCTGTCAACCCCTTTAGGTCTGAACAGATGCCGTAGTAAGTAGGATTGTTGATTAGGATAGCCTTAGCATCTGGATGGTCCTTTATGGCCTGTGCTACTCGGTCATTTTCAAGACCTAAAGCGATACCAATCTTAGGATCTACACTCATCTCGATATAGATGGGAATGGCACCACATAGAACCAACGCATTGATAGCAGATTTATGGACATTTCGTGGCAGAATAATCTTATCTCCTGCCTTGCAGGTTGCCAGAATCATAGTCTGCACCGATGAAGTTGTTCCACCAATCATTAGAAAGGCATGGCTAGCTCCAAAAGCATCTGCAGCCAGCTCCTCTGCATCACGAATAATCGAAATAGGATGGCCTAAATTATCCAAAGGTTTCATCGAATTGACATCAATGCCTACACATTTTTCTCCTAAGAGTTCGACAAGTTCTGGATTTCCCCGTCCACGCTTGTGACCTGGAACATCAAAGGGAACAATCCTTTTCTTGCGTAACTTCACCAAGGCCTCATAAATTGGGGCTTGGTTTTGATCTAACTCTTTCAAAACATACTCCTTTCAATATTTTTAGGACCTTATGAAAACTAAGGAACTAAAGGTTGACTCATGAAAAAAGAGCAGGTTTTCACCTGCTCTGCAATCTTCTGACGTGTTTATTTTGGTTTCTGTTGAGTATGTCTGTTCCCGATGTTTCCTAACTCTCTAGTAGCAAATATTACGTACTTTATTGATCGTTTCACAAGATGACGTGTGCTTTCACCACACTAAAAATTTATGAATTAGGACAAGTGTCCTAACATCAACTTATAAAAGTAGGCTTTTAACCCTATCAATAATGTGGCTTTTCAACCACGCTTCGGCATTCAACCCTGCCTGTCCGTAGGCATTTTTTACTCGGGTTTATATTTGCTAGAAAACATCATCTCATTTTCTAAGCTTTATTACTATATCATGTTTTTAAGAACTTGTAAAGTATTTTTTGATAAAAAACAAAAATATAATAGATTGAAACTAGAATAGTACACCTCTGCTTCTAAAACATTGTTAGAAATAGATTTTACTGTCCTGATCGATTTGTTCTGTTCTTGTTTCATTTTACTATATGTTCGTAAATGAAAGTTCTATAATGAAGTTAGCCACCCAGCCCTCCTAAAAATTAGATGGTTCAACTAGCCGATAGCTCTTGTAGGCATAAGAAAACACCTCTGTGTTATACTTGTTGTTCAACCACAAACACAAGAAAGGCACAGAGATGCAAAACCATTATACTACAAAAGGCGAACATTTGACAATCGATAGCCGTCGCTTAATCGAAAGATGGAAAAAAGAAGGGAAATCAAATAGAGAAATTGCCTCTCTGCTTGGAAAAGTTCCTCAAACTATCCACACTGAAATCAAGCGTGGGACAGTCCGACAATGTCTTGGAAAAGGGCGCTTCAAAGAGGTTTATTCTGCCGACTACGCTCAACAGTCTTATGAAAACAATCGCAAGCGCTCGGTCAAGAAATCAAGCTTGACCAAGGAACTAAAGGAAAAGATTCTCCACTATCATAACCAAAAATTTTCGCCTGAAATGATGGTGATGGCTAAAGGGGTTAACGTGGGAATTTCAACCATTTACTATTGGATTCATCATGGAAAATTGGGGTTAAGCAAACAGGATCTGCTTTACCCTAGAAAAGGAAAAGCGCTTAAGAAACAGGCCAGCACCAACTTTAAACCTGCTGGTCAATCCATCGAACAGCGGCTTGAAGCTATCAATTTTCGCTTGGAGAATGGGCATTATGAGATTGATACAGTTCTACTTACGAGAGCGAAAAACTACTGCTTGCTTGTCTTGACGGATCGAAAAAGTAGACATCAGATCATCCGATTGATTCCAAATAAAAGTGCTGATGTGGTCAATCAGGCTCTAAAACTCATCTTAAAACAACACAAGATTCTTTCCATCACGGCAGATAATGGAACGGAATTCAATCGCTTGTCTAATGTATTTTCTGAGGAGCACATTTATTATGCACATCCCTATGCCTCTTGGGAAAGGGGAACTAATGAGAATCACAACAGGCTCATTCGTAGATGGTTACCTAAGGGAACCAAGAAAATGACTCCCAAAGAAGTCGCATTCATCGAAAAGTGGATTAACAACTATCCTAAAAAATGCTTGGACTACAAGTCACCCAGAGAAGACTTCTTGATGGCTAACTTGAACTTGAAATTTAGCGTCAGAAACAAATCACGAAATTGATTCAAATTTTGCAGGTCGTTTAAATATCCTGCGTGCGGGTGTTCTTGATGCTAACGATGGAATTATTTCCATTGCTGGTGTGGTTATCGGAGTTGCCAGTGCCACGACCAATATCTGGATTATCTTTTTATCAGGTTTTACGGCTATCTTAGCTGGTGCCTTTTCAATGGCTGGTGGAGAATATGTATCCGTTTCAACTCCAAAAGATACCGAGGAAGCTGCCGTTTCGCGAGAAAAACTCTTGCTAGACCAAGATAGGGAACTAGCCAAAAAATCCCTCTATGCTGCTTATATCCAAAATGGAGAATTCAAAACTTCTGCCCAACTCTTGACCAATAAGATCTTTCTTAAAAATCCACTCAAGGCTCTGGTAGAGGAAAAATATGGGATTGAGTATGAAGAATTTACCAATCCTTGGCACGCTGCCATTTCTAGCTTCGTTGCCTTTTTCCTTAGAAGTTTGCCTCCAATGCTGTCAGTGACCATTTTTCCAAGTGATTACCGCATCCCTGCTACCGTCCTTATTGTCGGTGTGGCCCTTCTTCTCACTGGTTACACAAGTGCTAGACTTGGAAAAGCCCCAACCAAAACAGCTATGATTCGGAACCTTGCTATTGGTCTCTTGACCATGGGAGTTACCTTCCTGCTCGGACAACTTTTCAGCATTTAGAATACAAGAAATACCTCGATTTTGAAGTCGAGGTATCTTTTTTACATTTGCACAATCTTGCGATAACTTCTTGAAGTAATCATGAAAATCAGCACATAGGCGATGAGGAAGATAGCGCAGATAGACAAGGTCACAATCAACATCATAGTCGTATCCAGTACACCAATCACTTTTAAAATCAGGCTAAGCATATGGTAGGCAAAGGCGAGATGTATGAAGGCAAAGAGCAAAGGAAGGAAGAAAACAGTTAAAACCTGTTTGTTGATGGTTTGCTTGATTTGCTTTTGGTCCAAACCGACTTTCTGCAAGATAATAAAGCGTTCACGGTCTTCGTAGCCTTCAGAAATTTGTTTGTAGTAGATGACCAGAACAGTTCCGACCATAAAGATAATGGATAGGAAAATACCGATAAAGAAGACACCACCAAAGAGGGCACTCATCTGAGAACTAGCATCTGCTAGATTGCTACCATAAACATAGCTACCTTCTGTGTCTAATTGAGCATTAAATTGATTGAGGTAGTTTTCATACTCCTCAGCGACCTTGAGTTGTTCTTCTTCACTGACATTTACATTCATACCACCGTAAAACTGATTATAGATAGCCGAATCTGGGAATTGATCCAAAAAGGCTTGTAAATCAGGAACAACAAGGTAATTGTAATCAGTAGTCAAGATATTAAACTTATTTGGAACATGGTTCACAATGAAATCTTTATTAAATTCTTCTTTGACAGAAAATTGATGATCATTTAGAGTTAGAGCTTTCTGTCCTTTCAGTCCGTCATTTTTGGCAAAGAGACCGACCTCATTTCCTGATAGAGACAGTTTTTGACCAGTCATATTTTCATAATCTTTTTGGTCAAATACCATGAAAACTGTTGTGGGTTGGACACGGTTTTGTCCTTTTTCAAAAATAGTTAACTTGGTTCCTTCTTGATTTGCAATACCAAAGTTACTGTAACGAAGTACTTCTTTCTCTTTGACACTATAACCTTTGTCACTTGCAAACTGGCTCAAGAGTTTGTCCAAATCTTCTTTTTCAACATTTTGCCCTGAAACCCCAAAATCATGAGGATTTAGAACTTTTTTAAAGCTTTCTGCGGAATTGAAAATGCTTGTCGCTGCTGACATGGTTACCAAAACCATTGTTGACAAAATAGCGATGGTTGCTAGTCCAACCGCATTTTTCTTCATACGGAAAATCAAGTTGGAAACAGATATGAGGTTATTAGGTTGGTAATAGTATTTCTTGTTTTTCTTTAAGATTTGTAGGAAGACTGTAATCCCTGCATTAAACAATAGATAAGTACCAAAGATAACCAGCAAAACAGCTAGGAAGAAAGTTGTTAGGGCTGTAAGAGGATCGGTTACCGTAAGGGCAAGATAATAGCCAATCCCTAAACTTATGGAACCAAGAATCGTTTGGAGAGGTAGGAAGCGACCTCTTTTCTCTCCGCTTGCTTTCTCACGCGAGAGCTGGAGGGCATTCATACGGGCGATTCGAAGAGCATTCAGGAACATGAGGCCTAGGAAAATCAATCCAAAGACAACAAGTACTGCAATGACAACATTCATTTGGAAGGTAGCAACCAGCTCAACCTTCAGTTTCATTAGTTTGAGCAGGAAAGCGAAAATTAACTTGTCAAACAAGGCTCCAATACCGATACCCGCTCCAACAGTTAGAATCCCAAATACCACTAACTCCTTAAAGGTCATACTGATTAGATGGCGCTTCTCCAAGCCTAACATGCCATATATACCCAGTTCCTTGGAACGGTTTTTCATGACAAAACTATTGGCATAGAGGACGATAATGGCTGACGCAAGGGTAACGACAAACATACCAAATCCAAGTGTTGCTTGAATGGTGGTTCCTCCACGGATTTCCGCAATCTTTGGATTGAAGGTTAGGGAGTAAAAGAGATAGGTGATGGTGACTGCCAAGAGAACAGCCAGTGCAAAGGGATAGTAGAGTTTGCGGTTTTTAATCAAGTTCGATACCGCTAACTTATTGGTTAATCGAAACATACTAATTCACCTCGCTTGCCATGACAGTCAAGGTATCAGAGATTTCTTGGAACATCTGACGCTCTGTCTTCTCTCCACGGTAGATTTGGTTGTAAAGAATGCCGTCTTTGATAAAGAGAACACGCTTGGCCCTGCTAGCAGCTGCTGTTGAGTGGGTTACCATGAGGATGGTTTGCCCACGCTCATTGATTTCATTAAAGACATCAAGTAAGGCTGCAGATGACTTGGAATCAAGGGCTCCTGTTGGCTCGTCCGCAAGGAGAATTTCAGGTTCTGTGATGATGGCGCGGGCTACTGCTACACGCTGTTTCTGACCACCAGAAATCTCGTAAGGGTACTTCTCTTGCAATTGGTTAATACCCAGATTCTCAGCTGTCACCACCAATTTCTTCATCATCTCCGTTATAGGTCTTCTTGACAAGACAAGCGGAAGCAAGATATTGTCCTTAACAGACAGAGTATCTAGCAAGTTAAAGTCTTGGAAGACAAATCCTAGCTTTTCACGCCGGAAACTAGAAGCCTGTGAATTTTTAATAGTTGCGGTGTCAGTTCCATTCAAGTAAACCTGACCACGACTTGGTTTATCCAACATAGCTAGAATATTGAGAAGAGTTGATTTACCAGAACCAGACTCACCCATGATGGCAACGTAGTCACCCTTTTCTACGGTAAAGTGAATATCCTTGAGGGCTTCTACTTGGTTGCCCTGAAAACGTGTTTTATAAATTTTTTGAACGTGTTTTACATCTAAAAGTGTCATGAAAATCTCCTTTCTTAATATCCCATCAAATGAAATGTAGCTTGCATCATAGTGCATCCCAGCTGAACGCGCTCAATTTCTTTGTGACTTGGTTTTCTAGTTTTCTTATGTAAGATTTGTTTCATGATGTTACTCCTTTGTTCTTTATGAGTCTAGTTTACATCAAAAAAAGACCGCTTGCCATAACCTAACCTTACAAAAGAGACTTTAATCTTACATTTTTGTAAGATTGGGTGAAATATAAGCAAAATTACTTAGAAAATGATTTGATTTCCTATTTTTAAAGTTGTAAAATATAAGTGTGAAAAGGCTTACTTTGAAAAGGAGGAAGCGGGAACTAACATTTTAGTAAGCTTACCTAGATAACATACCATTCAATTTAACACTTGCAAGTCGTTCAACCTATAAGGAAAGAAGGTGCGCTTTAATGAAACACAAAGAACATATACTCATCGGACTTCTCTATCTGCTCTCTCCATTCATCGGTCAGCTCTTAGTTGAACACACACACTTTATCAGTACAGAATTTACCGGCACTGCTTATGTTATTTGCTGGTTATCAGTTGTTATCAGCATCCACCATTTTTCCAAAAATGTATTGTCTCAACAGCAAAAATAGATTAAAAAACTGCGTTTAAATTACTGCTTTTATAGTAAAATGAAATAAGAACAGGACAAATCGATCAGGACAGTCAAATCGATTTCTAACAATGTTTTAGAAGTATAGGTGTCCTATTCTAGTTCCAATCCACTATAGTTTGTGGATGAAGCTGGCGAAATATTATTAATACTATTCAAAAATCAAAGTGCAAACTATATCAACTTCACATTGCCGACTAAATTACAGCCTGCGGCTGGCTTCCTAGTTTGCACTTTGATTTTTATTGAGTATAAAAGTAAAAAAGCTTTAAATCAAGCAGTTTAGACTATTGATTTAAAGCTTTTTGCGTATTCCAAATCTTTTGTAAAACCTCACCAAAACCAGCCTTCATTATCGTCAATGGCTTGAGCTTCTTTGCGTTTACGTGGGCCTGTTCCGTACATTTCTGCTTCGATTTCTTCCTTGGTTGGCATGATAGAAGCTAGGATGATATAGATAATCACCCCAAGTCCAAAGTTTGCGACTGTAAAAATGGCAAACAGAAAACGTACAAGGGTAACATCAAAGTTCCACTTGTCTGACAGACCTGCTAAAACTCCTGAAATCATGCGATTTCGTCTCATTTTATAAAACTTACTGTTCATGATATTTCCTCTTTCTGCTAGGTTAGACTAGTATATCACGGATAGGCTCGGCTTTCATCAGTCCTCAGGCTGATTTACTAATAGCAACTTTCCTCGACAAAGTCCACAGCGATAGCGTTGGGTATCAATCCTACGCTTACGCTGATACCTTTGCTGGCAGGATTGGCAACGATAGAGCTTGATTGGCTTGGAGTTACTATTGGGCAAGGATGGTACAAACCGTAATCCATCCACTGCTTTCAACAGTTCCTTAAAATCCCGATCCTTGTGTTGATAGCCTTTCCCTTGAAAATAGAGGTGATAATGACAGAGTTCATGTCGGACAATTTTCCTAAAAACGTCCAACCCCAGTTCCTGATAAACCTTGGGATTAAAATCCAAATGCCCATCTTTGGGGAAAAATCGCCCACCTGTCGAACGTAGACGCCTATTCCACTGGACATGATGGATAAAAGGTCTGCCGAAGTCTTCTAGTGAAACCTGCTTGACGTAATCAGTCAGTTTCATTTGGAGCTAGGAGAGACAGATTAACTTTTTCACGTTCAGTATCAATTTTCTTAACCCAAACGCTCACCAAATCTCCAACTGCCACCACTTGACTAGGGTGTTTGATAAACTTGCGACTCATATGGGAAATATGGATGAGACCGTCCTCATGAATTCCGATATCAACAAAAGCACCGAAATCAACAACGTTACGCACCACTCCTTCTAGCTTTTGTCCAACCACTAAGTCCTTGATATCTAGGACATCTTGGCGAAGCACAGGTGCGTCAAAGGAATCACGGAAATCTCGACCTGGTTTGAGAAGATCTGCAATGATATCTTTAAGAGTTTCTGGACCAAGGTCTAACTCTTGCGCCATTTCCTTGACTGAAAGCGACTTGAGTTTGCTTTGGGCTTCTTCGTTTAGGTCTTTAATATCTAAACGTTTGAAGAGTTCCTTAACTGCAGTGTAATTCTCTGGGTGAACTCCTGTATTATCAAGGATATTGCTACTTTCAGGGATACGAAGGAAACCAGCAGCCTGCTCAAAGGCCTTGGCTCCCAGACGAGGAACTTTCTTGATTTGGGCGCGTGAAGTGATTTTTCCTTCTTCCTCGCGGTATTTGACAATATTTTCAGAGATAGTTTTGTTGAGTCCAGCTACGTGTGAAAGAAGAGCTGGGCTAGCTGTATTGACATTGACACCAACTTGGTTAACCACTGTATCGACAACAAAGTCCAGACTCTCAGATAGTTTCTTCTGACTGACATCGTGTTGGTATTGACCGACACCAATTGACTTAGGATCGATTTTGACCAATTCCGCAAGAGGATCTTGCAAACGACGGGCGATAGAAATGGCAGAGCGTTTTTCAACGGTCAAGTCTGGAAACTCCTGACGAGCAAGTTCGCTGGCAGAATAGACAGAAGCACCACTTTCATTAACGATAACATAGCTGACTTCAGGGAAATCTTTCAGAACTTCCGCTACAAAAGCTTCACTTTCACGACTGGCCGTTCCATTTCCAATGGCAATAATCTCTACACCGTATTGACCAATTAAATCTGCTAAATCTTTCTTGGCTTCTTCGATTTGACGAGCTGATGCTGGTTTAACAGGATAAATAACCTGAGTTGTCAGCATTTTTCCTGTTGCATCCACGACAGCTAGCTTGGCACCTGTACGAAAGGCTGGGTCAAATCCAAGAACCACGCGCCCTTTCAGTGGAGCAACCAAGAGGAGATTGCGCAGATTGTCAGAAAAAAGTTGGATAGCTCCTTCTTCAGCTTTCTCAGTTAATTCTGTCCGAATACGACGCTCGATAGCAGGCAAGACCTTTTTCTTAACGGATTGCTGAACAACTTCATCAATATAAGCATTTTTCACCTTGAAACGAGTAGCAAAGAAGGCAAGAATACGGTCCGTCGCATGTTCAAAACCGATCTTCAAGACACCAAGTTTCTCCCCACGATTGAGAGCCAAGGTACGATAGCCTTGCATAGTTCCAACTGTCTCTGAAAAATCATAATAAATCTGAAAAACCTGCTTTTCATCAAGACTTTCATCCTTGGCTTGAGAAGTAAGTTTAGAGTGTCTCAGCACTTCCTGATAAGTCATAGAACGCAAGGTCACATCTTCCGATAAGGCTTCGACCAAAATATCAACTGCACCGGTCAAGGCTTCCTTGCCAGTCGCAAATCCTTCACAGACGAACTTTTCAGCTTCTTTCTCTAAGTCAACTATATTCTGCAAAATCAAGCGAGCAAGAGGAAAGAGTCCAGCTTCACGGGCAATGGTTGCCTTGGTACGACGCTTTTCCTTATAAGGAAGATAGAGTTCTTCAACGTCTGCTAATTTTTCGGCAACTAAGATAGCTTCTTCCAATTCCTTGGTCAACTTACCTTGTTCTTGAATCTTAGCTAAGACAGCTTCCTTACGGTCATTGAGATTTGTCAGACTTTTATCCAAATCAATAATAGCCTTAATCGCCACCTCATCCAGACTACCAGTCATGTCCTTGCGATAACGCGCGATAAAGGGAATAGTCGCCCCTTCAGCTGTCAAACTTAGAACGGTATCAATTTGCTTTAACGTCACTCCCAAATCCTGAGAGATTTTTTCATATTTTTTATCCATAAATCTATTATACCACAAGCTAAACGTTTCAAATTAACTCGTAGAACATTTAAAAAATATGTAGGAAATAGATTTATATGCTACAGCGCAATAACTTGCACTTAAAGAGCATTGCCACCTTTTTTTAACCAAGCCATGATATCAAAAGTATTTAATGGATCAGACATAATAGCCAGTTCTGGAAGATGTTCCTGACCTGGAATAACACATTGACTTTTCAAATTTTTATATGGACGATTGACTAAAATTAATTTATTAGAATAAGGAAGATTATCCATCTTATTTAAAATTTCTTCACTAGCTGAATCTTTATTATCAAATTTAAAATAAAGATTATTCCAATTTATGCGTTTTTTTCTTTTTTCCCACTTAGTTCGTGCTTCTTCAATACTAGAATAATGTAGAAAATGAATATCTATATCTCCTAAGTGCCCCAAAGGATAAACTTCATGAGTCCAGCTCGGTGAAATAAGTTCCTCTTCGAAAACAAGTTCTTGTTCCATATAATAACGAAAATGCTTTGTAAGTTTATAATAATCATCAGGAAGAATAAATAAACCAACAAAAGGTGTTCTATATTGAAAACCAAGCTGTTTATAAATTAATCCTCCAACACAATTATTACTTATAATCGTAAAATCTAATCTATCAAGCTCAAGAAAAGGGAAAATTCCTTTCTCTGCAGCTATTAACTTATGATAAACAATATCAGAATCTAAATATTCACCGTCATTTTTTAACCAAGCACTAAAATTTGCCAATTCTTGAATATATTGTTTTTTCGCTCTTTCTATATCATAGTTTTCTAAGACGGCGCAATCTTTGATTCTATTTTCATAATTTTCTAATATGATTTTGTAGGAGTCTTTTAGAGGTTTAGCATCTATAACAGGTTTATAGATATATGTCGGGAAATTAATATAGGTTGCAGTTTTAGAGTGAATATAAAGTCTCCAAATAAGGTTGTTTATATCAAATTGATTTATTTTTCGTAAAAGCTTACTATTGAATAATTTTCCAAATAATGAGCGATATTGTTTTCTAATTCGATGATCTGTATCATCCATCTTTTGTAAAACTTGAACATTCGTTAAATTTTCTGTCAACCAATTATCCCCCCAAAAAGGATAAAAGTAAAATACTCCATCAACCAAATCAGCAAAATGACCAAGAACAACATCAGAATCGGATAATTTTATCGCATGATACATCTTTTCAAATGTCCAATCAAATAATGAATCATTTGAAGATAGAAACGTAATATAATCTCCTGTAATCATATCAGACAACTCAGCAAAAGAATTCTCATCTATAATCTTAATATTAAATGATAGATTCATCTGTTGGCTAATGGAAGCTATCTCCTCTGTAGATTGATTTACAATAATAACTTCTATATCTTTTAATGTTTGTCTCTCCACTATTGACAAAGACTCTAATAAACTATTTTTATCTCCTTGATGTAACAAAACAACACTAATTGAGTAAGTCAGTTTGACTACCTCCCATAATTTTCTGATAATGATTTTCTTTTTATTTAATTATAGCACAATTATGATATATATCAGGTAATATCAAGCTATATTATCTCTTAGCTACTCAATTTGAAATTTTAACTTTTCCCTTTTCCGCAAAATAATAGTATAATAGAGGTAGAATCTAGAATCGAGGTACACCTATGGCTGTCAAATTTACAAAACGAGACGACTTGGACAAGATGTTTGAAGAGTTTGCTAAACTCCCTGATTTGAAACAAGTTACTTTCCCTGATGACAAAGAGAAAAAAGTCAAAGCAGAAAAGAAAAACTAGATGACTGCTTTTCAACAACTCCCATCTAGTGTACTTCAAACTGGAGCCATTTTTCTCTCCATTATCATTGAAGCCCTTCCCTTCGTTCTGATAGGAAGCATTGTCTCAGGGCTGATTGAAGTTTATATCACACCTGACAAGGTTTATCATTTTCTCCCTCGAAATCGTTGGGGGAGAATCTTTTTTGGGACCTTTGTCGGTATACTTTTCCCTTCTTGTGAATGTGGAATCGTCCCCATCATCAATCGTTTTCTGGAAAAAAAGGTTCCAAGTTACACGGCCGTTCCTTTTCTTGTGACAGCACCTGTTATCAATCCCATTGTTCTTTTTGCGACCTATTCTGCCTTTGGCAACTCCTTCCATGTCGCCCTATTACGAGCTCTGGGTTCCATTCTTGTGGCTGTAATACTAGGAATTTTTCTAGGATTTTTCTGGCAAGAACCGATTCAGAAAGAAAATCGTCTGGCTTGTCATGAGCATGATTTTTCTTACTTGAGTTCTGCAAAAAAAGTTTTTCAAGTCTTTGTGCAGGCCATTGATGAATTTTTTGATACGGGGCGTTATTTGGTATTTGGCTGCCTCTTTGCTTCTATAATACAGGTCTACGTTCCGACTCGGATTCTGACCTCTATCAGTGCGACCCCTCTTTTTGCCATCCTGCTCTTGATGATTTTAGCCTTTCTTCTTTCGCTCTGTAGTGAGGCGGATGCCTTTATAGGTGCTTCTCTTCTCTCGAGTTTCGGTTTGGCACCAGTTCTGGCCTTTCTCGTCATTGGTCCAATGCTGGATATCAAAAATATTCTCATGATGAAAAATTACTTGAAAGCACGATTTATCAGTCACTTCATAACAATTGTAACTCTTGTCGTCTTAGTCTATTCTCTCTTGATTGGAGTTATCCTATGATTCGATTTTTAGTTTTAGCTGGCTATTTTGAACTGACTATTTACCTCCATCTGTCGGGCAAACTAAACCAGTACATCAACATGCACTATTCCTATCTGGCCTATATCTCCATGGTGCTTTCTTTTATCTTGGCTATCGTTCAATTGTATATCTGGATGAAGCAAGTCAAAACCCACAGTCATCTGAACAGCCGATTAGCCAAGATAACGAGTATTTCTCTTCTGGCTATTCCACTTGTCATCGGCTTAACTTTCCCAACTGTTAGCTTGGATTCTCAGACTGTTTCTGCTAAAGGTTATCATTTCCCCCTATCGGAAGGAACGGATCTAGCCATTCAGACAAGCGAAGGGACGACAAGCCAATATTTGAAACCAGATACCAGTTCTTATTTTTCAAAATCAGCCTATGAAAAGGAAATGCGAACGGCGGCGGATAAATACTTATCCCAAGATAGTATTCAGATCACTAATGAAAACTATATGGAAGTCATGGAGGCTATCTACGACTATCCAGATGAGTTTGAGGGCAAGACAATCCAGTTTACAGGCTTTGTCTATAACGACCCCAGTCATGCCAATAGTCAATTTCTGTTCCGATTCGGCATTATCCACTGTATCGCAGATTCTGGTGTCTATGGATTGCTGACCAAGGGCAATACCCGGCAGTATGAAAACAACACTTGGATAACAGCCAAAGGAAAACTGGTCAATCACTACCATAAAGAACTCAAACAAAACCTTCCAACCTTGGAAATCGACAGCTTTACCAAAGTCGATAAACCAGAAAATCCCTATGTATATAGAGCTTTTTAAGAAAATCAAGATAAAAACGAACAAGTTCTCTTCTGAATAACAGAAAAAGAGCCTGTTCGTTTTTTGTTATATGAAAATTAGTGACTTGTAGATTTTCATCTTATACCATTCCCAGCAATACAAGTAGCTCATAGAAAATAAGCGAGCCACTCATTCATTAGACTAGCGATTTCTTTAGGTGCTTGAGTATAAAGCTCATGGCCAAAGTTTTCTAAAAAAATAGTATCAAAATAGTCTGGCAATTCTTTTAGGGCTTCCTCTCTCCATGTAGCTTCATTAGGATAGCGAGGACTAATAAACAAGGTATCTCCCACTTCTCTCTTAAAAGCTTGTATTTTTCTCCGTAGGCGGAGTATCGCTTCTATATTTTCATAATTTATAGCCAACTCATATCTATTATACTCAACATTCCAGTGATAAGACTGTCTTACAGCTTTCTCCATATTTTCTGACCAATGCTTTGCTTCAGATTTTTCTTTAGAAGTAAGAACATCTAAGTCCGAAACAATTTGAGATTTGATATAATTTTTAGTTTCCTCTAACTCTGTATCCAAAGGTAAAATCTTATCTAAATCTAGATAGCCACCATCCAAAAGAATCAGTTTCTTTACTTCTTCAAATTCCGATGCGAAATAACGAGCTAAATCTCCTCCAAGAGAATGGCCTATCAGACAGATAGATTCTTCCTCTACAATTTCATTTTTAAACCATGATTTCAATTCTGTTTCATCTCGAAGATGCTTTTCATATGGATTTAGAAAATAGACCTGCGAATCTAGTTCTTGAAGAAAATCCTTGCTATGATAGGCATTGCTTCCCAAACCGCCAATAAAATATTTTTTCATTCTCTACTTAATACTATGCTTATTCATCTTTTGTTCAAAGATAGTTGTGATAATCTGACGCAATTCTTCGCGTTTTTTTTCTGGAATCTCACCACTTGTTTGAGCTACAGCGTAGAGTTCAGGGTATTCAATTGAAATGCGTTTAATCGTACGTGTTGTAGCATGTTTTCTGACAAAAAACGGGATTCGCTTAATCAAGTCTTGTGGGACTAGCGCCAGAATCTTCTCAGTAGTTTCTTTGTCACTAATATTAGACATTGTAAGCCTTTTCTTAATCATTTCCTGTTCTTTTTCTGTAAAATCTTTTAATTCCATTCGATTAGTCCTCCTATTTTCTCTAAGTTAAATTATGTACTAATACAGATGAAACTACAAAGAATAAACTTTAAGAAATCTTCTCACTGATAAGATTTTAGCATTAGACTTCCTGCGAAACAAAATATGGTATAGTAGTTCTATGAATTATGAAGCAAGTAAACAACTAACTGATGCACGATTTAAGCGTCTTGTTGGTGTTCAGCGTACCACTTTTGAAGAGATGTTAGCTGTATTAAAAACAGCTTATCAACTTAAACACGCAAAAGGTGGACGAAAACCTAAATTAAGCCTAGAAGACCTTCTTATGGCCACTCTTCACTATGTGCGAGAATACCGCACTTATGAAGAAATTGCGGCTGATTTTGGTATCCACGAAAGCAACTTAATCCGTCGGAGCCAATGGGTTGAAGTAACTCTTGTTCAAAGTGGTGTTACGATTTCAAGAACTCCTCTCAGTTCTGAGGACACGGTAATGATTGATAGCCATTCCCATCAATATCGTATCTTTGGACATAGCCAATAAATGTTTCATTTTTGCGTGGTTTCTGGCTATTAACGATTGAAATAACCCACCAACTTATCAAAAATAGAAATAAAAATCCTAAGATTACTGTCATATCATAACACTATTAAAGTTTAACCCACTTATCATTATCCATGATAAAAGGCTTAGCCAGTCCCTCGCCTGTATAATCCGCATACTTGGTGCCCAAATACTTGTAGCAATCTTCCTTACTAGCAAATTTAATCGCTTGGTAGGGCTCTTCGAAAGTCAATTTCTCTACAAATAAGAAACCGTCATCAGCAGGTACTAAGACCCCAACGTGGCCTACAAACAGATACTCGCCATCCAAATTGTCGTGCAAGACTACAGACAGCATTCGAGCTTTTTCATTGAATTGAAATTGTGAGAAGAATGCTTCCATCTTTTCAGCGTGAACCTTGACATCTGTAGTTGACTCAGTTGGAACTCTCGAAAATAGAATATCAAACTCTTCCTTATCTTGTGAATCAAAGACCTTTCCTTTATCAATCGCATCATTATCTAGGAAAAGCAACTGGTCATTCTTTTCAAGCTTTGGAATGGTGACTGAATTTTTCAAAAGACAATAACTATTGATACGGCAGTTGGTCCCAACAAAATCGCCCTTCTTTTGATTCCAGAGATGACTGATTTTCTCAACATCGTATTCGGTGTGAGTAAAGGAAGTGAAATCTCCTGATAAGCCAGTTGAGCCGACAATGGTATTATAGTCATTAACGAGATTAAAAAATGCATCAACACTATTTGGATCCAAGTGAGCTGATAAGAGAGATTTGACCTCTTCTGTACTTACCTGGTTGTTTAGGTTGGTGTATGAAGCTTTCCATGGAACTTTCGCTGAACTGCTTTGCCTTTGATTCGTCCCCTCAGAAGTAGCATGTTGTTGTTGACAAGCAGCCAAGCCTAAAAACAAGGCTGAACAGATTCCTAATGTGGCTAATTTTCTTGATTTCTTCATTTCTTTCTCCTAAATGTCTTGGATTAAAGTTTCTTTAACTATTGCTTTACAGATATTGATTACTTTCTCATTTAATGTGTTCATCGTCTTTCCCTCCGATTTGTTTTTTTGTTATTTCCTTAAGCTTGATTTAATTATAGTAGGCGTTTCGTGCTCTGTCAACAAATTTTTTACGAAAACACAACAAAGGTTTTCATTTTCGTGGATTTCGTGTTATGCTTTACTTACAAAAATAGAAAGCGATTTCATTCATGGATAAAGAAGAGATTGCGATTGTTAGAGGTGAAAAACATAATAGATTGAAATAAGATATGAACAACTCTATTAGGAAAGTCAAATTAATTTCTAGAAATGTTTTAGCAGCTACAGCGTACTATTCCAAACTCAATCAACTATAAAACAATATAGACTAGTAATGGTTGGACTCAATAAGAATTGGGTACTAAGATAGGTATAAGTAAAAACACCATTAGAAATTATGAAAAAAGGGTTAGGTCTACTAAGAAAAATACTATATTTGACTTAGTTAAAGTATTCAGTAGCTTGATCGATGCCCTCTTTCCTCCAGTTCAAAAGGATTCTCCTAGCGATATCCAATCTATCTACGACCAACGGGAACCACCCAGACAAGGTAAAGTTCTGACCTATGCCGAGAGGCAACTGTATGATCAGAAAAACGAAGTATCGTAAAAATCATCAGACTGGACGACTACAGACAGACTACTTACTCTCGTGTTAGGTAGTTTATCTCTGCAGGTAGCCGCTCGATGCAGGACAACGATTTAGATATGGAGTTTCCATTATCCCAGACGACTACGACCCAATCGCTTATGTCGTCAGCAAGTCCATGGAGCCAAAGATAAGAAACAGCGACTACCTATTTATCAAGAATACCCCACAGATTGACTATAATACCATCGGCATCTTCCAAGTAGACGGCACTAACTATGTCAAGAAACTCCGCCAAGGCTGCCTCAAAAAAACTCAATCCCGAATACCCCGACATCCACCTAGACGAAAGCAACCATATTCGTACCATCGGGAAAGCTGTCAGGCTATATAGGGAGAATTAAAAAAGGGGGGAGAATGGCGATATAAAGCAAACAGATTTTAAAAGATTCGAAAAACTTTGAAAAAGTTCATTCTACATTTCAAAAAAAGAATAAGTGACCTAAAATAGATTAGATTTTGTTAAACAATAGTGATATGTAAATTTAGAGAAAGGCATTTAAGATCACTTTGCAAAAGGCAAATACTAAACTAGAGAAACCGATAAACCAGCCCCTTAGTTCCCATATTTTCAGGCACACACTCCTTAGTACACTAGCTGAGAAGAATGCTATAATGGTTAGAGTGGAACACAAAAACGCTAAAACAGTAAATAACATCTACACTCACGTAAGTAAAAGAATGGAGTAAGCTACTTTGGAGGTTTTAAATACCATATCATTAAATCGAAAATATATCAGATCGAATCTAGACAAGTACATTACGATTGCTAAAACATTTGTAGAAATTCATTTGACTTTCTAATCAATTTGTGCATATCTTATTTCATACTCAATGAAAATCAAAGAGCAAACTAGGAAGCTAGCCGCAGGTTGCTCAAAGCACTGCTTTGAGGTTGTAGATAGAACTGACGAAGTCAGTAACATATATACGGTAAGGCGACGCTGACGTGGTTTGAAGAGATTTTCGAAGAGTATCAATCCATTATGAAAGTTTTGCCTATTTCTTACCCTCTATACAAAAAGCCTATCACACAAGCTCTAAAGCTGGATATGATAGGTTTTTATATTTTTCTTAACGTACTGTGCGGATACGCATTGTGTTTGTGCGAACAGCTTCTCCTACTGGCACACCAGCAACGATAACGATATCATCGCCTGACTCAACGAGACCTGCTTCTACCGCTTTACGTTCAGCGATTTCGAACATATCGTCAGTTGAAGATGGAGCATCTGTCAACATTGGGATAACACCCCAGTTCAACATCAAGCCACGTTCTGTCAATTCGTCAAATGTCAATGCTAAGATGTCAGCATTTGGACGGTATTTAGAAATCAAACGTGCAGTATGACCTGTCTTAGTAAGAGTTACAACCAATTTGATATCCATTGAGCTAGTAGCATCTTTAACAGCAGAAGCCATTACTTCTGTCTTAGAGTTACGCTCAAATGAATCTGAATCAAGACGTCCGTATTCATTAAGAAGAGCTTGAGCGTTCTTGTCGATTGTAGCCATTGTAGTTACTGACTCGAGTGGGTATTTACCGTTTGCAGACTCGCCTGACAACATTGTAGCGTCAGTTCCGTCGATAACAGCGTTGAATACATCTGATACTTCTGAACGAGTTGCACGTGGTTTTTCAGTCATTGTTTCAAGCATGTTTGTTGCAGTGATAACAACTTTACCTGCAGCATTGACTTTCTTGATAATCATTTTTTGATAAACTGGAACCATTTCGAACGGTACTTCGATACCCATATCACCACGAGCAATCATAATACCATCAGCTGCTTCGATGATTTCATCTAAGTTATCGATACCTTGTTGGTTTTCGATTTTAGCGAACAATTGAACATGTCCGTTTCCAGTTTCTTCACAGATTGCACGAACTTCGTTCACATCTTTTGCAGTACGTACGAATGAAATTGCGATGAAGTTGATACCTTGTTCAAGACCGAAACGGATATCGTCGTTATCGCGTTCAGCAAGAGCTGGGAAAGGAATTTTAGTGTTAGGGATGTTCACACCTTTTTGTTTAGCGATGATACCATCGTTTTCAACTTCAACTTCAAATTCACGAGTTGCATCATCTTTAGCAACCACACGAAGACCAAGTTTACCATCGTCAACCAAAACTTGACGACCAACTTCAACATCATCATAGATATCAAGAGCACCAGCAACGTTCAACGCAATCACTTCACGAGTTGATTTGATTCCTTGTTTAGTTGCAACACGAATTTTTTCACCAGTTTTGTATGAATATTCTTTAGCTTCACCTTCGAACAATTCTGTACGGATTTCAGGTCCTTTTGTATCAAGAAGGAAACCAACTTTTTTACCTGCAATTTTTTCCGCAAGTTTAACAGTTGCCATACGCTCACCTTGTTCTTGGTGGTCGCCGTGTGAGAAGTTGAATCGGAATGTGTTAGCACCAGCTTCAATCAATTTAGCAATGTTTTTAGCTGAAGCTTCAACATCAAGTTTTTCACCCCAGTATCCGTCCTCACCGAATTTTTTACCACCACGGATTTCTACCGCAGGACCCAAAGTTGCAACGATTTTTACACGTTTGTTCATGATTTTTGTGACTCCTTTATATATATGACCTTTTTGGTCTTATTAACTAAATTGTAAATTATGACAAGCTCTTATTCAAGCTAGATAGCTCAATATCGGCTTTGTGTGGGTTGTTAACCACAATCTTACCTTCTGCAGTAAGGCTAAACAATGCCCCTTCTTCTGCAGTACCAAGAATTGGATTTTCAACCATTTTTTCGTTACGAATACCAACCGCAACACCACCGATACCTTCTTTAAGAAGTTTAACAGCATGTGCACCCATACGTGACGCCAAAACACGGTCACGCGCAGTTGGAGAACCACCACGTTGAATATGTCCAAGTTCTGTTACACGAAGGTCGCTTGTATCTCCAGCTTCTTTAAGTTTTTGACCAAATTCAGCCGCTGACATCACACCTTCAGCTAAGACGATAATATTGTGTTTTTTACCACATTCATAACCAGCTTTGATGCTTGCTACGATATCTTCCATCTTGAAGCCTGCTTCAGGGATGATGATTTCATCAGCACCAGTTGCAATACCAGCCCAAAGAGCGATATCACCAGCGTTACGTCCCATAACTTCGATTACAAAAGTACGACGGTGACTTGATGATGTATCACGAATCTTATCGATAGCGTCCATGGCAGTAGTAACCGCTGTGTCAAAACCGATTGTAAAGTCAGTACCAACGATATCGTTATCGATTGTACCTGGAAGACCAATAGCTGGGAAGCCATGTTCAGTCAAACGCATAGCGCCGTGGTAAGATCCGTCACCACCGATAACAACTACACCTTCAATTCCGTGTTTTTTCAATTGCTCAATCCCTTTAAGTTGCCCTTCAAGTTGAGCGAACTCTGGGTAACGAGCTGAGTGAAGGAAAGTACCACCACGAGAAATGATGTCCCCTACTGAAGCTGCATCTAGGGGATGAATTTCACCGGCAACCATACCAGCATATCCGTCATAGATACCAAAAACTTCCATTCCTTCTGAAATTGCTTGACGAACAACTGCACGGATGGCAGCGTTCATACCAGGGGCGTCTCCACCACTAGTCAAAACAGCAATACGTTTCATATTGGTTATGCTCCTTTTTCTTTTAACATTCTTACTGATTATACCACATTTACGTTGAAAATTCTTCTATTTTCCGTATTTTTAGCGATAAATCGTTTTCATAACGATTTCATTCAATTTCTCCTCTAATTCATTGGATTTAGCTACAAAATGATGGGGAGAAACGATGGTTTTCTGTTCCTCTTCATACCGGATGATGACTGGGATTGGGCCTTTAAATTGTTCTAAAATGCGTGAAATTTCTTGATCCGATTCATGATTTTTCACCTGTATCCAAAAGCGTTCAGCAACTGCTTCTCTTATTTCTTGTGCAATCATTTGCAGACGGCCATCACGTGATTGTATTTTTCCTTTTACATAGTAGAAGGCTCCCTCTTTTATTTCCTGTCCAACCTGACGATATAAGTCTGAAAAGAGAGTGACATCCAATTTTTTCTTACTATCATCTGCCTGTAAGAAGGCCATATTTTCACCCTTTTTGGTACGAATCACTTTTATTTTCTGAACTTCAACCAAGATAATAGCATAGCTATTTTCTGACAAATTTCCGATTGGGGTAATCGGGTAAATAGCCTTACTTGCAATAGCTTGTAGTGGATGTTTGCTGACACCTATCCCTAAAAGCTCTTGTTCCATATAAAATTTTTCTTGTTCCGTCCAATCTTCCGATTCCTGCCAACTATAAATAGCATCTCCAAACAAACTTCCCAACTCTTTCACAAATTCAAATAGATTAGCTAAGTTATTAAATACTTTTTGACGATTTTTTTCAAATGAATCGAAAAGACCAACTTTTACCAAAGGTTCTAGCAGAGGAAGTTTCAGATAATTCTCAGGTAATTTAGCTATAAAATCTTCAATGTTAGAATAAGGTCTATTTTCAATAATCCAGAGAGCTAAATCATTACTGACTCCTTTAATGGATTTCAAACCTAGATAGATGGCCTTGTTGGCAATTTTATCGTGATAGGGAATGGTGTTGATGGATAGAGAGGCTACTTCAAAACCTGCTTCAAGTGCATCTATTAAGTAATCACTGTTGGAAGAATTTAACATGACCTGATAAAAAATGGCTGGATAATGCGTTTTGAAATAAGCCAACTGGAAGGCCAAGGCTGAGTAGGCATAGGCGTGTGACCTGTTAAAACCATAACCTGCAAACTTCTCCATAACATCAAAGACCTGCTCTGCTTTTTCCACAGTATGACCAGCTTCTAATGAACCTTGAATAAAGGAAGCCCTCATCTCATGCATGGCAGAGGCATCCTTTTTCCCCATAGCCCGACGCAAAATATCGGCTTTCCCAAGACTAAATCCGGCAAGTCGCTGGGCAACCTGCATAACCTGCTCCTGATAGAGCATTATGCCGTAGGTTGGAGCCAAAATATCCTCCAGTACTGGATCCAGAACAGTCACTTCTTCCTGCCCATGCTTTCTTGCCACAAAATTATTGATATAGTCACTAGCACCCGGTCGATTTAGAGAAGTAGTCGCGACGACATCTTCAAAACAGACTGGTTGCACACGCTTAAGCAGACGAATGGCACCTGGTTGCTCAAATTGAAAGATACCTTTTGTATTACCAGAGGCAAATAAAGCTAACGTTTCTTTGTCTTCTAAATCGATTTCTTCAATTTTCAGATGAATACCTTCTGTTTCAGCAAGCAACTCTTGCATCTTCTGGACAAAGGTCAAATTTCGTAGTCCCAGAAAGTCCATCTTCAAAAGTCCGCTAGCCTCAACTCCATGAGCATCATACTGAGTCAGTGGAATTTCATCACCATACTTTAGAGGAATGTAGTTGGTTAAATCTTGGTCACTAATTACAACACCAGCCGCATGGACAGAGGTTTGCCTTGGATAGCCCTCTATCTTGCAAGCAATCTCAAAAGCTTTTTGGTATTCTAACTTACTATTGATTTGCTGACGAAACTGGAGATTTCCCTCATAGGCCGACTTAAGATTGTCACGAAAACTGATTTTCTTAGTAATTGCAGATAATTCATACTCTGGCACACCAAAGCGTTTCAAGACATCTCGAAGAGCTTGCTTGGCTCCAAAGGTTGAAAAAGTAACGATTTGTGCCGCATGTTTACTACCATATTTATTACCAACATATCTGATAAAATCTGGACGATAAATATCTGGGATATCAATATCAATATCAGGCATGGTATAGCGTTCACGATTAAGAAAGCGTTCAAAAATCAGATTTTTCTCTACTGGGTCAATCCCCGTGATGTCTAAGGCATAAGAAACCAAACTGCCTACTGCAGAACCCCTTCCCATTCCCATATAATAGCCATTCGATTGTCCAAAACGCAACAAATCCCAAACAACCAAGAAATAATCATCAAAGCCCATATCATGAATAACAGACAATTCTTGGTCTAGTCTATCTTGATATTCTTTACTAGTCAACCCCTTCTGAACAAGCCCCAGTTCAGCACGCTCTCTCAACTCCTCTACTGCTGGTCTAGCTGGATTAAAACGAGGCAGTTTCAGACTAGTATCCAAGTCGTAAGAAATGCCTGAAATAAGCTTTTCTAAATTGTCCAAAGCTTGCGGAAAACGCTCTTGGAATAGTTTCTCTAAAGAACTTGCTGATATAAAGACATCTTGTCTCGAACGCAAGGGAACTTCTCTGAGCGGTAGATTTTCTTTAATCGCTGTTAAAACTTGAAGAACTTCTCTATCCCTGCTTTCAAAAGCGTTGACCCGATAAAGAGGTAAGATAGGATGATGAAATTCGCTTGCTAGTGTTTCTGGATAAACCCCTATATAGTAATCACAGCCTAGTTCTAACGACTCAACTCTATCAAAATAAGGCACAATGACCGCGATATCCTCCAGGTACTGGGACAGGACTGACCAAGTTTTCTCCCCCTGCATCTTGGCTGTCGAAAGCTTCATCAACTGCTGATAGCCCACACTAGATAGAGCTAAAAAGCGCAAATTCACTCCCTGATCATCTACAAACACTGTCATTTCAAGCCCTAGCAAAGGATGAATGCCGTATTTTTTTGTAATCTCTAGAAAGTCGAAAGCGCCATAAAGATTGTCAATATCCATCATAGCCAAATGAGTGTAGCCGTATTCTTTAGCTGCTCTCACATACTTTTCGATCGAAATGACGCTTTCCATAAAACTATAGACTGTTTTTGTATCTAGTTGTGCGATCAATTTACACTTCTCCTCTATCCTTCTCACTATATTATACCATTTTCACCTATAAATGGCTTCTCTTGAGAAAAATTTCATCAGCTTACTAATTTATTTTCTATTCATTTGTATTTTTGTCATCATTTTTATATTTATACTATATTGTATATAAAAATAGAAAGCATATAATATAAATCTCCTAGAACTTTTATACCCTATCTATTTATTCTTATTGTTACTCTGTTCTCTATATTGAATTTAGTACTTTATTCATTTTTATTGGATTATTTCCTTTTGAAGTTAACAATTCCCTTTCTGCTTTTTTTTTGATATAATAACCTTAACTGTCATTCTATATGGAGGTTCTATGCGTTTTAATCAATATAGTTATATCAATTTTCCAAAAGAAAATGTCTTATCTGAACTAAAAAAATGTGGCTTTGATTTACAAAATACAGCCAATCACAAAGACTCACTTGAAACCTTTTTACGTCGTTTCTTTTTCACTTATCAAGACACCAACTACCCACTTTCTATCCTAGCAGCTGATAAAAAAACAGACCTGCTGACATTTTTTCAATCAGAAGATGAACTGACAGCAGATATTTTTTATACTGTTGCTTTTCAACTTTTAGGCTTTTCTTATTTGGTTGACTTCGAAGATAGTGACGTTTTTCGTAAAGAAACTGGATTTCCCATTATATATGGTGACTTGATTGAAAATCTCTATCAGTTACTCAATACTCGCACCAAAAAAGGAAATACTCTTATCGACCAACTTGTTAGTGATGGTCTTATTCCGGAGGATAATGACTACCACTACTTTAACGGCAAGAGTTTGGCTACTTTTTCTAACCAGGATGTCATTCGTGAAGTCGTTTACGTTGAGTCTCGTGTCGATACTGACCAAAAAGGGCTATCAGACCTAGTAAAGGTTAGCATTATTCGCCCTCGTTTTGATGGAAAAATCCCTGCCATCATGACAGCCAGCCCTTATCATCAGGGAACCAATGACAAGGCTAGTGACAAGGCTCTCTACAAGATGGAGGGCGAGCTTGAGGTTAAGCTTCCTCACAAGATTGAGCTAGAGAAACCTCAACTAAATCTCGTCCAACCCCAAGGTAAAGCTGAGCTTATAGCAGAGGCTGAGGAAAAGCTAACTCACATCAACTCTAGCTATACACTAAACGACTACTTCCTTCCGAGAGGCTTTGCCAATCTCTATGTCTCAGGTGTTGGTACCAAAGACTCGACAGGTTTCATGACTAATGGAGACTACCAGCAAATCGAGGCTTATAAAAATGTCATCGATTGGCTTAACGGTCGTTGCCGTGCCTTTACTGATCACACGCGCCAGCGTCAAGTCAAGGCTGATTGGTCAAACGGAAAAGTTGCTACAACAGGACTTTCCTATCTAGGTACCATGTCCAATGGTCTTGCGACTACAGGAGTCGATGGTTTAGAAGTTATCATTGCCGAGGCAGGAATTTCATCATGGTACAACTACTACCGTGAAAACGGTCTGGTGACTAGCCCAGGTGGTTATCCAGGTGAGGACTTTGACTCCCTTGCTGAGTTAACCTATTCTCGTAATCTCTTAGCTGGCGACTATATCCGTGGCAATGAAGCTCACCAAGCTGACTTAGAAAAAGTGAAAGCTCAGCTAGACCGAAAAACTGGGGACTACAATCAGTTTTGGCATGACCGCAATTATCTGCTCAATGCCCATAAAGTAAAGGCAGAGGTTGTCTTTACTCATGGTTCTCAGGATTGGAATGTCAAACCACTTCATGTTTACCAGATGTTCCATGCTCTTCCTACTCATATACACAAGCATCTCTTTTTCCATAATGGTGCCCATGTTTACATGAACAATTGGCAATCAATTGACTTCCGTGAGTCCATAAATGCCTTATTGACCAAGAAATTACTAGGACAGGAAACAGACTTTCAACTTCCTACTGTTATCTGGCAGGACAATACAGCTCCACAGACTTGGTTATCACTTGATAACTTCGGTGGGCAAGAAAACTGTGAAACCTTCTCACTTGGTCAAGAAGAGCAAGCTATTCAAAACCAGTACCCAGATAAGGATTTTGAGCGCTATGGTAAGACATACCAAACCTTCAATACAGAGCTCTATCAAGGGAAAGCCAATCAGATTACTATTAACCTTCCTGTGACTAAAGATCTCCACCTAAACGGTCGCGCTCAGCTCAATCTTCGTATCAAATCCAGTACAAACAAGGGGCTCTTATCTGCCCAACTGCTAGAATTTGGGCAAAAGAAATACCTACAACCTTATCCAGCTATTTTAAGTGCTAGAACCATTGACAACGGTCGCTATCACATGTTGGAAAATCTCTGTGAATTGCCATTTAGACCAGAGGCACAACGAGTCGTGACAAAAGGTTACCTTAATTTACAAAATAGAAATGATTTACTGTTAGTAGAGGATATTACTGCAGATGAATGGATGGACGTTCAATTTGAACTGCAGCCAACTATTTACAAGCTAAAAGAAGGAGACACTCTCCGTTTAGTCCTCTATACTACTGACTTTGAAATCACCATCCGTGACAATACAGACTACCACTTGACTGTCGACCTCGCTCAGTCCATGCTTACCTTACCTTGCTAAAAGGAGTTACATTATTATGAATAAATCAGAACACCGCCACCAACTTATACGCGCTCTTATCACAAAAAACAAGATTCATACACAGGCTGAGTTGCAAGCCCTTCTTGCTGAGAACGACATTCAAGTAACCCAGGCAACCCTCTCACGCGACATCAAAAATATGAACCTATCAAAAGTCCGCGAAGAAGATAGCGCTTATTATGTTCTTAACAATGGTTCCATCTCAAAATGGGAAAAACGTCTCGAACTCTACATGGAAGACGCCCTTGTCTGGATGCGCCCAGTTCAACACCAAGTCCTACTAAAAACCCTTCCTGGACTGGCTCAATCCTTTGGTTCTATCATTGATACTTTGAGCTTCCCTGACGCTATCGCTACCCTTTGTGGTAATGATGTCTGTCTTATCATCTGTGAAGATGCAGATACTGCTCAAAAGTGCTTTGAAGAACTGAAAAAATTCGCCCCACCATTTTTCTTTGAAGAATAATAAATGACTACAACTAACAATTATGCTTTTAAAAAACCTGGTAGAAAGTCTTTAACATCAGAAAACGCATAGTATCAAGTGTTGAAAACCCTTGATACTATGCGTTTTGCTTTATCCTAGGAAGATTTATACTCTTCGAAAATCTCTTCAATCCGCGTCAGCTTCCATCTGCAACCTCAAAACAGTGTTTTGAGCAGCCTGCAGCTAGTTTCCTAGTTTGCTCTTTGATTTTCATTGAGTATTATTTCATTTTCTCCTGCAATTGAATTCTTGCTCGGCTTTTTGTTTTCTATTTCTTTAAAATCAAAGTAGCTCTTTTGTTAATAACTCGATCAACAAACATCGTGGTACAAGTATCTACTTTGAAATTTATCAACCACTTAACAACTGATACTGTATTCTAGGAAAACGATGACATTCTTCCTAATAAAACTTCTCATATATAGCATAAATTTCTACTCTTTTTAATTTTAAATGAGTCTCAGCATGGCAATCACTTTAGAATTTAAGCCGCTTCTCCAGCTCGATTATTGATAAGTTCAATGATTTGAACAATATTACGAAGTACTGGTAGTTGGTGTTGGAAGAGTAGTTGAACAGAACCATAAGATTTAAACGGCTCTTGCGTTAACACTTTCGTCTCTAAAAAACCATTTTCTACAATGTAGTCTACAATCAATTTTACAAATGAAATCTGCCTGGCATTAAGATTCTCATCCGACAAAAATTTAGAAAAAATACGATTGGCAGACTCTCTATCTAAGCCAATAATCTCACGAACCAATCTCGGAATTGCCTTATTTTCATAATGACTTTGGTAGTCTGCTTTACTACCTAATTTTTCCCAAAGCAATTTTTCAAGTGCAAGCATATCATCAGATGTCAACTTTTTATTATGGTATAGCTTAGAAATGGACTCCTCATCCAGATGAGTTTTCAAATAATGCTCAACTTTTTCATTGTAAGACCGAAGATCGTTGACCTGCAAAAATGCTGTGGTCTCGTGAACAGTGGAGAGTATACGATCTTCAAAGTTAACATAGTAGGGTTTACGGTCTGTTTTATCCAAAAACTGTAATAAATCTCGAATAGCAAGACGAATTTTTTCCAAATCAGACAAGTTAACTTCTTTCCAAAATTCAGGCTCCTGTACTTTCCTGATAATTTCAGCCTGCTCAAAAACCTGCGGGATATTGCCAATAGCAGAAAGAGCTCTAGCCGTCTTCATCACTTGGGAAATATGAACAGTGGAAGATTTAGCTGTCAGTTGCCCCAACTGAATATGAAGCAACCACAAATCAAATCTCCTCGCCATCTCATCTTCTTTATCTTCATCAAATAAAAGCGGAGAGAGATTTTTTTGAATGGTTTCACTTGTAACAGCAGTTAGATTCTGCCAACTTTCCAATTTCCTATAGCTATAAACTGTATCTAAAACCATACGAACCCTGAAGTCCAACTCATTTAAGCTCTCTATACGACCTTGAAGTTCCGAGACAAGCTGCTGACGGTATGCTCTCGCAAACTGATCTTCTTGGTATTGGAGTCCCTGAAGTTCTCGAATCAAGTCCACTTTGATATTAAATAAACGCTGAGTCAGCGAAACAATGTGACGACCCTCTCCATCTCTTGGATCTGCACGAAAATAATCAAAATTGTCCCCATAATCAAATACCAAGAAGTTTTCCTTATCCTGCTCAGGTCCAAATAAATCTTTACATAGACGGGTTCCTCGACCAATCATCTGCCAAAACTTAGTTTTAGAGCGTACTTTCTTGAAGAAGACTAAATTAACAACCTCTGGTACATCAATACCTGTATCTAACATATCGACAGAAATCGCAATTTGAGGATACTTCTCCTTAATTTTAAAATCATCAATCAAGGTCTGATAATGCTTAATACTATAATCAATCACCTGAGCATAGTCGCTCCCTTTTTCAGGATAGCGGTTGTTAAAAATACCTCTGATATATTCCGCATGATCATGATTTTTAGCAAAAATAATAGTTTTACCAATTTCATCACCCGAGGCTGTCTGAATTCCTCTTGTCATGAGTTCATTTAAAACAATTTCTACTGTACTTTTATTGAAAATAAAGGAATTAAATACACTCCCATCAATATCTTTTTCACAGCTATTGTCTTCAAATTTGCTATCAAAATGTTCCTTTTCTTCTTCGGACAAATCATCATAATGTAGACCATCCGTAGGTAGTTTCAGTTTGGTTTCGATAGAATGATAGGCTACTAAATATCCGTCTTTAACAGCCTCTTCCAAATCATATGCATATGTTGGAACCCCATTCTCCAAATTAAAGAATCCATAGGTGTTTTTATCTAAATCTTGACGCGGAGTAGCTGTTAAGCCTACAATTCTTGCATCAAAATAATCAAAAATGGACTTGTATTTCTGATAAATAGAACGGTGAGATTCGTCAATTATGATAAGGTCAAAATGCCCAACAGTGAAAGGGCGTTGATTTACTTCTTCTTGACCACTAATCGCTCCAATCATGGTCGGATAAGTTGAAAAGACCATGCGACTTGATTGAGCTCCTTCTTTATCTTCTAAGAAGTTACAAACGGAAAGATCTGGGAGTAATTTTCTAAACGAATCATATGCTTGCTTAACCAAGGAAGTTCTATCGGCTAAGAAGAGAACGTTTTTTACCCAGTTATGACGTGATAAGATATCAACTAGAGAAACTGCTGTACGAGTTTTCCCCGCCCCAGTTGCCATAACCAAAAGTGCCTGTCTACGATGATCAGAGAAAGCTTCACAAACGCTTGCAATGGCATGTTTTTGGTAGTGACGCCCGGAAATATCGTCCCTAATTTTACTAGAAATATCCTCAAGCGGTTTTTGAAGATGACGTCTATCCATCACTAATTGCAATTCTTCTTGAGAGTAAAAGCCTGCAATCTGGCGGCGGTTCGGACCATCAAGTATATAGTGCTTCAACCCATTTGTAATAAAGCAAATTGGCTGATAGCCGATATGTTTCTCCAAAGCTTCAGCATATTCTTTGACCTGTACTTCCCCTACTTCTGGATTGACAGAGGCTTTTTTAGCCTCCACAATCGCTAAAATTTTCCCATTTTTACCATAAAGTACATAGTCACAGTAACCAATTCCTGAACCGTGCTTGAGACCATCAACGGCTATCTCAACACGACAGTTTTCTTCAAATATCCATCCTGCTAAACGGAGATCGATATCAATAAAGAGCTTTCTTGTCTCTGCCTCAGATAATTGATCAATATGGAAAGGCACATCTTGCCGTTGCGCTGCAGTCTCACGTTTTTCAGTATAAGTCTCTTGAACTTCTACGGACTGAGCAGCCATCTGTTCATGAAAATCAGGCAGTTCTGGTAAACTGTCTTGTAACTTTATCATAGATTGTGGAGTTTCTCGGTATTTGATGTTTGCTGAAAGTGGTAAGCACTTCTCATCAAAATAACGCTCCACAAACTCATTGCTGTAACAATAATCGATAAAATTAACAAACTGATACAAATGATGCAAAGCTAAAATCGCTTCTCGTTCCTTAATTTCACCACCATGAGCAGCATGGTTTCCCCACCGAATCAACAGAACTATCTGCTTGTGGAGTTCAGAATCTACGATATCCCTAAAATCATCATCCCATACTAAAGAAGATAGAGTAGCACGATAGGGAGCTTCTAAATATGAATCGTGACTATATATCCAATGGACAGCCTGCTCTAAAGCACGACGCGCCATAAAGGCAGTAGCCACAGTTGATGTAGCAATCATATTCTCAGCTTCAATGCAAGGTTTTGAAAAAGATTCATATTCGTCATTTTTTAAAAGAAAGCTAAAATTTCCCATTTTTTTCTCACTTTAAACAAATAGTTTAGCTATATTATACTAAATTTCAAGCTATTTCTCCACACTTTTATAGCTATCTCACAAGCAAATTGTGATTTGTCGACCTGGACTACAAAGTCTGCGAACTCATTTTGGAGGGCTAGTGGGGGGAGGGGGAGAAGTATTTTTTTTAATTTTGTAATTGGTAACTGAGGCTGAGCACTTCCTGATATCACTCGACTATAATTATTATTCCTTAAAACATGGATAATAAATTTCTGATTTAGATTTGGTGTCTTGGGACGTAATATTACCATACCTGAATTTATACGTAAATGTTTATATTTTATTAATTCATCGTAGTACGCTACATTTCCAACAGTACCTCTTGTTGTCAAGACTATATCATAACGCTCAAGTTTGCCTTTTCGAAGTAATTTATCCTTTGTTTTAGTGATAAATTGCTTTGTATCGAATGAAAATCCGTTTTTAGTAACATTCTTTGTATTTAAAAATAAACAGTACTCCTCACTAAACAACTCATCTGATTTAGGATAATTTTTGCCCCTATCACCATCTATAATATCAAATAAGTTATCAATGCTTTCAAATATTTTATTTTCCCCAAACATCTCGTTAAATCGGGATTTGCTTTTAAGAGATGAATTTTTGGTGTGAATGCTTGACATTATTTTGATTGACCATGGCATAGGCCAAGGTTGTGTCAATCTTGCTATGACCTAGCAGTTTTTGGACTTGTTCGATAGGCATACCTTTATCAATTGCCTTAGTCGCTAAAGTTCTTCTGAACTTATGTGGGTGAACCTTTTGTATGCCGAGTTTGTCTCCTAACTTTCTTAAGCGAATCTCTACACCAGCAATTCCAAGCCTCTGGACTTTTCCAACTAGCGTTACAAAAAGAGCAGGGTGACTATCTTTTCTGTCGTTAAGATAATTTCTTAAATGAATTTTCGTACGAGCGTCAAAATATACTGGTCTCTCCTTCTTTCCTTTACCAAAGACAACACACTCTCTGTTTTCAAAATCAATATCTGAACGATTCAACTGTACAAGCTCCCCTACACGCATACCTGTCGATGCTAGTAGGTCTATTATTGCCAAATCTCTCAAATTTTCACAGTTATCACGCATAATTTCCAAATGTTCATCAGTATAAGTTTCCTTCACATTTTGCTCAGTCTTAATTTTCTTTATCCGTCGAATGGGATTTTTAATGATATATTCCTCTTGCTCAAGCCAAGCAAAAAAAGAAGACAATATACGCCTAATATTGTCTAAATTTGCCTTACTACAATCCTTTTCAGACTGGTAATTTGCTAAATAACTCCTTAAATCATCTGTTGTGAGTTGTGTCACAGACTCTTTAATAGCATTAAACAAGTTTTCAATCGTCCTCTGATAATAACGAATTGTTTTTGAGCTACAGCCCTCTACCTGCTTGGCGGTAATAAATAGTTGCAACAGGTTATTATTCGAATACTTCTGCTGCTTTTTTCCGTCTACTAGATGATGTTCTAAACTCTCTCTCAACGCTAGTAATTGTTCATTATTTAAAAGAGGTAACATTTCTTGCATGATAATTGTAACTTTTGATTCCATAATTTCTCACTTTCTTATTCATCAATAAAAAGAGACAATATCAGTTTCTGCATTACAGAATTCTAATATTGTCTGTTCATTTATTTTCTTGTGCTCATTCAAATCCAGCATACTAGGTTACTTTTTGACCTTTTCTCTAACAGAATGTTCAGAAATCCATTTGGAGTAGCTTGTCATTTTTTCATCAGTTAAAGCTTCTACTGCGATGGTTACACACATTTTTACTGCTTCTTCTACCGTTACAGAAAAACGATAGCCGTTTAATTGTAAAAATTTGACCAAAACGAAGAAAGCAGTTCTTTTATTAGCATTAGCAAAAACATGCTTCTTTATCAATTGGACAAATAGTATCGTTGCTTTATCAAAAATTGTTGGATAAAGAGGCTTCCCAAAGACAAATTGTTCTGGTAAGTTCACAATCATATTTAAGGCAGAAGGACTAACTGTTTGAATTTTCTCATTTGGAGAATACCGTTGAATTGCTAAAGCATTTATTTTTTCAATTTGCTTTTCTGTCAAATAGATTGTCATTTTTCCACCAAAGCTTTGAAAACATCGTCGTATTCGTCAAATATTTTATCTAAATTTAAGTCAAAGGCATCATCAGATACATAAGAAACCTGCTGCCCCAATTCTTCAGGAGTAAAGATAATCTCACCACTTGGTAACAATTTCGCTTCGTATTTAACACCACTTGGAATATTAAATTCACTTGGAATCGTAATGGTGATTGAATTTCCTTGTTTTCTTGTTTTTACTACCATCTGATTTCCTCCTTTGAAGTATTATAACAAATCATTACCGTAATTACAATGGCAGAATATCAGCCAAAATACTCCTGCATCAGAGATTTCTTCAAAGTTTCAAGTTCTTCCAGAGATTTTTGGATTGCCAATTGTGATTTGTCGACCTGGACTACAAAGTCTGCGAACTCATTTTGGAGGGCTAGTGGGGGGAGGGGGAGAAGTATTTTTTTTAATTTTGTAATTGGTAACTGAGGCTGAGCACTTCCTGATATCACTCGACTATAATTATTATTCCTTAAAACATGGATAATAAATTTCTGATTTAGATTTGGTGTCTTGGGACGTAATATTACCATACCTGAATTTATACGTAAATGTTTATATTTTATTAATTCATCGTAGTACGCTACATTTCCAACAGTACCTCTTGTTGTCAAGACTATATCATAACGCTCAAGTTTGCCTTTTCGAAGTAATTTATCCTTTGTTTTAGTGATAAATTGCTTTGTATCGAATGAAAATCCGTTTTTAGTAACATTCTTTGTATTTAAAAATAAACAGTACTCCTCACTAAACAACTCATCTGATTTAGGATAATTTTTGCCCCTATCACCATCTATAATATCAAATAAGTTATCAATGCTTTCAAATATTTTATTTTCCCCAAACATCTCGTTAAATCGGGATTTGACGAGCAAGTTTAGTTCATCTAACTGAAATTTTCTTTTAGTAATAAGCCTTTTAATCGTATTAAGAATACAGATAATGTTCTCTTGTTCTTCGATACCTAGCAATTCTAATTGTAAATCAAGTAATATATTCTTGTTTAAATGAGGAATTGTTGCACCTGTTGAATGATCTCGTAAATACTGCGATTTACTTTCCAAAAAGACTCCCAAGTAATCTGATATAATTTTTTCTTTGTATCGCTCATTCTTTTTTAAGACCGTAATTGTACTACCAACAGCTCCCGATAATCCATAACCAACTGTTCCTGCATTAGCTCCATCCCATGCTATCAGAATATCATCTGGGAGTGCTTCAGTCATATTTAAACTTTCAGTGAATTTTAAATTATTATTATTTCTTAAATCATCTATTTGAATATAACGTTGGCTTAGAGTTGTTTGTTCAGCAAGTACAGTGGCTTTCTTGCCTTTTTTTAGAGATAAGACTTCCCCCAACTTCACTTTTTTCATACAGCCACCTCCCTACTTGAGTAATTTTTCCAATTCAGCCAAGCCAGCTTGAATTTCTTTTTCTAAATCATTGATTTTCTTTAATATGACTTCTGTTGGTTCATACTCAACTTTTTCATACTCAATCTCTTTATATTTATTGATAGACAAATCATAATCATTTTCCTTTATCTCAGCAACTGGAACAAAGAAAGATTGATCCGTTCTCTGACGTTCTGCTTCTTTTTCAAGATGATGAAAGCGTTCGATAATATCTGGAATATCATTGTCGCTAATCGGTTGTCGCTTATCATCCAAACTTAAACCATCCGCTTTCATATCGTAAAACCAGACTTTGTCAGTACCACCATTACCAGTTTTTGTAAAGATGAGAATGGCAGTTGAAACTCCAGCATAAGGCTTGAACACACCACTAGGCATTGAGATTACAGCATCAAGCTTATGATTCTCTACAATTTCCTGACGAATTCCTTTATGAGCTTTAGACGAACCAAAAAGGACACCATCAGGTACGATAACTGCTGCTCGTCCACCTGGTTTTAAAGTTCGCAAGAAAAGAGAAAGAAAGAGTAATTCTGTTTTTTTGGTTTTTACGGTTGCAAGAAGGTCATTAGAGGTTGAATTGTAGTCAAGTGAGCCCTTAAAAGGAGGATTTGCTAAAACCAAAGTATATTTATCGGCTTCTTCATTATCTTGAGACAGCGAGTCAAGGTAACTGATTTGTGGATTTTCTACTCCATGTAGCATCATGTTCATCGCCCCAAGTCTCAACATAGTCGTATCCGTATCATTTCCATGAAACATCTGATTATGAAAATGATTGATATTATCTGTATTGGTTTCCCATTCATCTTTCTTACGCTTTAAGTAACGGCTAGCAGATACTAAGAAGCCAGCAGAACCCATAGCGGGATCTGAGATGATATCTTTGATAGTCGGTTGCATCAACTCAACCATCATATCGATGATGTGACGAGGTGTACGGAACTGTCCATTTTTACCTGCGGTCGACAATTTTGATAACAGATATTCATAGATATCTCCGATATCAGTAATACTTTGTTTGTCATTATCAAAATCTACATCTAATCCCCTAGTTGGAAAAACATCTAAGATAGAAATTGCCTTTTGAAGCGTAGCAGGTTTATTTATTTGAAAAATAGCTTCTCGCATATATCGTGAAAAGGCTGTATCATCTGTATCCCCCTTGAGATTTTTAATAAACGGAAAAATCTCCTGAGTCATTAAACGATAAACTTCCTGAGCATCTCCTATATTTTTAAAAGTTGACCAACGGTATTCAGGTTTATCTTTTGGAAAAACTCCCTCATAAGGAATCCCTAGAAATTCAGCATCACTTTCACGTCCAAGCTCGACACTATCCAAATCTTTCATAAATAAGAGATAAGTCAACTGTTCAATATTTGTTAAAGGATTTGCGTTTCCTTCTGTCCAAAGAATTTCCCACAGCTGATCGATTTTATTTTTTAATTCGCCTGTAATCATATCTTCCCTTTTCTTTAGTTTTTAAAACTTAGTAATATCATTATTTTATCAGATTTCAAACAAAGCTTCAATTAACTATATCTATGCGTCACCTGAATATTTTATACTCTTCGAAAATCTCTTCAAACCACGTCAGCTTCACCTTGCCGTAGGTATATGATACTGACTCTGTCAGTTCTATCCACAACCTCAAAACAGTGTTTTGAGAAACCTGCGGCTAGCTTCCTAGTTTGCTCTTTGATTTTCATTGAATATTAATAGACTTGTTTGGTATCTTGAAAACTATATCGTATAGGTGTCGTCATGGATCCTTTTAGCTGATTTAAGGATACGCAAACACAATACTATGACTCAATTGAAATATTAAAATTTAATTTCTGACCACCTAATCCTGCTTCAAATAGTTATCGAACAAGTTTTATGATAGCTACCTTGTTGGGATGCTCTTATTTTTTATCAGACAAAACAAAAGGATTAAGGGAGTTAATTTCCTTAATCCGATAGTTCTTATTCTTGACGTTGTCCGAAATCTGCAATCATCTGCTCCATTTCTTGTCGACTCGGAGTGGTCAGCATATACAGGTAATCTCCTTGAAGTTCCGCGAAGGCAGCTGGCATGACTTTTTTAACCTTGAACTGCTGGCTATATTTGGCAAGCAAATCCTCTTCTGAATAAACATAGTGAGCATTTGCACGGCGAGAAGTAGCCAAACAATACTGAGTTTCAAAGTCTGACGCCGGGAACTCCTCTCCTGCGACAATAGCTGCATAGCCACGATAAAGGTCCAAGGAATGAGCAAAGTTATAAACATCAATGGTAAAACCACCTGCAGGGCGGTTATTGTACTCGATGGTAATATAATCGTCCCCCTCACGGAAGAACTCAATATGGAAAAACCGTTCTTTCATACCAAATTCTTTGACAATTGCTTCCCCATACTTGCGCAGTTTAGGATCCATATCCTTGAGCACATAATAAGAATTGTCCATCTTATAAATCATGAGGTCAAGCGGTGTATAGGCGTAGTCAAAGGTTGTTGAGAAGACAATCTTTCCATCCTTGTCCACGAGCCCGTCAAAGGTACAGATTTCGCTGGAAGTGACAAATTTTTCAAAGAAATAAAGGGTTGAATGGTCCCATTCTTGCTTGAAGTGATTGATATCGTCTTCTGTCTCAAGTTTAAAGGTTGCGGCTGCTCCCACTCCATTATCAGGTTTGGCAATCATTGGAAGACCGATTTCTTTCACTGCTTGATCAACATCTGCTTCCGTCTTGATAACAGCTCCAGGTACCACAGGAACACCTGCTTTTTTGAAAAGTTTCTTCATTTCAGACTTATATTTCGTCTTTTTGAGATCCTCTGGTTTGGCACCAAAAACATTGAATTGTTCTCTGAGTGTTGCGTCTAGCTCAAGCCAGTATTCATTGTGAGACTCGATGCGGCCAATTGGACCATGTTTATAAAAGAGAAAAGCAACTGCACGTTTGACTTCATCTATGTTCTCAAGATTATCAACACGAAAATACTCGGTCAAGCTATTGCGCAAGGGCTCATCCAATTGCTCGTAAGACTCTTGACCAATTCCCAAGACTGTGATGCCTTTATTAGCTAGTTCGATGGTAAACTGTTGAAAGTTTTGTGGATAGTAGGGAGAAATAACAAGGTAATTCATAGGTAACTCCTTTTATAAATAGAGATTACCGAGGAAATAAGGCATTTGTTTACGCCACCATTCCCAGTCATGGGCGACATCATGTCCCCATTCAGCAAACCAGGCTGGAATTTGTTTCTTGTCAAAGGCTTCTTTGAGCTTGTAAAAGGATGGCAAACCATCTTGTTCCCAGGCTCCAAGCCCCGTACACAGCACAATCTCTGCCTGACGGTAACGGTCAATAAACCAGCCGTCGTTTTGGTTCCAAATATAATCTACTGGCGAGTTTTGGTAAATAGCATCATCGTTGTAGTAATCACCGACAAAGAAACGTGCGTCGTAAACACCACTGAGAGCAATCACTTTGGTAAAGACATCTGGATGCTGGAGGAAGAAATTGAGTGCATGATAGGCTCCCATAGAGCAACCTGTCGTCATCATGCCATCAAACCAACCTGTCTTGTGCTTGATAAAAGAATGGCCTCCTCAATCACATAACGTTCGTAGGCACGGTGCATTTCCGCTTGGTCATGAGCATTTTTCCAAGTAGCCAACCAGCTCTCACTATCCAAACTAGATAGGGTAAAGAACTGGACAAGGCCTTCCTCGATAAAGGAAGCACAGGCATCAATCATGCCAAAATCATAGTATTCGTTGTGACTACCACCTGATGAAGCAAAGACCACAACTGGAATCCCACCATGTCCATAACGGTTAAGGTACATTTCACGGTTAAGATGACCACTCCAGTGGCTAAGATGTTCAATATGCATTTCGTTTTTTCCTTTCTTAACTTACCATTTTTCTGCAAAAAATCTCAGACAATCTGGTAGATTTTCTGACCAAGGGATTTCACTATGGATGGCACCAGACTGAACTTTTAGCACAAGATTATCCAGATGTACTCCCCCTGCTATCAAATCATGGTAATAGCAAAGCGACGAGTCGATATAGGCTTGTTTGATATTGCCATCCATCAAGGTCTTGTCTGTATCATCTGCTTCTTCTGTTCCTACATAGATGAAGATGCGCTGGTCAGGCGATAGTTTCTGGCACTCGAAATAGCGGTTAAAGGCTTCTTGGTGGAGCCAGTTTGCAGATGAAAAAACGCCCAAGCAACCAATTTGGTCTTGGTATTCCAAACCGATAAACTGGGTAATATTGCCTCCTAGTGAGGAACCAATCATAGCCGTATGCTGGCAGTCTGCTTTTGTACGATAGGTCTCATCGATAAAAGGCTTGACCACCTCCATGACAAACTCAGCATACTCCACACCCTTACCACCAAACTGCTGCCCTGGGATAGGAGATTCTTGGAACTTCCAAGCCGCATACTCATTCATCCGCCCCATACCATCATTGTCAATAGCAACGACAATCATGCGACTGATATCCGGATTTCGTTTGATAGCTGGGATAATCTTCCATGAATGTCCAATGAAAGACTCTTTGCTATTAAAAACATTTTGCCCGTCATGAAAGTATACAACAGGATAGGAACGGTCTGTATCTTTCTCATAATCTTTAGGAAGAAGAATACGTACACGGCGCTCCTTACCTGTATAAGGAACCTTGAGTTTGTGTTCTTTCATTTTTAGATAAAAGTAGGATTGATTCATTGTCAGAAAACTCTCTATATTCAAAATTTTATATCATTATATCATAAAAATAAAAAAAGTTAGTTTTTTACCTGTTTTTAGAGAAAAAACTAACTTTTTTTACTGATTTTCGCTATTCTTTTGGATTTTCTGAATTAGAGCAGATTGTCAATCAAGTCATCAACTTCATCTTTTTCGGCTTGAGGTGTGATTTCAGTAATCATGATTCCAGCCACTGCTCGCTCAACCAAGCCTTCAACATCCATACGCGCTTCGTACTGCTCCGCATTCTTAATTTTAGGATTTGTTTTTGGACGATCTGGTGCAAAAATGGTACAACAGTCTTCAAACGGTTGGATTGAAATGTCAAAGGTATCGATTTCCTGGGCGATGTCAATGATTTCCAACTTGTCCATGGTAACCACAGGACGAATGATGGGAGTGTTGGTAACAGCATTGATAGCCTTCATACTTTCAAGGGTTTGGCTGGCTACTTGACCTAGACTTTCCCCATTGATGATAACCAAACCATTTCGTACCTCACGAATACGGTCAGTAATCCGCATCATAAAGCGACGAGTTAGAGTCATCAAATAAGCTTCTGGCGCTTTGGCTTTGATTTCCTCTTGAATCTCTGTGAAAGGCACCTCTATAAACTGGATATTTCCGCCAAACTTGGTCAATTTACGGGTCAAGTCCTGCGCTTTCTTGAGGGCACCAGGACTAGTATATGGTGGACTAGCAAAGTGAACTGCCTCGATATCCACCCCACGCTTAAGAGCAAGATAACCTGCTACAGGTGAGTCAATCCCTCCTGACAACATGAGCATCCCTTTACCTGAAGTTCCAACTGGCAAACCACCAGCCCCACGAATGGTTTCATAAGAAAGATAGGCTGCTTCTTCACGAATCTCCACCTGAAGATTGATGTCAGGACTTTTCATTTGAACTTGCACATTTGGAATGGCTTCGAATACAGCCCCTCCAAGTGTTTGGTTGAGTTCACGACTATCAAGTTCAAAGTTGTGGTCGCTACGCTTGCTAGAAATCTTAAAGGTCATACCTTCCTTGTAGATGTCCCGCATAATCTCTTGGACAGAAGACTTCAAAACTTCTACAGATTTTTCAACCTTATAAACAGGAGAAAAGTTTTGAATTCCAAAAACTTGTTTGAGAGATTCTGCAACTGCTGTGTAATCAGCTCCATTGAGGTAAGCGTGGGCACGGTCGCGATCTGCTGTTACCTTAACTTGGGTATAGATAGACAAAACGTCCGAAATATTATTACGAAGTTTATTGATGAAACGCATACGGTTTTTACCCTTGGTTGACAACTCTCCGTAGCGAATCATAATTTCTGAATACTGCATGAATGCTCCTATCTTACTTTTCTAGTTTGATTGTAAATCAATTTTAACTTGGTCAAAAACTGCTCGACCTGACTCATATCATTTTCCAAGTCTAGGCTAAGACGCACAGCTGACTTGGCCTTATCTTTGTCCACTCCCATGGCAATCAAGGTACCGGCTGGTTTTCCTGCCTTAGATGAACAAGCTGAGGTTGTTGAGATGAAAATATCATAGTCTTCAAAGGCGTGAACGATGACTTCACCTCGAACACCTTTGATTCCAAAAGTCAGAATATGAGGTGCAAAGTTTTCCTCATCTGAAAAGACAAAAATATCCGGATAGTTCAGAAGAGCTTGGCGAATCACTGCCTTCATCTGCCCAGTCTTGCTCCTAAAGATATCTAGCTTTTCCATAGACAAACGGAGGGCCTTGGCTGTCGCTGCAATCCCTGCCACATTTTCAGTTGTCGAACGATAATCTCGCTCCTGGCCACCACCTGTAAGAAGAGGTGTAATCTTCTTGCCAGATTTGATATAGACAAAGCCAACACCTCGAACCCCGTGGAACTTGTGACTAGAGAAAGTCGCGCAATCCACCCGTTCTGTCAGATACTTTTCAGTCGGAATTTTGGCAAGCGCCTGAACCGCATCAACGTGGAAGGAAATAGTCGGCTTGTCTGCCAAGAATTCTGAAATAGCCTCAATAGGTTGGATAGAGCCGATTTCATTGTTCACAGCCATGATGGAAACGAGGATTGTATCATGCCGTATCAAACCTGCTAACGCCTCAACATCGACCAAGCCTTTCTTATCAACTGGAGCAAAATCCACTTCAAATCCTTGACTTTTCAACCAGAGGGCTGACTCTTTGACTGCTGGATGTTCAATGGCTGAAACAATGATGTGCTTGCCAAACTGAGCTTTTTCAAAGGCCACACCCTTGATAAGCCAGTTATCCCCTTCTGTTCCACCCGAGGTAAAGAAGATTTCATCGCTTTTCTTACCGATTAAATCTGCAATCTGTTGGCGAGAAGCATCTAAGATTCGTGTTGCTTGGTCTCCCAAACGATGGAGACTAGATGGGTTTCCTAAAATTTTTGAAGCGACCTGCATATAGGTTTCAAGGGCTTCAGGATAAGGCTTGGTCGTCGCTGAATTATCAAAGTAAATCATGTTTCTCACGCTTTCTAAAATCACTTCCTCTATTGTATCATGAAACGGAGCTTGCGACAAGAAAGGGAAATTTCTCTTTTTTTAAGATTTTTTTAAAGAAACAGAGTATAATAAATCATAATCAAAGGAGAGAATGTATGTCTAACTATCGTAGAACTTCAAAACCAAAAACAGAACACATCAAAAAAGGCTTTACAGTCTTTCAAAAAACCGTTGCTACAATCGCTAGTATCCTTGGCTTGATTACCGCAAGTATCACGATTATGAACGCCTTGGATAATAACAAAAATATTAAAAAAGAACCTACGACAAGCCAGACGACAACCATTGTCAAAGAAATCCAAAAGGAATCCCCTAAGGAAAACACCAGTCCAACTAAAGAGACTAACACTAGTCAAGAAAAAACACAGCAAGAGGAAACACCAAAATCTAGCGTCAAGGAAGAGAAAAAAGAAGATCAGAAAACAGCAACTCAGGACTCTTCTACTCCTGCTTCAAGTAAACCTGCTACTGAAAACGAAAAACAGTCCAATGCGCCAACTTCAGAAAATAAAAGCAATCAATAGCCACTAAAATAGCTTCCCTCCAAACTTGGAAAGAAGCTATTTTTTTATTGTTGTAACACTTTTCGAGGTTTGGTACCTTCAGCTGGACCGATGACACCTGCTATCTCCAGTTCTTCCATGAGACGGGTCGCACGGTTAAATCCAACTGATAAACGACGCTGAATCATAGACGCACTGGCTTTCTGTGTTTCGATAACCAAAGACTTAGCTTCTTCAAAAAGCGGATCACCACCAGCATCTCCATCCGAAAATTCTCCTTCATTTTCAGAAACCTCACCTGGATCAAAACTCTCATCGTAGTCTGCATCTGCCTGAGTCTTGATGAAGTTCACAATGCGCTCAACATCGTCATCCGAGATAAAGGAGCCTTGGAGACGAACTGGATGATTTTCATCAATCGGTTTAAAGAGCATGTCTCCTCGACCAAGAAGTTTTTCTGCTCCATTTTCATCCAAAATCGTACGGGAGTCTGTTCCTGATGAAACCGCAAATGCTACACGAGATGGAACATTGGCCTTAATCAAACCAGAGATGACATCAACAGATGGACGCTGAGTTGCAAGAATCATGTGGATACCTGCAGCACGCGCCTTCTGCCCAAGACGGATGATAGCATCTTCCACTTCCTTGCTGGCCACCATCATGAGGTCAGCCAACTCATCCACAATCACGACAATGAATGGTAGCGGAATTTGCTTGTACTCAGACTGGGAATTGAACTCTTCTACCTTGGCATTAAAACCTGCAATATTCCGAACTCCCACCTTGGCAAAGAGTTCATAACGGTTTTCCATTTCATCCACAACCTTTTGCAGAGCCTTGCTGGCTTTGCGTGGATTGGTCACGACTGGAATCAAGAGGTGGGGAATATCATTGTAAACAGATAACTCAACCATCTTGGGATCGACCATCATAAATTTAACTTGATCTGGTCTCGCCTTCATGAGAATGCTAGCAATAATGCCGTTAACTGCTACTGACTTCCCTGAACCCGTTGAACCTGCAACTAGCAAGTGGGGCATTTTAGAAAGGTCAAAAGCTCTTGCGGTTCCATTAACAGCCTTCCCTAAAGGAATTTCCAAGAAATTTTCTGCTTTCGTTTGCGATTGTTCCCATAGTTCTCGGAAAGATACAGTGGCAATATCGGAGTTGGGCACTTCAATTCCGATTAGGGATTTCCCAGGGATTGGTGCTTCAATCCGGACATCTTTGGCAGCCAAGGCTAGAGCGAGGTCATCTGATAGATTGGAAATGCGGTTGACCCTTACACCAACAGCCGGCTTGACTTCATACTTGGTCACTGATGGCCCAATTTCGGCCCGTTCAACTGTTACCTTAATACCAAAGCTAGCAAAGGTTGCTTCTAAGATTTTGATATTTTCTCTGACAATTTTCTTCTCTTTAGACTGATCTTTTGGTTTATCTGGTGCAAAGAGTTGTAAGCTTGGAAGTTTGTATTCAAGGGCTTCTTTGGCTGAAAAATCGACCTGAACATCTTCGTCATCTGAGTCATCTTCCTGTTCAGGGAATTTAAGTTCAGCTTGAGGCAGGATGATTTCTGGTTCCACCCACTTTTCTTCTGGAATAGGTGGAAGATTTTGAACAGCTTCCTCTGTCAGAATTTCACCCGTTTCCATATCAACAGGAGGCAAATCGAGTAAGGCTTTTTCAGTCTCTTCTTGTTCTAATCTAGCCTCTTTCTCAGCCTTTTGGCGAGCTTTTTCTTCTTGTTTGACAAAGCGTTCCTCTTTTCGACGCTCGTGCCCTTCCCACCATTTGGCAAAGCCTCTACTGAAAAATTCAGCAATATCGTAAACAGACCAAGGGCTGACTAGGAGAGAACCCACTAAAATCAAGATAGAACCAATAAAGTAAGTTCCGATATTTGAAAAGAGAAAGGCTGTTGGAATATAAAGAGCGACCCCGATCAAGCCCCCTCCAGCAAAGCTAGTCGTTCGAAAACCAGTCAGATCTGTCACAACCTGAGCCATGGTCCCTTTTAGAACGGACTTGTCCAAACCATATTTCCAAACCAAGTAGGCCTCAAAAATCAAGAGTAAGCCAGCAAATATGGTGAAAAAGCCAGATAAGAGTCCTTCCTGTTTTCGTATCCACTTGAAAAAGAAGAGATAGATTAATAGGCCGAATATCGCCAGATAAGCTAGGCTACCCACTAGCAAGCGAATTAAATTATAAAGGGTTATACCTGCAGCCCCTAATTTGAAGGCTGCGAAAATCAATAAAATCGCAATTCCTAACGAAATCAACATTCGTTGAATCGCTTCTTTTCTTTCCAGTTCTGCTTTAGACGGTCTCCGTCTTGTTGTACTTGTATTCTTGTTTGCCATTCTTCTATTATACCATATTTCACAGGCATTTCGGGAAGAGAAAAAGACTGCACCAAACGGTCCAATCTTTTCATTTTTCTATTTTTTATGCTTGTGGTTTGCGTAGGTAACCATAAACCACACCACTTACGATTGCTCCTACCAAGACAGAAACGAGGTAAAGGAGAGCATTTGAAGTAAGGGCGATAACGAAGATTCCTCCGTGTGGCGCCATGAGTTTGATACCAGTAAGACCAACGAGTCCACCTGCTACTGCTGAACCAAGGATGAAGCTTGGAATCGCACGAGCTGGGTCAGCGGCACCAAATGGAATCGCTCCCTCAGTGATAAATGACAAGCCCATGATGATGTTTGTCAAACCAGAGTTACGTTCTTCCTTAGTAAATTTATCTTTGAAAAGAAGAGTTGCGACAAAGATTGCAAGTGGTGGCACCATTCCTCCAGCCATAACTGCTGCCATGGCTACAGAACCACCTGAAGAAACAGTTGCTGCAAGCGTACCTGTACCAAAGACATAAGCTGCTTTATTAACTGGTCCACCCATGTCAACAGCCATCATTCCACCAAGGACGATACCAAGAAGGACAGCTGAACCTCCTCCAAGACCGCCTAGGAAGTCATTCATAGCAGTGTTGATTGCAGCCATTGGGATATTCACAGCTAGCATAACAAATCCTGTCAAGATTGTTCCAAGAAGTGGCAATAGAAGGATTGATTTAGCACCTTCGAGTGAACGAGGAACTTTAACGTATTTCTTGATGGCAAGAACCAAGGCACCTGCGATAAATCCACCAACAAGGGCACCTAGGAAACCAGATGAGACACCTGCAAGAGTTGAAGTTGCTTCACCACCTGCGGCATAAGGAATTTTACCAAAGGCAAAACCTTCTTTGGCAATAGCACCAGCCACGAAACCTGCTACCAAACCCGGTTTTTCAGCAATAGAGTAGGCAACATAACCCGCAAAGACTGGAAGCATCAAACCAAAGGCAGCTCCACCAATTTTCATGAACATAGAAGCTAACTCATGGTAAGAACCAAGATTGCCAAGGTTTTCATTTGGAACACCCAAAGCACCGTCAATCAAGAAGGCAAGGGCAATCATGATACCACCACCGATAACGAATGGTAACATTTGAGATACACCACTCATCAAGTGTTTGTACAAGGCACCACCAAGGCTTTGTTTTTCGTTAGAGGCTGTTGCAGCTTTGGCACCATTAGCGGCACGGTAGACTTCAGTATCTCCTGAAAGAGCCAAGTTAATTAGCTCTTCTGTCTTACGGATACCGTCAGCAACTGGACGATTGATCAATGGTTTTCCATCAAATCGATCCATTTCAACGGCCTTGTCTGCTGCAATGATAATAGCTTTAGCCTTACGGATATCTTCTGCAGTTAGTTGATTTCCAACACCGCTAGCACCGTTGGTTTCGACCTTGATACCAACCCCCATTTCAGCAGCTACTTTTTGAAGGGCTTCTTGGGCCATGTAAGTGTGGGCAATACCTGTTGTACAAGCTGTAACAGCTACGATAAAGTCACCAGAGTCATTAGCAGGTGCTTGAACAAGTTCCTCAGTTTTTTCTGAAGCTTGGTCAAAAAGTTCGATAACTTGGTCTGCAGATGTTGCTTGACGAAGTTTGTCTGCAAAACCGTCTTTCATCAAGTATTGAGACAATTCTGCCAAGGCTGCCAAGTGAGTATCATTGGCACCTTCTGGAGCTGCAATCATGAAGAAGAGGTCAGTTGCTTGTCCATCCAAGCTCTCGTAGTCAACACCCTTATTTGACTTAGCAAATAGAACTGTCGCTTCTTTGACAGCAGCGTTTTTGCTGTGAGGCATTGCGATTCCATCACCCAAACCAGTAGAAGTCAAAGCTTCACGCGCCAAAATTCCTTCTTTAAATGTTTCAAAATCTGTTACATAACCGTGGTCTGTCAAATTTTTAATCATCTCGTCGATGACAGCTGTTTTTTCAGTTGCCTGCAAATCTAGCAACATGACATCTTTTCTCAATAGGTCTTGAATTTTCATCGTTTTTCTACCTCAACTTTTCCATATGTTTCTTTAATAAATTCCGCCGTTGCCAAGTCATCTGAGAAGGTAGTTGCCGTTCCGCAAGCCACTCCCCATTTGAAGGCTTCTACTACGTCTTTTGATTTGACAAATTCACCTGTGAATCCAGCAACCATAGAATCACCAGCTCCAACTGAATTTTTGACTGTTCCTTTGATTGGTTTAGCGAAGTAAGCTCCCTCAGATGTGACAAGAAGGGCACCATCACCAGCCATAGAGATAATAACATTTTGAGCACCCTTAGCCAGTAACTCACGAGCGTATTTCTCAATTTCATCTAAACTTTCGAGTTTAACCCCAAAAATCGCTCCAAGTTCATGATTGTTTGGTTTTACAAGAAGAGGCTGGTAGTCCAAACTATCAATTAAGGTCTGTCCTTCAAAGTCACAGACCACTTGCGCACCAGTCTGGCGCGTCAAGGAAATCAAATCCTTATAGATAACATTGCCTAGATTTTTAGCACTTGAACCTGCAAAGACAACTGTATCTTCTGCTGTCAGACTAGATAAAATAGCTTTCAATTCTTCTAGCTGAACCGATTCAACAGTTGGACCCGTTCCGTTGATTTCTGTTTCTTGGTCTGCTTTGATTTTAACATTGATACGAGTATCTTCTGCCACCTGGACAAAACGTGTCTCGATTTCTTCCTCTGCTAAAGTATCTGTGATAAATTTACCAGTAAAGCCACCGATAAATCCCGTCGCTGTATTTGGTATATTCAAACGTTTCAAGACACGGCTGACATTGATTCCTTTCCCACCAGCAAACTTATCATCACTGTCCATACGATTGACACTACCAACTTTGACTTGGTCCAAACGAACGATATAGTCAATGGATGGATTGAGTGTGACTGTATAAATCATACTTCTATTACCTCCGTTTTCTCCTTAATAACCTGCAAGAGCTCATGCCCTTGACTAGTGATAACGATAGCGCGTTTGAGTGGGGCTACCTTGGCAAAGCAAGTTTGTCCAATTTTTGACGAATCCACCAAGACGTAGGTCTGCTTGGCATTCTCCAAAATAGCTCTTTTCACAGCTCCCTCCTCCATATCAGGAGTCGTATAATAGCCATCGTCAACACCATTTATTCCGATAAAGGCACGGTCAAAGTGCAATTGGTTAATCTGGTTAAGAGCAACGCCCCCGATACTAGCATCTGTCGCCGTCTTGACGTTTCCTCCAACCATGACAGTTGGAATCTGCTTTTCAACCAACTGAGCGGCATGGTGAATGGAGTTGGTCACAACTGTAACATTCTTATTGACCAATTCATGAATCAAAAAAGCAGTTGTTGTTCCAGCATCGATAAAGATGACATCTTTTTCTTTAATGAGAGAGGCTGCTTTCTGAGCCAGCAATTTCTTTTCTTGAAGGTTTTTGACAGATTTTTCTTGAATGGTTTCTTCTTCCTGTAAGGAGTAGGGGAGTTCTGCTCCACCATGCACACGACGAAGCTTGTTTTCCGCTTCCAACTCATCCAAGTCTCTTCGAACCGTTGATTCTGACGTTTCTAGCAAACTAACTAATTTTTCTAGAGAAACTACATGATGTTGATTTAACTCCTCTAAAATTAGTTGTTTACGTTCTGTTTTTAACACTGAATCACCTCCTGTTATCGTTTACACTATTCATTCTATCATACTTTCTTTCGAAGTCAAGCATTTTTTATCATTTTCTTTCAAAATCTATCATTTTTCTTATTTCTAGAATTTTTATTGCAAGATAAGAGCCTTTATGGTAGACTATTTGAGTAAGTATTGGAAGATTACTCAAGAGGCTTAAGAGGCCGTGTTGGAAACGCGGTAGGCGTGTAATAGCGTGCGTGGGTTCGAATCCCATGTCTTCCGTCGAAAAAAGATTATTTTTAGGATGCGACAAATGTTGTATCCTTTTTTCTATCCTTTTTTAAAATAGGGTCTGTTTGTGACTCCCTTTTTAGCAAAAGAATGCAAAGGAATACCAAAGATAAAAATAAAAAACGTTGATTTAACAACGTTTTACCAAGGAATGCAAAAGAATGCAAAGGAATAATGGAGCCGGTGGGAGTCGAACCCACGTCCAAACACCTGCCAACATATTTGTCTACAACCATAGGTTATGTATTATTTTAACAGCCCCTCGACACATAACTCAAGTCTAGAAACTGCGAGTCTATCAATCTCTTATCAAACCGCTAGACAAGGCTTAATCGTATCTCGCTAATAATAAGACCTGTCATTGAACACGAGCAATCCAAATCGGGTCACGCCTGCTGGTTTTTAGGCAGCTAGAGCGTAAGAAGTGTTATTTTTTGCAGTTATATTTAACTGAGCGTTTACGTCGCCACACGAGTCGCAAAATATGCCTCATAATGCCTGTCGAATCCGTAACGACCCCAAAAGACAATAAAATCATTATACCTTATCTAACTCAAAAATGCAAAAAGAAATCACATACCTAAGATGAAGCTATCTGTTTTGAAGAAATTCACGAAGAGAATTATTCTAAAATACTTTCAGATGAGAATTTTCGTACTCTCTTTATTTCAATTCATTTGAGTTTAAAAACTATAAAATCAATCCTTATATTATTCGGACTACTTTTCACTTATTGCACCAAAATATAGTAAAATGAAATAAGAATAGAACGAATAGATCAGGACAGTCAAATCGATTTCTAACAATGTTTTAGAATTAGAGGTGTACTATTCTAGTTTCAATCTACTATAAATAGGTTTCATTCGAACTTTAATAGACTATGAAAACCAGTGGAACTTACCCTGACACAGAATTCCACTGGTTTTTTCGATTTTTATCAGATTAACTTCTACTATTCTTAGCTGTGAAAATTAGTTTAAGACTTTAACTTATTTTCAGTCTTCTAATCTAAAGGCCACTTCCAGTAAAGAAAAATCAGGGTTCTCCTGACTTTTACTTAGCTAATTCTCTTTCTCGTTCTTTCATTATTTTATGATTTTCATACAAATGGGATAAGAACTTAGAAATTTCTTTCAAGATAGAATAGGTTGGCACTGCGACAATCATTCCAACTACACCATAGATATTGCTTGACAACAAAAGTAAAACTAAAATCGTGATTGGATGAACCTTCATAACACTTCCTACGATTCGAGGATATAAGATATTGCCATCTACCTGCTGAACAACAAGCATATAAATCACTGCAATCAGCAGTCTATGGGGATCAGTGAATATATTTGCGATGATCATAGGAATCAAACCAATACTTGGCCCCACATAAGGAATTAAATTGGCTACACCAGAAAAAATGGCAAAAACTAAAGCATATTTTAAACCAATAATACTATAGCCAATATAAGCCAAACAACCTATAATGATTGCGTCAATCGAAACTCCACTAATATAGCGAGCAATCGTCGCATTTAAATTCTTTAATAAGCCTGCAATATGCAAGCGATCCCTCTTTAGAATCGTTCTTTCAAGCATGGGCAAGAATTTATGTCCATCTAATAAGAAATAAACCAAAAAAACTGGAGTCATAATCAAAATCAAAACAGTACTGATAAGAGCTGACAAGACGCTCCCCACACTATTTGATACGCTATTTAGGATATTTTGAAGAATATCAACATAGGATAAGTTTAACTGCTGAATTGTAGCTTCTACATCCAAATTCTGGAGCGCAGGATAATTAGATAAGTCTATGATTAAGTCTTGTACTCGACTATAAATAGTTTGACTAGATATAATCAAACTAGATAACTGATTAATCAAAATAGGTAAGAGATAGACAACACCTATGACCATTCCCCAGACCAAAGTACACAAGGTAATTAAAATACCAAGCAAACGATTGAGTTTACAGACTTTATTTAAGAAAGTAACAATAGGGTTTGTCAAATAATAAAAAAAGCCCCCTAATAAAAATGGAATCATAATTGTATTAAGCACGCTAACAAAAGGGTTAATCAAAGACCCCATCTGTCTCCATAGGTAAAAGATGATGGTTAAGAGTAAAATTTCTGTGGTCCAAAAAAATAATTTATTTCTACGAAACATGAGTTACCTCCCTTACTTTATTTTACCATATTTTCAAAAAGCTTAACAGATGAATTATTAAAGCAAGAATATTTTTTTTCTTTATGATAGAATAAGACTACTATGAAAAAAATATTTTTAACTTTGTTAACTGTCTCTCTTTTAGGGGGTGCTTCTACTGCTGTTGCTCAAGATTTTACCATTGCCGCTAAACATGCGATTGCTGTTGAGGCAAATACTGGTAAAATTCTCTATGAGAAGGATGCAACGCAACCTGTCGAAATTGCTTCCATAACAAAATTGATTACTGTTTATCTGGTCTATGAAGCTTTGGAAAACGGAAGTATTACCCTCTCCACTCCTGTAGATATTTCTGATTATCCTTATCAATTGACGACAAATTCTGAAGCCAGTAATATTCCTATGGAGGCCCGTAATTATACTGTCGAAGAGTTGCTTGAAGCAACTCTGGTATCTAGTGCCAACAGCGCCGCTATTGCCCTAGCTGAGAAAATTGCTGGCTCAGAAAAAGATTTCGTCGATATGATGCGGGCAAAACTCTTGGAATGGGGAATTCAGGATGCCACTGTTGTCAATACGACAGGTCTTAACAATGAAACTCTAGGGGATAACATTTACCCAGGTTCTAAAAAAGATGAGGAAAATAAGCTTAGTGCTTATGATGTCGCTATCGTTGCTCGCAACCTCATCAAAAAATACCCACAAGTCTTAGAAATCACCAAAAAACCTTCTTCTACTTTTGCTGGGATGACAATCACTTCAACCAACTACATGTTAGAAGGTATGCCTGCTTACCGTGGTGGTTTTGATGGGCTAAAAACAGGAACAACAGATAAGGCTGGAGAGTCTTTTGTTGGTACTACTGTCGAAAAAGGCATGAGAGTCATCACAGTTGTTTTAAATGCAGATCATCAAGACAATAATCCTTACGCTCGATTTACAGCTACATCTTCCCTAATGGATTATATTTCTTCTACATTTACACTTCGCAAAATCGTTCAACAAGGCGATGCCTATCAAGATAGCAAAGCCCCTGTACAAGATGGAAAAGAAGATACAGTAACTGCAGTGGCTCCAGAGGATATCTATCTAATCGAACGTGTTGGGAATCAATCTTCCCAATCTGTTCAATTCACACCTGATTCCAAAGCAATCCCAGCACCACTTGAAGCTGGAACAGTGGTTGGCCATTTGACTTATGAAGACAAGGACTTGATTGGTCAAGGTTACATCACCACAGAGCGCCCTAGTTTCGAAATGGTAGCAGACAAGAAAATTGAAAAAGCCTTCTTCTTAAAAGTTTGGTGGAATCAGTTTGTCCGCTTTGTTAACGAGAAATTATAAAAAATCGCGATTTTAAACCGCGATTTTTTGATACAAGTTCATCTTCAAAATCCTTGATTTTGAGTAAATCTAATACTCAAAATCAAAGAACAAACTAGGAAGCTAGCCGCAGGTTGCTCAAAACACTGTTTTGAGGTTGTAGATGAAACTGACGAAGTCAGTAACCATACATACGGTAAGGCGATGCTGACGTGGTTTGAAGAGATTTTCGAAGAGTATAAAATCAAATTTTATCCAACTGATCCCTCCATTTCATAGCTAATCAAGCGGTTCAGCTCAACTGCGTATTCCATTGGAAGTTCTTTTGTAAAGGGTTCTACAAATCCCATGACAATCATTTCAGTTGCCTCAGATTCTGACAATCCACGGCTCATGAGATAATACAATTGCTCTTCTGAAATCTTAGATACTTTGGCTTCGTGTTCCAAAGCCACTTGCGAGTTGTGAATTTCATTAAATGGAATAGTATCTGATGCTGACAAGTCATCCATGATAATGGTATCACATTCAATGTGGGAAACAGATTTCTTAGAGTTCTTGTTAAAGGTGACTTGTCCACGGTAGTCAACCTTTCCTCCACCTTTAGCGATGGATTTAGACACAATAGACGAGCTGGTATGTGGAGCATTGTGAATCATCTTAGCACCCGTGTCTTGGTGTTGCCCTGCATTAGCAAAGGCGATAGAGAGCATGGTACCACGCGCTCCTTCTCCATCAAGGTAAACAGATGGATATTTCATAGTCGTTTTGGCACCCAAGTTTCCATCAATCCACTCAACAGTGGCATCCTTTTGAGCCTTAGCACGCTTTGTTACCAAGTTATAGACGTTATCAGACCAGTTTTGGATAGTTGTATAACGCATATAAGCTCCGTCCAAAGCAAAAATTTCTACAATGGCAGCGTGTAAGCTATTGCTTGAATATGTTGGTGCTGTACATCCTTCTACGTAGTAGACGCTTGCTCCCTCATCAACGATAATCAAGGTACGTTCGAACTGACCTATATTTTCGTTATTGATACGGAAATAAGTTTGAAGTGGAATATCTACCTTGACACCTTTTGGCACGTAGATAAAAGTTCCACCCGACCATACTGCTGAGTTGAGGGCTGCCAACTTGTTATCTGTCGGCGGTACCAACTTCGCAAAGTATTGTTTAAATAAGTCTGGGTATTCCTTGAGTGCGGAATCTGTATCTGTAAAGATAATACCTAATTTTTGGAACTCTTCCTTCATGTTGTGGTAAACCACTTCTGACTCGTACTGGGCAGAAGCCCCTGCTAAATAAGCACGTTCAGCTTCTGGAATCCCGATACGTTCAAAGGTTTCTTTAATCTTTTCAGGTACATCATCCCAAGAACGGGCTGGTTTGTCAGATGGTTTTTGGTAGTAGATTAAGTCATCAAAGTCAATCTCTGACAAGTCTGCTCCCCAAGTTTGCATGGGCATTTTTTTGAAGGTTTCATAAGACTTCAAACGGAACTCCAACATCCACTCAGGCTCACCCTTAGCAGCAGATAATTCACGAATAACACCTTCGTTGAGTCCTTTTCCTGTCGATAAGACAGGCTCTACATCGTCATGGAAACCAAATTTATATTCACCAAGGTCAATTGGTTTTGGTTCTACTCTTTCTTCAGCCATAGTATCCTTTCTTTCTTCATTTCTAATAATTCATAAGACAAAAGAAACTTGTCTTACTGTTTTTCTTGATTTTCAATTGTTTTCTTAAGGGCATTCCAAGCTAGGGTTGCACACTTGATTCTTTGAGGGAATTTGGCAACACCTGACAAGAATGCCGCGTCTCCAAGTTGGTCTTGACGCTCATCTTTTTGCCCTTGAACCATTTCAGAAAAAATAGTCGCCAGTTCTAAAATTTCTTGTTTGGTTTTTCCTAAAACGGCATCTGTCATCATACTAGCAGAAGCAGTTGAAATCGTGCATCCTGAATTTAGAAAAGCAATATCTTCCAAACGGTCCTCTGCATCAAACTTGACAGAGAGGTTGATGACATCCCCACAAGTCGGATTGTTGAGACTGATTTGCTCAGCATCTTCTAACTTCCCTTGGTGATGTGGATTTTTCGAATGGTCTGCTACCACTGCCATATAAAGGCTATCTAGTTTAGAAAGTGCCATTGAAAAACTCCTTTGTCTTTTGTAGGGCATCGACTAGTTTGTCGCAATCTGCCTTGGTATTGTAGATATAAAAACTTGCACGAGCTGTTGCTGGGACTTCCAAATACTGAAGCAAGGGTTGCGCACAATGGTGACCAGCACGAACAGCCACTCCTTCATAATCCAGAGCCGTCGCAAGATCGTGAGGATGGAGATCACCTAGGTTAAAGGCAATAACACCCGAACGTTGAGCCAAATCCTGAGAACCGTAAATGGTCAATCCCTCAATTGCCTGCAGTTTTGGATAGACGTACGCAATCAATTCCTGTTCATGAGCTTCAACGGCATCCATACCAATCTTTTCCAGATAATCAACTGCAGTCGCAAGTCCAATAGCTCCTGCCATATTTGGCGTTCCAGCCTCAAATTTCCAAGGCAATTCCTTCCAACTAGCAAATTGCTCGTAGACAAAATCAATCATCTCGCCGCCAAATTCTACTGGAGACATTTGCTCAAGATACTTTTCTTTGCCGTAAAGGACACCGATACCAGTCGGACCAGCCATCTTGTGACCCGAAAAGGCGAAAAAGTCCAGATCCAAGTCCTGGACATCAATCTTCATATGAGGTGTAGATTGAGCACCATCCACTACCATAATTGCCCCAACTTGGTGGGCTAATTGAGTGATTTCCTTGATCGGATTGACCACACCAAGAACATTGGAGGCATGAGCTAGGGAAACAAATTTAACCTTATCAGTCAATTTAGCTCGCAAATCCTCCATATCCAAGGCACCGTCTTTAAGATAGACATAGACAAGCTCTGCTCCAGTCTTTCGACAAGCTTCCTGCCATGGAATGATATTAGAATGGTGTTCCATTACTGAAATCAAGACCTGGTCTCCCTCAGTGAGAATTTCCTCAGCAAAGCGTGCCACCCAGTTAAGGCTGGTTGTCGTTCCTCTGGTAAAGAGAACTTCCTTTGTAGAGCCTGCATTAATAAACTTACGAATGGTTTCACGAGCAGCTTCATAAGAAGCTGTCGCTCGTTCCGCTAAGGTATGGACACCACGGTGAACATTGGCATTGTCCTGCTCATAGTAGCTGTTAATAGCTTTCAGAACTACTAGTGGTTTTTGTGTCGTCGCAGCATTGTCCAGATAGACCAGAGGTTCATCATTGACAATCTGATCTAAAATTGGAAAATCCTTGCGAATCGCTTCTACATCTAACATAGGCTGCCCCTTAGCGTTTTGACAATTTCTCTTCGATAGTTGCAATCATTTCATCACGAACTTCCTTGACTGGAATCTCCACGATAACAGATCCAAGGAAACCACGAACAACCAAACGCTCTGCAGTTGCCTTATCCAAGCCACGACTCATGAGGTAGTACATATCTTCTGGATCTACCTGACCAATAGAGGCTGCATGGCCTGCAGTTACGTCATTTTCATCAATCAAAAGAATTGGGTTAGCATCTGAACGCGCTTGGTCTGAAAGCATGAGAACACGGCTCTCTTGTTGCGCATCTGCTCCCTTAGCACCCTTGATGATGTGGCCGATACCATTGAAAGTCAAAGTTGCTTTTTCAAGGATAACCCCATGTTGTAGAATGTTTCCGATTGAGTTGCAGCCATAGTTAGTTACACGAGTATCAATCCCTTGTACCTGACGACCACTTGAAAGAGCTACAACCTTGAGGTCAGCATGGCTACCATTACCAATCAAGTCACTATCAAAATCAGCAACGACATTTCCTTCGTTCATGACACCGATAGCCCAGTCAATACTTGCATCGTTGCCTAATTTACCACGACGGCTAATGTAGGCAGTGACGTTTTCACCTAGACGGTCGATAGCAGCAAACTTGACTTGCGCACCAGAACGTGCAATCACTTCCACTGTGATATTGGCAGTTGCTTTGTCACTTCCTTCACCGCGTGACTCTAAACGCTCCAGATAACTAATCTTAGAATTTTTACCAACGATAATCATAATATGCTTGTTAAACGGCACATTGCTATCGCTATCTTGGTAGAAAATTCCTTCAATTGGCTCTGTGATTTCTACGTTATCTGGAATATAGAGTACAGCACCACTGTTAAAGTAAGCTGTGTGGTAAGCCGCCAACTTGTCATCATCATACTTAACAGATGACATGAAGAATTCTTCGATCAGCTCTGGAATTTCTTCTAAAGCTGAGTGAAAGTCTGTGAAGACAACACCCTGTTCAGCTAACTCAACTGGAGTTTGTTCGAAAACAGTTTGAGTTCCTACTTGCACCAACTTCAAGTGATGATCTAAAGCTGTGAAATCTGGAACATTTGCTGATGGCTCATTTTCTGTAATCGTTCCATCACCCAGATTCCAACGGTGGAATTTGACACACTCAATAACTGGTAATTCCAAAGTCTCAATCTTGTCAAAAGCTTTTTGACGGAGATCAGCCAACCAGCTTGGTTCAGCGTGCATTTCTGAAAAAAGTTTAATATTTTCTCTAGTCATTTACTTCTCCTAAAAGATACGAGGGAATTACAATTCTTCCTTGTAGTCGTAGCCAAGTTCTTCAGCTAATTTTGCGTATCCTTCACGTTCCAAACGCGCAGCCAATTCTGGACCACCAGAAAGGACAACACGACCTTCCATCATCACGTGTACCACATCAGGTGTGATATAGTTCAAAAGACGTTGGTAGTGAGTGATGATCATAGCACCAAAACCTTCACCACGCATGGCATTGACACCTTTAGACACAACTTTAAGAGCGTCAATATCAAGACCTGAGTCAATCTCGTCCAAAAGAGCAAATGTTGGCTCCAACATCAAAAGTTGAAGAATTTCATTGCGTTTTTTCTCACCACCAGAGAAGCCTTCGTTGAGGTAACGCTCTGCCATTTCTTCTTTCATGTTGAGCAATTCCATTTTTTCATCTAGCTTAGTAATAAACTCACGAACTGAAATCTTCTCATCATCTTCTTTACCCGCATTCATAGCGGCACGAAGAAACTCAGCATTGGTAATTCCAGGGATTTCTGATGGGTATTGCATAGCAAGGAAAAGTCCCATACGCGCACGCTCATCCACTTCCAACTCAAGGATGTTTACGCCATCAAACAAAACTTCACCTTTAGTTACTTCATAGTTTGGATTTCCCATGATAGCGGCAGAAAGAGTCGATTTACCTGTACCATTTGGTCCCATGATAGCGGCAATTTCTCCTGTTTTCAGGGTCAGGTTAACCCCTTTTAAAATTTCTTTTCCTTCAATCTCAACGTGAAGATCTTTGATCTCTAATACTGACATGATAGTTCCTTTCTTTTTCAAAACTTTTACAGTACTTACTAGAAAAACGTCTGATTTCCCCAGAAATAGAGCAAAAATTCTATAAATATACTTTTCTAGTATAACAAAAAAAAGCCTAAAAGGCTTTGATTTTGTCTGGAAGCTGAGGGCTAGTCTTTCCTATTAAAATGCTGATCGATGACATCAACGATTTTGCCCATCACATAACTGACTCGGAAATTTCTAAAGAGTAAAATTGCCCAAAAGGCTGCCATAATATAGCGGCCAGTCATCCAGGCTTCATTGAAAAAATAGGTCTCAGCAGCTGTAAACAGCGCCATAATAATAAATTGTTGTTTATTCATAAACTTATTGTATCATGAAATCTTTCTTTAGTCTTCCTCTACCTTCACTTTATCAGCCAAAAATTCAAATCCTTCTGGAATCAGGCTTTCTTCTACTTCTTTTTCAGTTTGAGAAGATTTGGCTTTGGCTGAAAAGGCTGCGCGAACTTCTTTCCATTCCTCCATGGAAATAGCTAAAATCTCAGGTGAAAAACCTGCCGCCTGACTGAGGATATTACCAAACATGGTATTGAGATTGTCTCGTTTCATAGTTTGACCAGCATTGAAGTTAGACTCAAAAGCAAGAATAGCATGGTGTTCATTGGCAGCAACCGGTTGAGAACCAACTAGCAGAGCCTTGTCCGGCCCACCTAGACTTTCAATTACCTCTCCCCAGGCATTCTGCAAACGAATTAAATTTTGACGTGCTAAATCAGGATTTTCGACGGCCTCTTGTAAGATAGATTGCACTTTATTGCGATCGACACGATAGACTGTTTTGCCCGTAGCTGGTCGACTAGGAGCTGGTGCAACTTGTTTAGGAACCGCACCTACATTAGAAAGCTCTTGTTTGAGACGGGCAACTTCCTGTCTCAGCGTAGCAATTTCATTTTCAACCGCTCCTGATAGAGCTGGTTCGGACTTGATTTCCGCCAAACGGACGGTCATCATTTCAGCATAAATCTTGGGTTGCAAACTAGACTTAATATCTGCTAAACTCACTGTTGCTAAGCGAATCATTTCAAACAGATTTTTTTGAGGAAGTGCCAAATTTTCTACAAAGACTGAACTATGATGAGTATTTGCTCCCCCTGTTTGAACAATTAACAAGTCTCTTAAATAGTGCAAAAGATCGGTCACAAAACGAGTCATGCTCTTACCATTGTCAAAAAGAAGATTCAAGCAAGACAAAGCTTTGGGAACATCCTGTTGAGACAAGGCCGCCACATAATCATCCAAGGCTGATAGGCTAATGGTGCCAGTAATTTCTTCAGAGATAGCAGTCGTCAGCTCATTTCCCTGTGTCAAACTCAGGGCTTGATCCAAAATAGACAAGGCGTCCCGCATTCCACCTTCCGCCCGTCTGGCAATGATTTCCACAGCCTCTGGTTCAGAACTGATATTTTCTTTTTCTAAGATATAGTGAATATGTTCCTTAATATCCTGTGTCTTAATTGATTTAAACTCAAAACGTTGCACACGGGATAGAATAGTAGCAGGAATCTTGTGCAATTCAGTAGTGGCCAAAATAAAGACTACATTCTGTGTTGGTTCTTCCAGCGTCTTTAGGAGGGCATTAAAAGCCCCTGTAGACAGCATGTGAACCTCATCTATGATATAAACCTTATAACGAGCAAGGCTAGGCGCATAGGTAGATTTATCACGAATTTCGCGAATTTCATCTACCCCATTATTAGAAGCTGCATCCATTTCAATGACATCTTCTAAACTACCGTCCGTCACTGCTTGACAAATATAGCAGTTATTGCAAGGTTCGCCACCCACTTGATTGGGACAGTTCATAGCCTTGGCAAAGATTTTAGCAACACTGGTTTTTCCCGTTCCACGAGGACCAGAAAAAAGATAAGCGTGACTTATTTTCTCTTGCTCCACCGCTTGTTTAAGAGTCTTAGCCACAACTTCTTGACCAACTAACTGGGAGAAGTTTTGACTTCTATATTTTCGATAAAGTGCTTGATACATTAAGATTTTTCCTCAAACATCGTAAAGTCCCATGCTGTCTTTTCAAGCAAAATAGCGACAAATTGTTCCAAATAATCTCGATCCATAGCATCGTAATCCTCAATCTCTGAAGAATCCAGATCCAGAACTCCAAGTAACTGACCATTCTTCATCATCGGCACCACAATTTCACTTTTAGCTAGACTATCACAAGAAATATAGTTGAGATAGGTCGTCACATCTCCAACAATAACAGTTTCCTGAAAGTGAGCTGCCTCACCACAAACACCCTTGCCTAGTGCAATACGGATGCAGGAAACACCTCCTTGGAAGGGGCCTAAAACCAATTCCTTTCCATCGAACAAATAAAAGCCTGCAAATACGGTATTAGGAAAACGTGATTTTATGAGAGCACTGGCGTTGGAAAGATTAGCCAAAACATTGGTTTCGCCTTCCAATAGGAAGGACAATTCTTCATTTAACATTTGATAACGTGATTGTTTTTCTGATTTTAACATAGAACTATTATATCAAAAAAGGAGCAGAGACAAAAGAAAAATCCCTTGTTTAGTAAACAAAGGATTTTTGGCTCTATAATATTTGTAGTGGGTAAATCCCTTATAGATATTATGGAGCCTATTTTATTGTAGAAAAAAAGTCCCATATGACCTATAATGAAAAGCGACAAAACAACTCATTAGAAAGA
>OCLT01000268.1_pt1 | contig 59684 bp, 52 predicted proteins | sample 1481411 | NCBI WGS metagenome assembly OCLT01 (sample SAMN04168690, study PRJEB22393) | synthetic metagenome | isolation source: purchased from BEI Resources HM-276D
TTAAGCGATAACAGAAGAAACCACGCCGGCACCCACGGTACGGCCGCCTTCGCGAATCGCAAAGCGCAGGCCTTCTTCCATAGCGATAGGCGCAATCAGTTCTACGGTGATGGTTACGTTTTCACCCGGCATTACCATTTCTACACCTTCTTCCAAAGTAACCGCGCCGGTTACGTCGGTGGTACGGAAGTAGAATTGCGGACGGTAGTTGGCGAAGAACGGAGTGTGACGACCACCCTCTTCTTTGCTCAGTACGTATACTTCTGCTTTGAATTTGGTGTGAGGAGTGATAGTACCCGGTTTAGCCAATACCTGACCGCGTTCCACGTCTTCACGTTTGGTACCGCGCAGCAATACGCCTACGTTGTCGCCCGCCTGACCTTCGTCCAGCAGTTTGCGGAACATTTCAACACCGGTACAAGTGGTTTTTTGGGTTTCTTTCAGACCGACGATTTCAATCTCGTCACCAACGTGGATGATACCGCGCTCTACACGGCCGGTTACTACTGTACCGCGGCCGGAAATGGAGAACACGTCTTCGATAGGCAGCAGGAACGGTTTGTCCACGGCTCGCTCGGGAGTCGGGATGTAGCTGTCCAATGCGGCAGCCAGTTCGAAGATTTTTTCTTCGTAAGCGGCATCGCCTTCCAAGGCTTTCAGTGCGGAACCTTGTACAATCGGGCAGTCATCGCCGGGGAAGTCGTAGCTGGACAGCAGGTCGCGGATTTCCATTTCAACCAGTTCCAACAGCTCGGCATCGTCGACCATGTCGCATTTGTTCATGAACACGATGATGTAAGGTACGCCTACTTGGCGGGCCAGCAGGATGTGTTCGCGGGTTTGCGGCATAGGGCCGTCGGCTGCGGAACATACCAGGATTGCACCGTCCATTTGTGCGGCGCCGGTAATCATGTTTTTAACGTAGTCGGCGTGCCCCGGGCAGTCTACGTGTGCGTAGTGGCGGGTTTCGGTTTCGTATTCCACGTGCGAGGTGTTAATGGTAATACCGCGTGCTTTTTCTTCGGGTGCGTTGTCGATTTGGTCGTAAGCTTTTGCAGCACCGCCGAATTTTTTAGCCAAAATAGTAGTCAAAGCGGCAGTCAGGGTGGTTTTACCATGGTCAACGTGACCGATGGTGCCAACGTTTACGTGCGGTTTGCTACGTTCAAATTTTTCCTTAGCCATGAGCTAATTCCTTTACATATAAAGATCGATTAAAGAACAATGGCCGTCTGAAAATTTATTTTCAGTTTCAGACGGCCTTTTCTGATTAGCCTTTACGGGCTTCAGTTACAGCAGCAGCTATGTGGGCAGGAGCTTCAGAATATTTCTTGAACTCCATAGAGTAAGTAGCGCGGCCTTGGGTTGCAGAACGCAGGTCGGTCGAGTAACCGAACATTTCTGCCAAAGGTACTTCGGCACGGACTTTTTTACCGCCGATACCGTCATCATCCATACCCAATACAACACCGCGACGGCGGTTCAAGTCGCCCATTACGTCGCCCATGTATTCTTCCGGGGTTTCCACTTCAACTGCCATGATTGGCTCAAGCAGGGCAGGAGATGCTTGACGCATACCTTCTTTAAACGCTTGAGAAGCAGCCAATTCAAATGCCAATTGGGAAGAGTCGACATCATGGTAAGAACCGAATACCAGACGGATACGTACGTCAACTACAGGATAGCCGGCAACGATACCGTTAGGCAACGTATCGCGGATACCTTTATCGACAGACGGAATAAATTCGCGAGGAATCACACCACCTTTAATTTCATCGATAAACTCGTAACCTTCACCACCCGGTTCCATAGGTTCCATTTCAATCACAACGTGACCGTATTGACCTTTACCACCGGATTGTTTTGCATGTTTGTATTCGGCTTTAACGGCTTTGCGGATAGTTTCACGGTAAGCCACTTGAGGCGCACCGATATTTGCTTCCACACCGAATTCGCGTTTCATACGGTCAACAATAATTTCCAAGTGCAGCTCACCCATACCGGAAATAATGGTTTGACCGGATTCTTCGTCTGTACGGACACGGAAAGAAGGGTCTTCTTTAGCCAAGCGGTTCAGGGCGATACCCATTTTCTCTTGGTCGGCTTTGGTTTTCGGCTCAACGGCAATATGGATTACCGGCTCGGGGAATTCCATACGTTCCAAGATAATCGGCGCGCTTTCCGCACACAAGGTTTCACCGGTAGTAACGTCTTTCAGACCAATAGCGGCTGCGATGTCGCCGGCGCGTACTTCTTCGATTTCAGTACGGTCTGCGGCAGTCATTTGTACCAAACGACCGATACGTTCGCGAGTGCCTTTTACGGAGTTCAATACGGTATCGCCGGATTTTACTACGCCTGAGTAAACGCGGATAAAGGTCAGCTGACCGACGTATTTGTCGTTCAACATTTTGAACGCCAATGCAGAGAATTTCTCTTCATCGCTGGCTTGACGGCTGTCGGCTTCCTCGGTATTCGGGTTGACACCTTGAACCGGAGGAATATCGGTAGGAGCTGGCAGCAATTCTACAACTGCGTCCAACATACGTTGAACACCTTTGTTTTTAAATGCAGAACCACACAGCATAGGCTGAATTTCGCCTGCCAAAGTACGTTGACGCAACGCGCCTACGATTTCTTCTTCGGTCAGCTCGTCGCCGCCTAAGTATTTGTCCATCAGTTCTTCGCTGGCTTCGGCTGCGGCTTCAATCATATTTTGACGCCATTCTTCGGCAGTTTCGACCAATTCGGCAGGAATATCGCCATAGGTAAAGGTTGTACCTTTATCGACTTCATTCCAAATGATGGATTTCATTTTCAACAAATCAACCACACCGCTGAAGTTGTCTTCCGCACCAACCGGAATGACGATAGGTACAGGGTTTGCGCGCAAACGGGTTTTCATTTGCTCGACAACACGGAAGAAGTTGGCACCCTGACGGTCCATTTTATTGACAAACGCCAAGCGCGGCACTTGGTATTTGTTGGCTTGCCGCCATACGGTTTCAGATTGGGGTTGAACACCGCCCACCGCGCAGTAAACCATTACCGCGCCGTCCAATACACGCATAGAACGCTCTACCTCTACGGTAAAGTCAACGTGTCCCGGGGTGTCGATGATGTTGAAGCGGTGCTCGGGGAATTGTTTCGCCATACCGGACCAGTAGGAAGTAACGGCAGCGGAGGTAATGGTAATACCGCGCTCTTGCTCTTGTTCCATGTAGTCGGTAGTAGCCGCACCGTCATGCACTTCGCCCAGCTTGTGGGTCAAACCGGTATAGAACAAAATACGTTCTGTCGTCGTGGTTTTACCCGCGTCAATATGGGCGGAAATACCGATGTTACGGTACAGGCTGATCGGGGTCTTACGAGCCATTTTATTAGCCTTTCAAAATTAGAAACGGAAGTGAGAGAATGCTTTGTTGGCTTCAGCCATACGGTGTACTTCTTCACGTTTTTTCAACGCACCGCCACGGCCTTCGGACGCATCAATCAATTCGCCTGCCAAACGCAGGTCCATGGATTTCTCACCACGTTTGCGGGCCGCATCGCGAACCCAGCGCATTGCCAAAGCCAAACGGCGTGAAGGACGAACTTCAACAGGAACTTGGTAGTTTGCACCACCTACACGGCGGCTTTTCACTTCCACGATAGGTTTGGCGTTTGCAATGGCTTCGTTAAATACTTCGATTGCTACTTTGCCGGTTTTTTTCTCAATCTGTTCCAACGCACCGTAAACGATACGCTCGGCAACGGATTTTTTACCGTCAATCATCAATACGTTCATGAATTTGGTCAACTCGACGCTGCCGAATTTAGGATCTGGCAGTACGTCGCGCTTGGGGACTTCTCTACGTCTTGGCATTTTAATTTCCTTTAATCTATTCAGTCGGGTCTATTCCCATGAATACCCAATTGAGTATTCACTTACTCGGCCGTTGTTCAGCTTAGGCGGCCGACGTGCCTATTTAAGTCCCAGTAATTATTTAGGACGCTTAGCACCGTATTTGGAACGGGCTTGTTTACGGTCTTTAACACCTGCAGTATCCAAAGAACCGCGTACAGTGTGGTAACGCACACCTGGCAAGTCTTTTACACGACCGCCGCGAATCAATACGACACTGTGCTCTTGCAGGTTGTGACCTTCGCCGCCGATGTATGAAATGACTTCAAAACCGTTGGTCAGGCGGACTTTACATACTTTACGCAATGCAGAGTTAGGTTTTTTAGGGGTAGTTGTGTATACACGGGTGCACACGCCACGTTTTTGCGGGCAAGCTTCCAGTGCGGGCACTTTGTTTACGTACACGGGCTTTTGACGGCCTTTGCGTACTAATTGGTTGATAGTTGGCATATTTTCTCGTCCTGTTGAGTTAAATACTTGCCGACACCATGTCGGCAAGAGTGGAATTATATTTTTATTGCAAGCAGACAGTCAAGCATAACGACAAGAAGAAAGATGATTTTCTTGTTTGCCGATAAATATTTACCGACATCCCTCACAATCAGTCGGACGACTGAAGAAAATACTGTCAATACGTTTTTTCTATACTGACAAACCGTTCCTTGCCGCTGCGCGAATAAAAGGCGGGCATATTGCTGTTGATCTTGTTGTAACGGAAATTTATTTGGGGTGTAAATCCTTTCCACGACAGTTTTTTATGCCATAAAGCCGCGCTCATCCGATGTTAATCGGCATTCTCATCCGGTCACCCCGAACATCGCCGCCTGCCGCGCTTTTAGGAACTTCAGACGGCATTGCATCGCGAACCGGCGGTACATCCTCGGCAAACGGCAGGAGGGCGAGGCTTTCCCCTTCAGACGGCATCGCAATCCGATTACCGACGTTAATCAGTTCGACAGGTACGCCGATATCCTCGGCAAACGTCGCCGAAGTCAGCAGGCAGCCTGCAAAAAAGAGATTTCTGGGTTTCATATTTATTTCTTAAAGGAAATGCCGTCTGAAGTTTCAGACGACATTTGTTTAAATGGAAAACATTAAGACGCTACTTTTTTTGACCGCCGAAACCAACATCCCTGGCAAAGTTATTTTGGTCTCCGGACGTACCGACGACACCCGCCACCTCGTTGGTCTCCGGCCCGAAAATACCTAAGGAATAATCCACACGCCTCAAAATGACGAAAACGCTTGTTTTTGCCTTAATCGGACAAAGAAAAACCGCAAGCTCAAGGCTTGCGGTTTTTTATTGAATGGATGCACCAAAGATTATTCATCCGTTACTTGGGTTTCGGCAGTCTCCTGTTCCACCTCTTGCCATTGTTGATGACGGCTGCGGTGGTAAGTCAAACCGGTACCGGCAGGAATCAAGCGACCGACGATGACGTTTTCTTTCAAACCACGCAACTCGTCTTGTTTGCCCATAATCGCGGCTTCGGTCAGAACGCGGGTCGTTTCTTGGAACGATGCGGCAGAAATGAAGCTGTCGGTGGACAGGGAAGCTTTGGTAATACCCAGCAATACGTTTTCGTAACGCGCCGGTTCTTTGCCTTCTTCCAAAGCTTTTTCATTGGCCGCCATCACATCGCCGCGTTCGACCTGCTCTCCGGTAATGAACCCGGTTTCGCCGGCATCCGCAATGTTCACACGGCGCAACATTTGACGGATGATGACTTCGATGTGTTTATCAGAAATCTTCACACCTTGCAGACGGTAAACCTCTTGCACCTCTTGGACAATGTAGCGTGCCAGTGCTTCGATACCTTGCAAACGCAGAATATCGTGCGGATCGACCGCGCCGTCCACGATGGTTTCACCGCGGTTTACCACTTGACCGTCGTGTACCAGAATTTGTTTCTCTTTGGAAATCAAGGTCTCGTATGCTACACCGTCCACGTCAGTAACAATCAGACGTTGCTTGCCTTTGGTCTCTTTGCCGAAGGAAACGGTACCGGTAATTTCCGCCAACATACCGGCATCTTTCGGCACGCGTGCTTCAAACAATTCGGCAACGCGCGGCAGGCCGCCGGTAATGTCGCGGGTTTTGGAAGAGGCTTGCGGAATACGCGCCAATACGTCGCCTTTACCGATTTCCTGACCTTCGCGTACGGTAATCACCGCACCAACGGGGAATGCCATGGATACCGGAGTAGAAGTACCGGGAATACAGATTTCCACGCCGTTTTCGTCCAAGAGTTTCACAGTCGGACGCAGCAGTTTGGAAGCACTAGAGGAACGACGTTTACCGTCAATCACCACCAAAGTGGACAAACCGGTTACATCATCGGTTTGTTTGGCAACGGTAACGCCCTCTTCCACGTTTTCGAATTTCACCATACCTGCGTGTTCGGTAATCATCGGACGGGTATGCGGATCCCAGGTTGCCAAGGTTTGACCGGCTTTAATGGCCATACCGTCTTGTACCAGCAGGATGGCACCGTAAGGTACTTTGTGGCGTTCGCGTTCACGGCCGATATCGTCGTGAATCACGACTTCACAAGAACGGCCGATGACAACCAACTCGCCTTTGTTGTTGGCAACGTAGCGCATCTGGCTGCTGAATCGTGCCGTACCGTTGGATTTGGCTTCCACTTGGCTGGCTGCTGCCGCACGGGATGCCGCACCACCGATGTGGAACGTACGCATGGTCAACTGGGTACCCGGTTCGCCAATGGATTGTGCAGCAATCACACCGACTGCCTCACCGGCGTTAACCAGTTTGCCGCGTGCCAAGTCACGACCGTAACAGTGTGCACACAGGCCGTGACGGGTTTTACAAGTAATCGGCGTACGGACTTTGACTTCATCGACACCGGATTGGTCGATCATATCCACCAGTTTTTCAGTCAGCAACGTACCGGCTTCAACCAAGGTTTCGCCACTTGACGGATCGACAACGTCAGACGCGGTAACACGACCCAAAATACGATCGCGCAATGCTTCAATCACATCACCGCCTTGTACCACTGCCTTCATGACAAAGCCGTCTGAAGTACCGCAATCGTCTTCAACAACGACCAAATCTTGAGTTACGTCTACCAGACGACGAGTCAGGTAACCGGAGTTCGCGGTTTTCAATGCGGTATCCGCCAAACCCTTACGCGCACCGTGGGTCGCAATAAAGTATTGCAATACGGTCAGACCTTCACGGAAGTTTGAGGTAATCGGCGTTTCAATAATCGAGCCGTCAGGTTTTGCCATCAAGCCACGCATACCGGACAACTGTTTAATCTGAGCTGCAGAACCACGGGCACCGGAGTCCGCCATCATATAAATGGAGTTGAATGACTCTTGATCGACTTCGTTGCCGGCACGGTCGATAACTTTTTGTTTGGACAAGTTGTCCATCATCGCTTTAGCAATCTTATCGCCGGCACGACCCCAAATATCGACCACCTTGTTGTAGCGTTCGCCGTTGGTAACCAAACCTTGACGGTATTGGTCTTCGATTTCTTTAACCTCGGCATTGGCTTCAGCCAGCAAGGCCGCTTTTTCTTTTGGAATTTCCATATCGTCAACGGCAATGGAAATACCGCCTTTTGCCGCAAATCCGAAACCGGTGTACATCAGGTGGTCAGCAAAGATAACCGTATCGCGCAAGCCGCACAGGCGGAACGATGCGTTAATCAGTTTAGAAATTTCTTTTTTCTTCAACGCTTTGTTGACATATTCAAACGGCAGGCCTTTCGGCAGGATTTCGCTCAACAATGCACGGCCGACGGTTGTTTCGTAACGGTTAACGACAGGCTCAAACTCACCTGCTTCGTTTTTCACCCATTCGCGCAGACGTACGGTGATTTTCGTACCCAGCTCGACCTGTTTGGTATGGTATGCGCGATGCACTTCTTTCACATCGGCAAACAGGCTGCCTTCGCCTTTGGCATTGATACGATCGCGAGTCATATAGTACAGGCCCAATACGATGTCTTGGGAAGGTACGATAATCGGTTCGCCGTTGGCCGGAGACAATACGTTGTTTGAAGCCAGCATCAGCGTGCGTGCTTCCATTTGTGCTTCCAAGCTCAATGGAACGTGTACCGCCATTTGGTCGCCGTCAAAGTCGGCGTTGAACGCAGCACACACCAATGGGTGCAACTGAATCGCTTTACCTTCAATCAAGATAGGTTCGAACGCTTGAATACCCAAACGGTGCAGGGTCGGCGCACGGTTCAGCATAATCGGATGTTCGCGGATGACTTCTTCCAAGATGTCCCATACTTCCGGTACTTCTTGCTCTACCAATTTTTTCGCTGCTTTAACGGTAGAGGCCAAACCTTGTTTTTCCAATTTGTGGAAAATGAACGGTTTGAACAGTTCCAAAGCCATTTTTTTCGGCAAACCGCATTGGTGCAGACGCAGGTACGGGCCTACGGTAATCACGGAACGGCCGGAGTAGTCCACACGTTTGCCCAACAGGTTTTGACGGAAGCGACCGCCTTTACCTTTAATCATGTCTGCCAATGATTTCAGCGGGCGTTTGTTGGCGCCGGTCATGGCTTTACCGCGACGGCCGTTATCCAACAGCGAGTCAACTGCTTCTTGCAACATACGTTTTTCGTTGCGGACGATGATGTCAGGCGCATGCAGTTCCAACAGACGTTTCAGACGGTTGTTACGGTTAATAACGCGGCGGTACAAATCGTTCAAATCGGAAGTGGCAAAACGACCACCATCCAATGGAACCAACGGACGCAAATCAGGCGGCAATACCGGCAGCACATCCATAATCATCCATTCCAGTTTCATACCGGAACGATGGAAGGCTTCCAATACTTTCAAGCGTTTGGCGATTTTTTTGATTTTGGTGTCGGAACCGGTCGATTCCAACTCTTGGCGCAGGATTTCGATTTCGCCCGCTACATTCAGGGTACGCAGCAATTCGCGGATACCTTCCGCACCCATTTTGGCATCGAAATCGTCGCCGTATTCGTCCAGCTTGTTGTAGTAATCGTCTTCAGTCAGCAATTGGCGGCGTTGCAGCGGAGTCATACCGGGATCGGTTACCACAAATGCTTCAAAGTACAATACGCGCTCGATGTCGCGCAAAGTCATGTCTAACACCATACCCAAGCGGGAAGGCAGGGATTTTAAGAACCAAATATGTGCGACGGGCGCAGCCAATTCGATATGACCCATGCGTTCGCGGCGCACTTTGGACAGGGTTACTTCCACGCCGCATTTTTCACACGTTACGCCTTTAAATTTCAAGCGTTTGTATTTTCCGCACAAGCATTCGTAGTCTTTGACCGGGCCAAAGATTTTGGCACAGAACAAACCGTCACGCTCAGGTTTGAACGTACGGTAGTTGATGGTTTCAGGTTTTTTGACTTCGCCATAAGACCATGAGCGGATGGTTTCGGGAGAGGCAATACCGATTTTAATGGCATCAAACTCTTCTTCCATGCCGGCAGTTTGCAACGGATTAAATAAGTTCAACAAATTCATTTTTGCTCCTTGAAGGAAGTATTTTTACCGCATGGCGGATTTTCGATATTGGGAAACGGTACTTTTGATTTCAGACGGCCTAAATGCCGATTGCTTCATTCTTATTCTGAAACCACTTTTTCAGACGACCCTGAAAGGCCGTCTGAAAACTTTTGTTTAGTAACGTTCCAAATCGATATCCAAGCCCAGTGAGCGAATCTCTTTGACCAATACGTTGAAGGACTCGGGCATACCGGCATCGATTTTGTGTTCGCCTTTGACGATGTTTTCGTACATTTTGGTACGGCCGTTCACGTCGTCAGACTTCACAGTCAGCATCTCTTGCAGCGTGTATGCCGCGCCGTATGCTTCCAATGCCCAAACCTCCATCTCGCCGAAACGTTGGCCGCCGAACTGGGCTTTACCGCCCAAAGGCTGCTGGGTAACCAGACTGTACGGACCGGTAGAACGCGCGTGCATTTTTTCGTCAACCAAGTGGTGCAGTTTCAGATAGTGCATCACACCTACTGTAACCTTGCGGTCAAATGCTTCGCCTGAACGGCCGTCATACAGCGTGATTTGGGTTTTACTGTCGTTGAAGCCCAGTTTTTCAACCTCAGGATCGTCGCTCGGATAAGCCAAGTTCAGCATTTCGCGGATTTCAGACTCTTTCGCACCGTCGAATACAGGAGAGGCGAAAGATGCACCTTTGCGCAGGTTGGAGGCCAGTTCGATGATTTCTTCATCAGTCAGGGCATCCAAATCTTCTTTCTTACCGCTGCCGTTGTAGAGTCTGTTCAAGAACTCGCGCAACTCGCCTGCTTTGCGTTGCTCTTTCAGCATACGGTCGATACGCTCGCCGATACCTTTTGCTGCCCAACCCAAGTGAACTTCCAAAATCTGACCGATGTTCATACGGGAAGGTACGCCCAATGGGTTCAGTACGATGTCTACCGGACGGCCGTCCGCCATGTAAGGCATGTCTTCCACTGGCAGAATGCGCGATACCACGCCTTTGTTACCGTGGCGGCCCGCCATTTTGTCGCCGGCTTGCAGACGGCGTTTGATGGCGATAAAAACTTTCACCATTTTTTGTACGCCGGGTTGCAATTCGTCGCCTTGGGTCAGTTTTTTCTTCTTGATTTCGTATAACTCGTCCGCTTCTTCGCGTTTTTGTTGCAGGCTCACTTTAATCAGTTCCAACTGCTTGGCCAAATCTTCATCGGTCAGACGGATATCGAACCAATCGTGCCTGCTCGGCAGACCCGCCAGATATTCGGTCGTGATTTCGCTGCCTTTGGCCAGCTTCATCGGACCACCGTTGGCTTTCTGACCGACAATCATACGCTCGATACGGTCGAATGCGTCGTTGTCGAAAATACGCAATTGGTCGTTCAAATCCAAACGGTAGCGTTTCAATTCGGAATCGATAATGGATTGAGCACGTTTGTCGCGTTGAATACCTTCACGAGTGAAGACTTGAACGTCGATAACGGTACCGCTCATGCCGGTAGGCATACGCAATGAAGTATCTTTTACGTCAGATGCTTTTTCACCGAAGATGGCGCGCAGCAGTTTTTCTTCCGGCGTCAGTTGGGTTTCGCCTTTAGGCGTTACCTTGCCTACCAACACATCGCCGGCTTCTACTTCCGCACCGATGTAAACGATACCGGATTCGTCCAAACGGTTTTGCATACGCTCGGACAAGTTCGGAATATCGCGGGTAATGTCTTCCGCACCCAGCTTAGTATCGCGGGCAACGACATTCAATTCCTCAATGTGAATCGAAGTATAGCGGTCGTCCGCAGCCACTTTTTCGGAAATCAGAATCGAGTCTTCGTAGTTGTAACCGTTCCACGGCATGAAGGCGATGGTCATATTTTGACCCAAAGCCAATTCGCCAAAATCGGTGGACGCGCCGTCGGCCACCAAATCGCCGCGTTGCAAAACATCGCCGGCTTTGACGGCAGGACGCTGATTGATATTGGTAGACTGGTTGGAACGGGTGAATTTAACCAAGTTGTAAATATCGACACCCACTTCACCGGCAGTCGCTTCGTCGTCATGGACACGGATCACAACGCGGTTGGCATCGACATACTCGACCACGCCGCCTCGGCGGGCAACGATTGCAGTAGCAGAGTCAACGGCAACGGAACGCTCGATACCGGTACCGACCATCGGTTTTTCAGGACGCAAGCAAGGCACTGCCTGACGTTGCATGTTGGCACCCATCAATGCGCGGTTCGCGTCATCATGTTCCAAGAATGGAATCAGGGATGCTGCAACGGATACCACTTGACCAGTTGCCACGTCCATATATTGGACGCGGTCGGGCGTTGCCATAATGGTTTCGCCTTTTTCACGACAGGTAACCAAATCGCCAATCAGATTGCCATCTGAATCCAAATCGGCATTCGCCTGTGCAATCACATAGCGGCCTTCTTCGATGGCAGACAAGTAATCGATTTCCTCGGTTACTTTGCCGTCGATAACGCGGCGGTAAGGCGTTTCCAAGAAACCGTAATCATTGGTGCGCGCATAAACGGACAATGAGTTGATCAAACCGATGTTCGGACCTTCAGGCGTTTCAATCGGACATACGCGACCGTAGTGGGTCGGATGCACGTCCCGCACCTCAAATCCTGCACGTTCGCGGGTCAAACCGCCCGGACCCAATGCAGATACACGGCGTTTATGGGTTACTTCAGACAAGGGGTTGGTCTGATCCATAAACTGACTCAATTGGCTGGAGCCGAAGAATTCTTTAATAGCGGCAGAAACAGGTTTTGCATTAATCAAATCGTGCGGCATCAAGTTTTCTGATTCCGCCTGATTCAAACGTTCTTTTACGGCACGTTCCACACGGGCCAAACCGCTACGGAATTGGTTTTCAGTCAGCTCGCCTACCGAACGTACTCGGCGGTTGCCCAAGTGATCGATATCGTCCACTTCGCCATGGCCGTTACGCAACTCGACCAAAGTCGCAATCGAGGCGACAATATCTTCGACGCTCAGGACATAACCGCCTTTGTCGGCAGCACCGGCAAACGTTTCGTTCAGCAGGCGGCCGTACCAAGAGTTTTGTTGGGCTTCGGACAGTTTTTGTTCGTATGTGCGCGTATTAAATTTCATACGGCCTACGCGGGACAGATCGTAGCTGTCTTCACTGAAGAACAAGCGGTTAAACAATTGCTCGACCGCCTCTTCGGTGGGCGGTTCGCCCGGACGCATCATACGGTAAATCGCAACACGAGCCGCCTGCCGGCCGGCAGTCTCATCCGTACGCAAGGTATTGGAGATATAAGCACCCTGATCCAGCTCATTGATATAAAGGGTCGTAATTTCTTTTACGCCGTTGATATCAAATTTGGCCAACAACTCTTCTGTAATTTCATCATTGGCAGAAGCCAATACCTCGCCGGTTTCCGAATCAATCAGATCGGCAGCCAATGCTTTGCCCAGCAGGCTTTCCGGTTCTACATCCAAACGGGTCAGGCCTGCATTGGTAATATCACGGATATTTTTCGCAGTAATGCGCTTACCTTTGGCAACCAATACATTGCCTTCTTTATCCAAGATATCGACCTTGGCAGTTTCGCCTTTCAGACGGTCTGCAACCAAATCGGTTTGAACACCGTTTGAAGACAAATAGAACGTTTCTTTGTCGTAGAAAATATCCAAGATTTGCTCATTGTTGTAGCCTAAAGCCTTCAACAAAATCGTTACCGGCATTTTACGGCGGCGGTCGATACGGAAATACAGCAAATCTTTCGGATCAAATTCAAAATCCAACCATGAACCACGGTAGGGAATGATGCGGGCGGAGAATAACAATTTGCCGGAAGAGTGCGTCTTACCTTTGTCATGCTCGAAGAATACGCCGGGCGAACGGTGCAACTGGGAGACAATCACACGCTCTGTGCCGTTAATCACAAAAGAACCGCTCGGGGTCATCAACGGAATTTCGCCCATATACACTTCGTTTTCACGAACTTCTTTTACCGTCGGTTTAGATGCTTCCTTATCCAAAATCACCAAACGGATACGCGCGCGCAAGGGGGCTGCATAAGTGATTCCGCGCAACTGACATTCGGGAATATCGAACAAAGGCTCGCCCAATGTGTAATGCACAAACTCCAATCGCGCATAACCGTTATGGCTCACAATCGGGAAAATAGAATTAAATGCCGCCTGCAGACCGTCATCGGTACGTTTGTCAAAAGCATTTTCCAGCTGCAAAAACTTCGCATAAGAATCAATTTGGGTTGCTAGCAAGAAAGGAACTTCCAAAACATTTTCCCGCTTTGCAAAACTCTTACGGATACGTTTTTTCTCGGTAAACGAATAGTTCATACACACTCCGAAAAGTAATTTTCAATAATAGGCCGTCTGAAACAACGGTACGCATCAATCTGATATTTACATTTATTTGCAATGACTTGATAAAAACTATGCAAATAAATGTAAACAATACTTGATGTTTATTTTAAGAAGCAAAATAAGGCTGGCAGAAAACTGCCAGCCTTCATAAGAAGCATCAAATTATTTGATTTCGACTTTAGCGCCTGCTTCTTCCAGTTGTTTTTGGATGTCTTCGGCTTCAGCTTTAGAAACACCCTCTTTAATGGTTTTAGGTGCGCCGTCAACGATGTCTTTAGCTTCTTTCAGACCCAAACCGGTAATTGCACGGACAACTTTAATCACGCCGACTTTTTGATCGCCGGCAGAAGCCAAAACGACATCAAATTCGGTTTTTTCTTCAGCATCGGCAGCACCGGCACCAGCAGGACCTGCAACTGCAACAGCAGCAGCAGAAACACCGAATTTTTCTTCAAAAGCTTTAACCAAGTCGTTCAATTCCATTACGGTCAAAGAACCAACTGCTTCCAAAATGTCTTCTTTAGTAATAGCCATGCTATTTTACTCCAAATATTGTATTAAAAAATAATTGATTAACAGAAACAAAATCGATTAAGCGGCTTCTTCGCCGGCTTTTTTCTCTGCCAAAGCAGCCAAACCGCGCGCAAAGCCCGATACAGGAGCTTGCATAACGAACAACAGTTTGGACAACAGCTCTTCGCGGCTCGGAATAGAAGCCAACTCAGCAACCTGAGCAGCATTCATTACTTCGCCATTGTAAGAACCGGCTTTAACGACAATTTTGTCATCTTTTTTCGCGAATTGGTGCAACACTTTAGCAGCAGCAACAGCATCTTCAGAAGCAGCGTAAACCAACGGACCAACCATTTGATCGGCCAATTCTGCAAATGAAGTACCTTGCACTGCACGACGAGCCAAAGTATTTTTCAGAACGCGCAAATAAACGCCTTCTTTACGTGCATTCGCACGAAGCTCAGTCATACTGGAAACACTGATACCGCGATATTCAGCGACTACGAGGGTTTGAGCATTAGCAATTGCCGCGCTAATTTCCTCGACCGCCACTTTCTTGGTTTCAATATTGAGACTCAAGGTCTACCTCCCACTGTTTATAAACAGGATACCAAAACGATATCCCACCAGCGCGGTAACCTAAAAAGACATCTTACAAGCAATCTTGCAATGTGTTTCAGGACTACCGTCTGCGTAGGGCAGTTACGATTAAATCTTACGATCCCTACGGTCTTGGACATCTACTTAATTTTAAGTAGCCCAAATTCAAGCAGCCCAGAAAACCAAACTGCTTGAAAATTCCTTAAGATTAGTTATTTACGCTTGATGTATCAACGCGAATACCCAAACCCATGGTGCTAGACACAGCAACTTTTTTCAGATACTGACCTTTAGCGGCAGCAGGCTTGGCTTTAACGATAGCATCCAGCAACGCATCAAAGTTCTCTTTCAAATCAGCTTCAGCGAAAGAAGCACGACCAATCGTTGCATGAACGATACCTGCTTTATCTGTACGGTATTGTACTTGACCTGCTTTTGCATTCTTAACTGCTTCAGCAACGTTAGGAGTAACCGTACCTACTTTAGGGTTTGGCATCAAGCCTCGAGGACCCAAAATAGTACCCAACTGACCAACAATACGCATTGCATCGGGAGAAGCAATAACGACATCAAAGTTCAGATTGCCTGCTTTGATTTCAGCAGCCAAATCTTCGAAACCGACGATATCTGCACCAGCTTCTTTAGCAGCTTCTGCATTTGCACCTTGAGTAAATACAGCCACACGGGTTATCTTACCGGTGCCTTTAGGCAGAACGACCGAACCACGGATAACTTGGTCAGATTTACGCGGATCAACGCCCAAGTTGAAAGATACGTCAACAGACTCGTCAAATTTAGCAGTCGCTGCTTTTTTTACCAAAGCAATTGCTTCATCAATTGCATATAATTTATTGGCTTCCACAGAAGAGCGAAGAGCTTTCAAGCGTTTAGATACTTTAGCCATTATACAACACCCTCCACATCCAAGCCCATTGAGCGAGCAGAACCTGCTATAGTACGGACAGCCGCATCCAAGTCAGCAGCAGTCAAATCAGGATCTTTAGTTTTAGCAATTTCTTCCAACTGGGCACGGGTCAATTTACCCACTTTGTTGGTCAGAGGATTAGAACTACCTTTTTGCAAACCGGCAGCCTTTTTCAACAAGATAGAAGCTGGCGGGGTTTTCATCACAAATGTGAATGATTTATCTGCAAATGCAGTAATCACAACCGGAATCGGTAAGCCAGGCTCCATACCTTGGGTTGCAGCATTAAATGCCTTACAAAATTCCATAATATTCAAACCGCGCTGACCCAAAGCAGGACCAACCGGAGGAGATGGATTGGCTTTACCTGCAGGAATTTGCAGTTTAATATAGCCGATAATTTTCTTTGCCACTTAACGAACTCCTAAAAACGGGTAAGACGCGGAACCATTTCCGCTCCCCAAGTTAATTTTTGATTCTATCCTCTTATTGCTTTTTTTTCAAGTATAAAAATCAGTTAATCTTTTCAACCTGGCTGAACTCCAGCTCAACGGGTGTTTCTCTACCAAATATCTGAACAGACACGCGTAACTTATTCCGTTCATAATTGACCTCCTCAACCACCCCGTTAAAATCCGCAAACGGCCCTTCATTTACACGAACCTGTTGACCGACCTCAAATTCAACTTTTGGTTTCGGCTTCTCTATGCCGGTCTGAACCTGCTGTAAAATAATTTCAGCCTCTCTCTGACTAATCGGCGTAGGTCTATTAGCCCTCCCTCCAATAAAACCGGAAACACGGGGGGTGCTTTTTACAAGATGCCAAGAGTCATCTGTCATTTCCATCTCAACTAGCACATAACCAGGATATGACTTTCTTTCACTAATAGTCTTACGACCATTGCGGATATCAACAACTTTCTCTACAGGCACCAGAATTTGTCCGAAATAATCTCCCATCTCCTCACGGGCAATGCGCTCTTCCAATATTCGTTGGACATTCTTCTCAAACCCCGAATACGCCTGTACAACATACCATTTTTTCGACATCTCAACCTTCCCTTCTCAGCAATACATCAAAAAATAACCACGAAATTGCTGTATCTGCCGCATAGATAAATATAGAAAGCACAGCAACAAACACTATAACAAATACAGTCATTCTGACAGCATCTTCACGCTTAGGCCAAACCACCTTTTTGAATTCGGACCAAGAATTTGAGAAATATGCAAAAAACCCTTCCTTACCGGAATTAGATGCAGATTCTTTATCTTGAACAACCAGTTGATCCACTTTAACGTTCTTTTTTTCAGGCGTATGTTCTGTCATATTATTTATCCATCATAGCATCTGTCTATTCTCAATCCATGTAAATGGCAAGAGAGTTTACTAAATAACAAATACAAAAAAATTAACCGACACAAGGCCGGTTAATTTTTTATTTGGCAGGCCAAGAGGGTCTCGAACCCCCAACCCTCGGTTTTGGAGACCGATACTCTACCAATTGAGCTATTGGCCTCTAAACTTAAGCGATAACAGAAGAAACCACGCCGGCACCCACGGTACGGCCGCCTTCGCGAATCGCAAAGCGCAGGCCTTCTTCCATAGCGATAGGCGCAATCAGTTCTACGGTGATGGTTACGTTTTCACCCGGCATTACCATTTCTACACCTTCTTCCAAAGTAACCGCGCCGGTTACGTCGGTGGTACGGAAGTAGAATTGCGGACGGTAGTTGGCGAAGAACGGAGTGTGACGACCACCCTCTTCTTTGCTCAGTACGTATACTTCTGCTTTGAATTTGGTGTGAGGAGTGATAGTACCCGGTTTAGCCAATACCTGACCGCGTTCCACGTCTTCACGTTTGGTACCGCGCAGCAATACGCCTACGTTGTCGCCCGCCTGACCTTCGTCCAGCAGTTTGCGGAACATTTCAACACCGGTACAAGTGGTTTTTTGGGTTTCTTTCAGACCGACGATTTCAATCTCGTCACCAACGTGGATGATACCGCGCTCTACACGGCCGGTTACTACTGTACCGCGGCCGGAAATGGAGAACACGTCTTCGATAGGCAGCAGGAACGGTTTGTCCACGGCTCGCTCGGGAGTCGGGATGTAGCTGTCCAATGCGGCAGCCAGTTCGAAGATTTTTTCTTCGTAAGCGGCATCGCCTTCCAAGGCTTTCAGTGCGGAACCTTGTACAATCGGGCAGTCATCGCCGGGGAAGTCGTAGCTGGACAGCAGGTCGCGGATTTCCATTTCAACCAGTTCCAACAGCTCGGCATCGTCGACCATGTCGCATTTGTTCATGAACACGATGATGTAAGGTACGCCTACTTGGCGGGCCAGCAGGATGTGTTCGCGGGTTTGCGGCATAGGGCCGTCGGCTGCGGAACATACCAGGATTGCACCGTCCATTTGTGCGGCGCCGGTAATCATGTTTTTAACGTAGTCGGCGTGCCCCGGGCAGTCTACGTGTGCGTAGTGGCGGGTTTCGGTTTCGTATTCCACGTGCGAGGTGTTAATGGTAATACCGCGTGCTTTTTCTTCGGGTGCGTTGTCGATTTGGTCGTAAGCTTTTGCAGCACCGCCGAATTTTTTAGCCAAAATAGTAGTCAAAGCGGCAGTCAGGGTGGTTTTACCATGGTCAACGTGACCGATGGTGCCAACGTTTACGTGCGGTTTGCTACGTTCGAATTTTTCCTTAGCCATGGCAATATCCTATATATCTAAGCCTTAAAGAAATGAATAATCGAGAGATGGTGCCCATGGGCAGATTTGAACTGCCGACCTCTCCCTTACCAAGGGAGTGCTCTACCCCTGAGCTACATGGGCCTAATTGTTTGGAGCGGGTGAAGGGAATCGAACCCTCACCGTAAGCTTGGAAGGCTTCTGCTCTACCATTGAGCTACACCCGCATTACTCGCTACTGCCCCAAGTAAGAATTTTGGTGGAGGGAGAAGGATTCGAACCTTCGAAGCTTTCGCAACAGATTTACAGTCTGCCCCCTTTGACCGCTCGGGAATCCCTCCAAAAGAGAACGTTAGTTTATTAGCGGCTTGCTTTTCCGTCAAGTTTTTTTTTGATTTTATTTCAAAACAGACATAATTTGATGTTTTAAAAAGAATTTATTTAAACTGGATAATCTTTTCGTATTTCGCCATCAACTCGTCATGGGTTTCGGGATGTTCTTCGTCAATCAGGATGCAGTCCACCGGGCAAACCTGCTGGCACTGCGGCTCATCGTAGTGTCCGACGCACTGCGTGCAGAGGTTGGGGTTGATTTCGTAAATTTCCTCGCCTTGGGAAATGGCATCATTGGGGCATTCGGGTTCGCATACGTCGCAGTTGATGCACTCGTCGGTAATAAAAAGCGACATTTCTTTTCCTTTTCCACTAAATTATCAAAACCGGGCGGGCGCGGATTATAGCACAAGGTTTTTTTGAACCGGACGGTTGCAAACGAATGTTTACAACTCGGAAATGATTATCAAAGCGCATATTATTCAGCCACTTGGAAAACCCTTAATTCAAATGTACTCTGCCCCGATTTCCCTTCTCTATATTCCGTCAGCCAATCGGGAATATTCGGCAGCGTACCCGCCTCGAGATAGACGAATGCCCGGGGGTTCAGGCACGGCTTCAAGGCATCGAACAGGATTTGCCAGTCCTGCCATGCAAACGGCGGGTCGAGAAAGACAACATCAAACTGTTCGGATACGGTCTTCAAATATGCGATGCCGTCTGAAAAGACGATTTGCACCTGCCCCAAACCCAGTTCGCGACTGTTTTTCTGCAAGGTCTGCACGGTTTGGCGGTTGTTATCCGAAATCAGCACGCGTTTGGCGTTGCGCGAAGCGGCTTCTATACCGAGTGCGCCGCTGCCTCCGAAGAGATCCAAAACCGTTTTACCCGTCAAATCCTGTCCCAGCCAGTTAAACAGCTTTTCACGCACGCTGTCGGGTGTCGGACGCAGTCCGTCGGCGGATGTGAAACTCAATTTCCTGCCCCGGCATTGCCCGCCGATAATGCGTACCCGGTTGCTGTGTTTGGTATGTTTGCCTGCCGCCATAATCAAAAACCTGTAAGTTCAAACGGTATTATACAAGACCTGTCAAAGAATATGCCGTCTGAAAACTTTTTTCAGACGGCATATCTGTTTAAACGGTTTCGGTCAGCTTGCGGAGCAGCTCGATTTCTTTGTCTTTTTGTTCCAACATTTCTTTGCAGTGTTTCAACTCCATTTTTAAAAATTCTATTTTCATCGAAACATCACCCGACGCATACAACGCAATATCGCCACCACTATCACCTTCATTAATCTGAAACACCATCCCACCACCGCCCGATTTGAGCAAGTCCCACATATCGATTTTGAAAATCTGAGCCAACTGCTCCAAACGCGGGATATTTAACTGCGTTTCGCCCCGTTCGATTTTGGCATACCCGCCTGCCGACATCGCCAGCTTTTCCGCCATATCCTCCTGGGACCATTTATTCAATTCGCGCATCAGGCGGATTTTTTCGTGGGTTTCCATAAGCTGAACTTTCTGTATAGATGGTTGAATTATTGGGATAGATTTTAAACTTCTTCTGGCTGGTTAGGCAATTAACTATTAGATAAGATTTTTTCCTTTTTACAAAAAAAGGGAAAACATGGAATTCCTATCTCTTCACCCTTGGTGGTCTTTTTTTATTATATTAACTATTATCCTTAGCTATATTGGATTCTGTGCACATCTCCACATTCAAAATAGGGCAGTTTTCTTTTATAGCTATCGGGATGTAACTATTATTTTCTTGACACCTGTCATCCTCATCGCTCTAAGTTATTTAATTAAAAATAAAGAAATCCTGTCAGCTTGTATCTTATGTATAACTCTTATTGCATTTTCATGGGCATGGATTATAACCTATCGATCTAATACTAAAAGGTTTTTTCTTTCCTTATTGATAGTATGGGGAAAATTGTTATTAAGTACTATTGTTTGGGCAATTCTCGCCATATCACTTGGCTTAGCTGTAATAACAGGGAACAGCAAGCGTAAAAAATATGAACGACGTGACCGTCATGCTGAACGTAATGAAAAAGCTTTTATAGGTGCGCTATTAGTAGGTTTCGAATTATCAAGAAATTTATTGAATTTATGTTGCCTACACAAGGATTTTTCCACCCCATCTAAAAACATTGAAGTCAATCGCTCTTAAATTTTAAAAGGAAGAGTTCATGATGAAGGATTTGAATTTGAGCAACAGCCTGTTCAAAGGCTACAACGACAAACATGGCTTAATGATTTGTGGCTATGAATGGGGTTGGAGTAAAGCCGATGAGGCTGCTTATGTAGCAGGTGAATACAAACTCCCTGAAAACAAAATCGACCATACATTTGCAAACAAATCCCTCTATTTCGGAGAGCAGGCAAAAAAGTGGCGTTACGACAATACGATAAAAAATTGGTTTGAAATGTGGGGACACCCCTTAGACGAAAATGGATTGGGCGGTGCATTTGAAAAATCCCTGGTTCAAACCAACTGGGCTGCTACACAGGGCAACACTATCGACAATCCCGACAAGTTCACACAACCCGAGCACATCGATAATTTTCTCTACCACATCGAAAAACTGCGTCCGAAAGTCATCCTCTTCATGGGCAGCAGGTTGGCGGATTTTCTGAACAACCAAAATGTACTGCCACGCTTCGAGCAGTTGGTCGGTAAGCAGACCAAACCGCTGGAGACGGTGCAAAAAGAATTTGACGGTACACGTTTCAATGTCAAATTCCAATCGTTTGAAGATTGCGAAGTCGTCTGCTTTCCCCATCCCAGTGCCAGTCGCGGTCTATCTTACGATTACATCGCCTTGTTTGCGCCTGAAATGAACCGGATTTTATCGGACTTTAAAACAACACGCGGATTCAAATAAACCAATCACAGAAAAGCAAAGGTCGTCTGAAAATTTTTCAGACGACCTTTTCTCTTTCAAACCAACCTAATCTTACTCCTTCGGCGCGGGCGGTTCAATCTGTTCTTTCCAGCCGCATTCTTTTTGTGGGCAGACTTTTTCTACACCCCAGCGTTTAGTGGTTTTGATGGTCAAGACCGGCCAATGGCAGTTCAGGCATTCTTCGGCAACGGGCGGGTTCCAAGTGGCGTAGTTGCAGTCGGGATAGGTGCTGCAACTGTAAAACAGTTTGCCGTAGCGGGATTTGCGCTCGACGAGGTTGCCTTTTTTGCATTGCGGACACTGGACGCCGGTATCTTTCGGTTTTTCCAGCGGCTCGACGTGTTTGCATTTCGGATAGTTGACGCAGCCGATGAATTTGCTGCCGGTGCGGCTGTATTTGTACACTAGGCGACCGCCACATTTCGGGCACTCGCGTCCGTCGAGTTCGGCCTGTTCGGCTTCGGCTTTGGCGATGCGTTCGGCAGCTTCTTCGGCGGTTTCGTTGACATTGCGCGTGTAGCTGCACTCGGGATAACCGGCACACGCAACAAAACGACCCATTTTGCCGAATTTGATTTGCAGTTTGTGTTCGCCGCATTTCGGGCAGGTTTCATCAAGTTCCTGCGTGGTAAATTTGGCGCGTTCGATGCCTTCTTTTTCTTCCACTTGTTTGATGAACGGTTTCCAGAATTTGTCCATCAAGGGAATCCATTGGCGTTTGCCGTCGGCAATTTCGTCAAGCTGGTCTTCGAGTTTGGCAGTGAAGTGGTAATCGACGTATTGGGCGAAGTGTTCGGTCAGGAATTTATTGACGATGTCGCCTGTGTCGGTGGGCATAAAGCGTTTTTGCTCAAGGGTAACGTATTCGCGGTCTTTGAGCGTGGAGATGATGCTGGCGTAGGTCGAGGGGCGGCCGATGCCGTATTCTTCGAGGGCTTTAACCAGCGTGGCTTCGTTGTAGCGTGGCGGCGGAGTGGTAAAGTGTTGTTCGCCGTAGAGTTTGTCCACGGGCAATTTGTCGCCTTCGCTCATTTCGGGCAGTTTTTTGCTGTCTTCGCCTTCTTCATCGTCGCTGCTTTCTTCGTAAACGCTGAGGAAGCCTGCGAAGGTTTGCACTTGTCCGGTTACGCGGAATACGCCTTTGCCGACGGTAATATCGACGGTGGTTTGGTCGAATTTGGCGGGCGTCATCTGACAGGCGACGGTACGCTGCCAAATCATTTGATAGAGTTTGAACTGGTCGGCGCTCAGGAAGGGTTTGACGCTTTCGGGCGTGCGGTACACGGAAGTCGGGCGGATGGCTTCGTGCGCTTCTTGGGCGTTTTTGGATTTGGTTTTGTATTGTTTGGCGGCACTCGGCAGATATTCTTTGCCGATTTTGTTTTCAATGTAATGGCGGATTTCGGTTAAGGCTTCATCCGCCAAGTTCACGCTGTCGGTACGCATATAGGTAATCAGACCGATGGCACCCTGCCCTACGTCAATACCTTCGTAAAGCTGCTGGGCGGTACGCATGGTGCGGTCGGTGGTGAAGCCGAGTTTGCGCACAGCATCCTGCTGCATGGTGGATGTGGTAAACGGCGCGGCGGGGTTGCGGCTGCGCTTTTTCTTTTCGATGGCGGTAACGACGGCCTCTTTGCCTTCGAGTTCTTTCAACACATCGGCTTGAGCGGCTTCGTTCGGCAGGTCGAATTGTTCGAGTTTCGCGCCGTTGTATTGGGCGAGTTTGGCGGTGAACTTGCTGCGGCCTTTGTGGCTGTCTAGATGTACCGTCCAATATTCCTGCGCTTCAAACGCGCGGATTTCGTTTTCGCGTTCGCAAATCAAACGCAGTGCGGGGCTTTGTACACGGCCCGCGCTCAAACCGCGACGGATTTTTTTCCACAACAATGGCGAAAGGTTGAAACCGACCAAATAGTCCAAAGCGCGACGGGCTTGTTGCGCATCGACCAAGTCCATTTCGATTTCGCGCGGATGGGCAACGGCATCGAGCACGGCGTTTTTGGTGATTTCGTGGAACACGACACGCTGCGGCTTGATGTTTTTCAAGCCGCGTTTGGATTTGAGGATTTCCAAAAGATGCCAGGAAATGGCTTCGCCTTCCCTATCCGGGTCGGTGGCGAGGTAGATGTTTTCAGCTTCTTTGGCACCGGCGACGATGGCATCGACGTGTTTGCCGTTGCGGCTGATGAGTTGGTATTTCATCGCAAAGCCGTTGTCGGGATCGACCGCGCCGCTTTTGGGGACGAGGTCGCGGACGTGTCCGTAGGATGCAAGGATTTCAAAATCGCCGCCCAAATATTTTTTCAGGGTTTTGGCTTTGGACGGGGATTCGACGATTAATAGGTTTTTCGCCATTTGTCGTTCTCTGGATGGTGGTTTTGATGCCGACGTTTCAGACGGACTCGGGCGGGCCGTCTGAAGCCGCTTCAGTTCATCGTGGGTTTGTTGTCGAGTAAAAGCGCGCTCATCAGCTCGTCGCCGACCAACACGGGCAGCTCGCTCTTGTTTGCCCATAAAAGCAGCAGGGTCAGCACTTTGGCGGTATCTACGGTAATTTCGTCGCCCGGAATGTGCATGAGCGCGTGGATGATGATTTCCCGCTGTTCGCAGCTGACGGCTTTTTCTTCAATCAGATACTGCATCAGCCCCATCACTTCCTGCGGCAGGTTGTCGGTTTCTTCTTTGCTGTACACGCGCAATGCGCCGCTGTCGGCGGGTTCGGCGGAAAATTCGGAGCTGTTGAGCAATACTTCCATCATCATCAGGGTGTTGCCGATTTCCATCGTATCGAAACCCGCTTCTTCAAGCAGCATACCCAAGTCTTCGGGCGGCGGGCAGGTATCGAAATCTTGGAAATGTTCGATGAGGTAGGCGATGACTTCGGTCATTCGTGTTCCTTAATATAAAGTGCGTTCAAGTTCGGATACGCTGGTATCTGCCGCCGGGCATTGCGGCAACGCTGCCGTCCAATTCCAATTCCAACAGTGCGGCATACAAATCTGCGGCAGGCATAGCCAACTGTCCGGCAAGCACGTCGGGATGAACTGGGTCGAAACCCATCCTGTCCAAGATACTGCCGCCGACGGGTCGGTTCTCCGTCTTTTCAGACGGCATTTTGCCTTCAGGCAGAGACAGCTGGTCGGATGCCGTCTGAACGGCAGTGATGCGCTTTTCAGGTATTCCCTTATTTATAGAATATGATGAAGCACCCGTATTTTGCAATAGCCCCGGGCATTCGTTCAGGATGTCGTCCAGGCATTCCACCAATTTTGCGCCGTCTTTAATCAGTTTGTGGCAGCCTTTACTGTGTGGATTGTCTATCGAGCCGGGTACCGCCATCACTTCGCGCCCCATCTCCGCCGCCAATCTGGCAGTAATCAGCGAACCGGATTCCAACGCGGCTTCAACCACCAGCGTTACTTGCGACAGGGCGGCAATCAGGCGGTTGCGGCGCGGAAAATTGCCGGCATACGGCCGCGTGCCGATGGGGAACTCGCTGACAATCAATCCTTTTTCGGCGATTTCATAGGCAAGGTTTTTGTTGACCGGCGGATAAATGCGGTCTATGCCCGTCCCCCACACGGCGATGGTGCCGCCTTCTGCCTGCAACGCACCCTGATGGGCGGCGGTATCGATGCCCGAAGCCATACCCGACACAACGGGAATGCCTTTCCCACCCAACGACTTGCCGAAATCTTTGGCAATCCGCATCGCCTGCGGCGTGGCATGACGGCTGCCGACGATGGCGGCGGAAGGTTTGTGCAGCAGTTGCACGTTGCCGCGCAAAAACAAAACCGGTGGCGCGGTCAGCCCCTGCGTCAGCATTTCGGGAAAATCTTCATCCTGAAGCAGCATCAGGCGGCATCCGTCCCGCATTTCCCATTCCAATGCCGCTTCTGCCGCCTGCCGCGCCAGAGCGCGTTTTTCCGCATTGCGCCAAGCCTCAAGCGCCTGTTTGTGCCGTATCAGTGCCGCCACCTGTTCCGCCGGTGCGGACAGGGCATTTTGCGCGCTGCCGAAACGGCGCATCAGCAGCAGGAAACTTTCCGCGCCGATATAGGGCGTAAACGCCAATTGCAGCCACGCGAAACGTTCGTCCTCTGTCATAAAATCCGTCCCCTTACGATTTCAGACGGCATTTGCACCAAATGCCGTCTGAAAACAAAAGCCCGCAGCCGGTAAACCGGCCGTCCGGGCCTATTCTTCGGTTTTTTCCCCCGCCCGGCGCGAAACGCCGATGCCGAGCTGTTTGAGTTTGCGGTAAAGGTGCGTGCGTTCCAAACCAACTTTCTGCGCCACTTGGCTCATATTCTGACCTTCTTGGGCGATGTGGTACTCGAAATAACGCCGCTCCACCTCCTCCCTCAATTCGCGCAGGGGCAGGTTGAAATTAAACCCGCCCACCATATCTTCCGCCCCCTCGGCAGGCACATTCTGCCCCAAAAGGGAAGAAACCGCCCCTGCGCCGATTTCCTGTCCGTCCGCCTCCAACAACAGCGTTGCAACGACGCTTTGCAGTTGGTCGAAATTTCCCGGCCAGTCGTAACGGGTCAATGCGGCAAGTGCCTCTTCACTGAATGAGGCAGGCGCAATCTTTTGGCTTTCCGCCACATTGCAGGCAATCCCCTGTATCAGGAAGGGAATGTCTTCATGCTGCATACGCAGCGGCGGAATACGGACGACCGATTCCGACAGCAGTTCCGCCAGCTTTTCCTCGCAGGCAATGCCGTCTGAACCTGCCGCCCTGCTGCCCGATGCGACCACCCTGACGCGGCGGTGTTCCGCCTTTCCGACAATAAAGGCAATACCGGCTTGGATGTTGCGGCTGTACTGGGCGATGTCGCCGACATACAAAACGCCGCCCTCCGCCTTCTGCAACAGTTCCATCGGCATATCGATCAGATATTCGACCCTTGCCGGGCTGACCCACGGCGTACCGTTTTTATGGAAATAGCGTGCCACCGTTTCAAACGGCGAACCCGCCTCGCCCGTCAAAAGTACGGGAGAGGCACATTTCACCGCAGCCCCTACCTCACGGTTCATTTCCTGAATCGCCGCACTGTTGCCCAGCTTGTCGAATACAGGCCCCGTTTCGGTTTGCGCCGCACCGTACTTCAACGCGTTTTCGACGGCAGACAGCAGCTTTTGCAGGGAAATCGGTTTTTCCAAAAAATCGATCGCGCCGATTTTGGTGGCTTCCACGGCGGTATCGATGCTGGCATGCCCGCTCATCATCACCACCGGCATATTGAGCTGCCCGTTTTTCGCCCACTCCTTCAAAAGGGTGATGCCGTCGCAATCAGGCATCCAAATATCCAGCAGCACCATCGCGGGGCGCGCCTGATGGCGCAGCTTGCGCGCCTCTTCGGCGTTTTCCGCCAATGCGACCGAATAACCTTCGTCCTGCAGGATTTCCGACAGCAGGTCGCGGATGCCGATTTCGTCGTCTACAATTAAAATATCGCTGCTACGCATAAGTTTTTACCGTTTTTGGCAAGATGATTCTGACACACGCGCCACCCGCATCCTGATTGCTCAGGCTGATGCGGCCGCCGTGTTCTTCAATGATTTTTTTCACCACAGGCAGACCCAATCCCGTTCCCGCCGGTTTGTCCGTTACATACGGCTCGAAGGCGTTGTGCAGCATTTCCCTGCCGAACCCTTTGCCGTTGTCGCAAACCGTCAGGACAATCCGACCGTCCTGCCCTGTTTCCGATTTTACCCTGACTTCGGGCACATCGGCTTCTTCCGCCGCTTCGGCGGCATTTTTGAAAATATTGTGCAGCACCTGCCGCATGGCGGTCGTATCCGCCGCCACCGTCAGCGGTTCGCCGGCAAGCTCCGCCGCAAACCGGCACGGACCGGCTTCATACAATGCCAACACATCGCCGATTAAGGCGTTCAAATCCTGATTTTCCAATTTGAGCGAAGGGGAACGCGCATAATTGCGGAATGCTTCGACCATTTCCTTCAATGCCGCCACCTGTTTGACGATGGTGTCGGTCGAACGCGTCAGGATTTGCGCATCCTGCTCATCCAGCTTCCCGCCCAATTTCCACGCCAGCCGTTCGGCGGAAAGCTGGATGGGCGTGAGCGGATTGCGGATTTCGTGTGCCAGCCGCTTCGCCACTTCGCCCCACGCGGCTTCTTTTTGCGCGTGTATCAAAACGGTGATGTCGTCAATCACCATTACCACGCCGTTGCCGTTGTCTTCGGGCAGGACGGTTGCCTTGCCCAGCAGGATTTTGGCATCGTCCGGCGCGGCATATTTCACATGGACCGGTTTGTCCGTACCTGCCGCCGCGCCGATGGCGGCAAACACTTCGGCAAGCAGGGACTGCTGCGCCGAAACGCCGTGCCAACCGTGCCGGCTGCTGCCCCACAGGGGGGTAAGCGGCATCCCCAAAATCTGTTCCGCCGCTTTGTTGAAGGTTTTCAGACAGCCTTGTTCGTCAAACACCACCACGCCCGTGGTCAGCCCCTCCAACACGCATTCAAGATAATGCCTGGCGGCTTCCTCGCGCCGGCGGTTGCGCTCGTCTGCTTCTTTGGCGATGGAAAGCTGCTCGGTCATGTGGTTGAACAACTTGGTCAAGCGTCCGAACTCGTCGTTGCGCAACACGGGGCGCGTCTGGCTGAAATCGCCTTGCGCCACCGCCTTCGCCCCCTCGGCAAGCGATAGGACGGGTTCGACGAAACGGCGGGCGAAATACAGTGCCATGACCAGTGCAAGAAAAATCGACAGCAGCGAGGCAATCAGCAGGGTTGCCAGGAAAAAGGTCTGCAAACCTTTTTTGCTGTAACTCAACTCAGCATATTTCGCCCTTGCCTTTTCGATTAAGACGGCATCCTCTGCCACGCCTTTGGGAACCGGCTGACGGAAAAACAAGGCGTAATCGCGCCCGTTGTGCGTACCCGCCGACAGCCAGCCCTGCGCGTACAATACGCCGCCTATGCTTTCCAAATCCCTGACCGAACCCGCCCGTTGGATTTTTTCCCAACGCGCCTTACCTGGAAACGGCTGATCGAGCTTGTGCGGGTTGATGCTTTTTTCGATTTTGCCGCTTGCGGCATTGTACAGGGCAAGCTGGGCAAAACCGCTGCCGGCGTAATGTTCCAGCACCCTGCCCATATCCCCGGGCAGGGAAGCCGCGCCGATGAGGTCTATCTGCACGGGGACGGCGTTGCCGAGGGCGTTGTCTGCCGCCAAATTCAATGCGGACTTGCTCAAATTGAGGCTGCGTTCAAGCGCCTCGTGGGTATCGTTGCCGAACCACGAATTAATCGTGCCGTTGATGAACTGTGCGGAAACGCCGAACAGAAACACGCCGGGCAGTACGGCAACCAGCGTAAACATCCCAGAAAGGCGTTTGGCAATCTGCGAACCGAATACGCCGTCGCGCCTGTCTTTCAACAGCAATATGACATAACGTGCCAAAACGGCGGACAACACCAGCAGCAGCATTGCGCTGAACGCAACAATCCACCAGAAATAATCCGCCAGCGAACTGGTGCTGCCGGTTGCCGCCGTCAGTCCGTACAACAGGACGACGGCGCATATGGCTGCGATCGGTAGAAAACGGCGCATTATTTGTTCCCGATGATGTTTAGAGGTTTCCAACCCGAATCCAAATGCCAGTTTTGAGAAGTCAATGCATTGATTTGAAAAGGCTTGGGCAGTTTTGAAGTGGACAGCGTCAGGCGGATTTCCGCCTTGGTTTCCCCTGCTTCCGCACCGGACAGCGCGCCTTTGTTCAGGACTTTCCAGTTGGCAACCGCGCCGGTCGCGCGCAATGCCGCATCCAAGGTGTCGTAGTCTGTCGAAAACGCGCCGACGGTAACGCGGTAGCGGTTGGTCAGCGGATGGAAACTCAGTTTGTAGTCAATATTGTCGTCATCGCCAATCAGTTGCCCCAATTTAAACCGATAAGAAGCGATTATCGGGGCGGAAAGCTGCCAGCTTAAGGTAAAGTTGAGCGGCACGCCCCGGCGCAACGCCTGTTGGAGCTGGTCGGGCAGCTCGGTTTGGAAGCGGCTGCTGATGGAAAGCTGCCCGCCGTCGGTTATCCTCGCTTCGGCACGGCTCACATCTATCCCCTCCGCCGCCACATTCTGAAAGGCGGGGAGCATCAGCGGCACAATCAGCCATTTACTGCTTTTGAATAAGCGCGTAATAAAAGCCATCTTGGTGTTTGTTCGGTAAGAGTACCCGCGATTCGATCAGTTCTGCATCGGCATGGCGGTTGAGGAATTTTTGCAATTGTCCGTCGTTTTCCTCGACGAACACGGAACAGGTAGCGATCAACATCCTTCCCCCGCTTTTCAGCACCTGCCACAATGCATCTAGCAGGGCTTCCTGCTGGCGGGCGGTTTTGAGCGCGTCGGTCGGACGGCGTAGCCATTTCACGTCGGGATTGCGCCGCGCCACGCCCGAGGCGGTACACGGCACGTCGGCAAGGACGGCATCAAACGGTTTCCCATCATACCATGCCGACAGGTCCTGTGCATCGGCACACGCCGTCGATGCCGTCTGAAAGCCCAGACGCGCGATATTGTCTTCCACCCGTTTCAGACGGCCTGCATCAATGTCCAAGGCGGTAACACGGCAATCCGCCAGTTCCAAGATATGCCCCGTCTTGCCGCCCGGCGCGGCGCACGCGTCCAAAATCCGTTCGCCGTCTTTCGGGTTTAACAAATACGCCGCCTGCTGCGCGCCGAAGTCCTGTACCGAAACAATGCCGTCTGAAAAACCAGGCAGGCGGTTCACCGGCACGGCTTCTTCCAACGTAACCGCATATTCGTCCAACGCCTTAGCCGCGATACCTTCCGCCACCAGTTTTTCCAAATAGCTTTCGGCATTGCCGTGTCGGCGGTTGACGCGCAAAGTCATCGGCGGATGGGATTGCAGCGCGGCGGCGATGTTGTGCCAGTGTTTCGGATAATGGTTTTTCAAGTAAGCCACCCACCACAGCGGCAGGTTGTGTTTCGCTACATCGTCTTTTTTACAGGAAGCCACAAGCTTGTCGCGTTCGCGCAAAAAGCGGCGCAAAACCGCGTTGGCAAACGAACGGTACTGCCCGCGTCCGATTTTCGCGATGCTTTCCACCGCCTCATTGACCACGGCGTGGGGCGCGTTGCGCGTGTAATGCAGCTGGTACAACGCCGCCAAAAGCAGGCTTTCGAGCTGCGGATTGCCAATCGGCTTTTTCAGCATCTGCGCGAGCATATGTTTCAAACTGCCCAAATAACGCTGGCAGCCGTAGGCGATGTCCTGCAACGCGCCGTTTTCCTGCGCCATAAGGTCGGGATGCGCGGTGCGGATTTGCGCCAACACGTCCTGAAGGTTACGTCCTTCGGCAACCGCCGCAATGCTGTCGGCGGCAAGTTTTTGGGCAAGTGCCATACTCATATTATGTGATTCGCTTTCTTCGACTGATGGTTTCAGACGGCATTCCCGTTTGCGGATCGGAATGCCGTCTGAAGGGATTTACAGCTTCGCCCCTGCTTCGATATGCCGTCCTGCTGCAAACGCCGCGATATTCATCCGCCTGCCGCCGGCAGGCTGCAATTCGGTAATCTTCAGCGCGTTTTCGCCGCAGGCAACGACCAAACCGTCCGCCGAACAGGACAACACTTCGCCTGCCGCGCCTTGTTGCGCCACCACTTCCGCCCGCCGGATTTTCATCGGCTTGCCCTGATACTCAACCCACGCGGCAGGCACGGGGTTGAAGGCGCGGATTTTGCGTTCGATAACCGCCGCGCTTTTGCTCCAATCGATACGCGCCTCTTCTTTGCTCAATTTTTGCGCGTAAGTAACACCTTCTTCGGGCTGTTTGACCGCGTTCAGACGGCCTTTGCTTTGAAGCTGTTGCAAATCGGCAACAACCGCCGCCGCACCGATTTCCATCAGCGCGTCGTGGACTTCGTTGGCGGTATCGGTCGGTTGGATGGCGTAGCGGTGTTCGCTGACCACATCGCCGGTGTCCAAACCGATGTCCATCTGCATAATACACACGCCTGTCTCGGCATCGCCGGCTTCAATCGCGCGTTGAATCGGCGCCGCGCCACGCCAACGGGGTAACAGCGAAGCGTGGATGTTGAGGCAGCCGTGTTTCGGCGTATCCAACACTTCCTGCGGCAGAATCAAACCGTAGGCGGCAACCACCATTACGTCTGCCTCGACCTCTTTGAGCATTTGCAGGGCTTCGGCGTTGTTGCGCAGCTTTTCGGGCTGTTCGACGCGCAAACCGAGTTCCAGCGCGGCTTGTTTGACGGGCGGGGCAGTCAGTTGCATACCGCGCCCTTTCGGACGGTCGGGCTGGGTCAGCACCAGCGGAATTTCAAAACCGGCGGCGGCAACGGCTCTTAAGGCGGCGGCGGCAAAATCGGGCGTGCCGGCGAAGATGACTTTCATAGCGTGTTCCTGCGCGTGCGTAAAATTGTCGGACAAGACCGTGCCGTCTGAAAACTTTGCAGCGTTCAGACGGCACGGCAAAAGGGTCAAATCGTATGTTTCTGACGTTTTTTCAGCTTGGTCTTAATCCGCCCCTGCTTGAGTTGGGAAAGGCGTTCGACAAACACGATGCCCATCAGGTGGTCCAACTCGTGCTGCACGCAAATCGCCAACAAGCCGTCCGCCTCCAGCGTGAACTTTTCGCCTTTTTCGTTCAAAGCCTCGACCTTGACGCGTTCGGCGCGGGTTACGGTGTCGTAAATGCCCGGCACGGACAGGCAGCCCTCTTCGTAAGTGGTTTCGCCGTCTTTTTCAACGATGACGGGGTTGATGAACACGCGCGGTTCGCTGCGGTCTTCGGTCAAATCCATCACGACCACGCGCTCGTGCACATCGACCTGCGTCGCCGCCAGCCCGATGCCGCGCGATTCGTACATCGTTTCAAACATATCGGCAATCAGCTTCCGGATGCGCTCGTCGACTTGTTCGACAGGCTTTGCCACCGTGTGCAGACGCTCGTCGGGATATTGCAAGATATTCAATAAAGCCATAATTTTCTCTTTCCTTCGGCGGATACGCCGCCTGTTTTTCATAATTACCGTGATGGTGCGGATAATTCGATGTTAAAATGCGGAACATTTTTTATCACGCGGCACATCCCGAGGGGCTGCCGCCGCTTTTTCCAACCCAATCAAGCAAGACAAACCGAAATTTATCAGATAAGGGGAACGGTTATGCAACGTCGTATTATAACCCTGCTCTGCGCGGCAGGTATGGCATTCTCAACACAAACTTTGGCGGCAAATTTGGAGGTGCGCCCGAACGCGCCGGAACGCTACACGGTCAAACAGGGCGACACCCTGTGGGGCATTTCGGGCAAATACCTGTACAGCCCGTGGCAATGGGGCCGCCTGTGGGACGCGAACCGGGATCAAATCCACAATCCCGACCTGATTTATCCGGACCAGGTATTGGTGTTGCGCCACGTTGACGGCGAACCGCGCCTCGGCTTGGAACAGACAGACGGCATCCCCGTCGTCAAAATGAGTCCGGATAAGGAAGTGTCCGGATACGGTATTCCCGCCATCGATGTCAACTTCTACCGCATCTTTATGCGGCATCCGCAAATCGTTTCCCGCAAAGAAACCGCTGCCGCGCCGCGCCTGCTCTCGGGCCCGGAAGGCAGGCTGCTGTACACCAAAGGCACCAGGGTTTACACCAAAGGCCTGAAAGAGCCGGGCCGCTACCTGACCTACCGAATCAATAAAAACATCACCGATCCGGATACGGGTAAATTCCTCGGGCAGGAAGTCGCATTCAGCGGCATCGTGCGCTCCCTCGACTATACCGACTCTGTCCTCGAACAACGCTCGAAACAGGCTGGAGAACGGCCGAAAGACAACGAATACCATACCCGCACCCATCCTTTGATTACCCCGCTGCGCACCCCTTCGATACAGCCGCTGGTGGTCGAAACCGCCATTTCCGAAATACAGCAGGGCGACTACCTGATGAAAATGCCGGAAGACACCGACCGCTTCAACATGATGCCGCACGAACCGTCCCGCCCGGTTCAGGCTAAAATCGTTTCCGTGTTTGAAGGCACAAGGATTGCCGGCCAGTTTCAAACCATCACCATCGACAAAGGCGAGGCGGACGGTTTGGACAAAGGCACGGTTTTGAGCCTCTACAAACGCAAGAAAACGATGCAGGTCGACCTCTCCAACAATTTCAAAAGCAGGGATACCGTCGAGCTGATTTCCACTCCTGCCGAAGAAGTGGGCTTGGCAATGGTTTACCGCACCTCCGAACACCTGTCGTCCGCCATCATTTTGGAAAACATCTCCGATATTTCCGTAGGCGACACCGCCGCCAATCCGGGACGCGATTTGGACAATATACCGGATCAGGGCCGCAGCCGCGTGAAGTTTGGCTTCAACCGCTCCGAATAATTAATCATCCGACAAAAATGCCGTCTGAAACACCTTCCGTTTCAGACGGCATTTTTCCATCTTCAATAAAATATCCGTTTGGACTTTTCCGATGTTTTTGAAATCTCCTGCAACGCCTGATTGAGTGCGCCCAACTCCAACGCCGTTTCCGAACGGCAGGCATCGCCGAAGATGTTTTTATATTCCGCCGTCAGTTTCAACATTCCTTTGAACGCGCGCCCTTCCAAAGCCGCCGACAACTCGAAAATATCGGCGAACACGCGTCCATAGGTTTCGCCCGAGGCGACCGCGTCCGTCCCCAATGCGAACATATCCATTTTTGCCAACTCGGCGGCAATCGTGCGCGCGTCTTCGTCGTCGGGCAGCACTTCCGCCTTGAACCTGACCTGTTCCGCCATCCCTTTGCCGTGGTTTTTGACCAGCAGGGCGAGTATTTGCGGCTTGTGTTCCAAGTGTTGCAAAGAGGCGTGCAGGACGGGGTGTATGCTTTCGTTCTGTATCATTTTTTCGCGGTAGAACTTTTCCGCCTTGGCCTTTGAACGCGCCGACACGAACGCCCACGCCAGCCACACCAGCGCGACGGCGGACAATGCGGACAGAAGCGGAGGCAGCTCTTCAGTATAGGCTTTCTGATTGAACCAGATTTGCGCGGTCAAAAAACCGGCAAAGAAAATCAAAACATAAAGTATCGGTGCGAAACGGCTTTGGACAGAAGCGTGCATCATCATTCCATTTCAGATTGGCAAAACAGGCGGCAGACGAAATGCCGCCCACTCGGTTTAAGGGAATCCGTCAGGCTTCCGCCACCGAATCCCGGCTGTAGGTTTTTTCGCAGTAGTGGCATTTCAGCCGCGTCTGCCCGTTGTGCTTTTTAACATAAAACCGGCTTTTGACCGGCTCGCCGTGGCCGGCGCAATTCGTGTTCGGACAGCGGAACACTTCGGCGATTTCGTCGGGCAGGTTCAAATGCCGCTTCTGCACGACCTTGAAATTGTCGATGGTGTTGACCACCGCTTCGGGGGCGAACAGGGCGAGGCGGTCGGCGGCTTTGTCGTCCAAGCACACGCCTTTGATTTTGATGATGTCTTTGCTGCCTTGGGTTTTGCTGGGCAGGTTGAAGCCCACGGTTACCGCGTTGCCGTAGTGCAAAAGTTTGAACTGGCGCAGGATGGTCAGCCCCCTGCCGGCGGGAATATGGTCGATAACCGTACCTTTTTCAATGGCTTCGACACTGAGTTTCGGGGTTTCCATATCGGTTCCTCACACTTCTTCGTTCAACACCAGCGACAATATCGCCATACGCGCATAAACGCCGTTGGTCGCCTGCTCGAAATAATAGGCGTGCGGCGTGGCATCGACATCGGGATGGATTTCGTCCACGCGCGGCAGGGGGTGCAGCACGCGCAGGTTCGGTTTGGCGCGGGCGAGCATAGACGCTTCGAGGTTGAATTTGCCTTGGATTTTGGCAAATTCCTGTTCGTCGAAACGTTCGCGCTGGACGCGGGTCATATACAGGATATCCGCCCATTCCGCCGCTTCTTCCAAACTACCGAGGATACGGTATCGGCAGCCGGCTTCGTCCAACTCTTCGGTAATATAGTCGGGCATGGCTAGGCTGGGCGGCGAAACAAAGGCAAATTCACAATTCCAGCGTTTCAACGCCTGACAAAGCGAATGCACGGTACGTCCGTATTTCAAGTCGCCCGCCATGGCGATTTTGAGCTTGTCCAAACGTCCCTGTGTTTCATAAATGGTAACCAGGTCGAGCAGCGTCTGACTGGGGTGCTGGTTCGTGCCGTCGCCGGCGTTGATAACGGGGACGCGCGAAAACTCCGCTGCCACGCGCGCCGCGCCGTCTTTGGGGTGGCGTTGGATGATAGCATCAGTATATCCGGAAATGATGCGGGCGGTATCGGCAAGCGTCTCGCCTTTTTTGGCACTGGTATTCGCGCCGTCCGAGAAACCGATGACCTTGCCGCCCAAACGCTGCACCGCCGTTTCAAACGACAGCCTCGTGCGCGTGGACGGCTCGAAAAAGCACGAACCGATAAGTTTGCCTTCCAACAGGTCGCCGCGCGGATGCGCCTTCAGCTTCAATGCCGTCTGAAGCAGGCATTCCAACTGTTCGCGCGACAAATCCGAAATGGAGATGATATGCTGTCTGTAAAGCGGATTAGGCATTTTTGCCCCCCTTCCGTAAAAAACCCGCGTCAGGCGGGTATCCGGTTATACGTCGTCCACGCCGCCCGTATGTTTGCGGAACAGCTTCGCAAAAGCGGCAATACGGCGCGTATTATCGCACATTTGCCGCCGCAAAGTTTTACCGCACGAATCCCGTACTTTTCAGACGGCATATCCAAACACGCCCGCATAAGCATAAGGTATAATCGCGCTAGACATTTCTTTTCAGGAAGCCGCCATGTTAGTCTGCAACCCCTACGAAGTCGTCATCCACGGCACAACGAGTTCCGGCAAGATTTTCCGTCCCAGCGACTGGGCGGAACGCCTGTGCGGCATTCTGTCCTCGTTCACCAAAGACCACAGGCTTTCCTATTCGAAATGGGTGCGCCCCATACTGGTGGACAACATCCGCTGCGTCGCCGTCGATAAAAAACTGGAAACCGACAATCCCCAAATGTTCCGCTTCCTGATGGACTTTGCCGCCGACAACGACCTGCGCGTCATCGACTGCAAAGCCCTGCTCGAAGAACGCGAACAGGGCGGACAAAACAACCCTGCCGACGAACACGTCATGCTGGCACAGGCAATCGAAGAAAAACACGCCGCCGAGAAAGCACAGGAACAGACCGCCTCGGGCGCATCCTACGTTTTGCGCGAAATCGGCGCGGACGACACCGCCACCGCCTTTGCAGCCTTGAGCGTTTTGCGTTCCGCCCTGACCGACATCAACCGCTTTACCGAACAGATCAACAAAGTCCAACGCCCCCAAGGCTACCGCCTGCTGGGTATTTTTGAAGAAGGCAAACACAATGCCGTCGCCGTCTGCGGCTTCCGCGAAGCCTGCACCCTCGCCAGCGGCCGCCACATCCACATCGATGACATCGTTACCCTGCCGCAAAGCCGCCGCAAAGGCTACGCCTCGCGCCTTTTGGAAGAAGTCCGCAAAATCGGCGCGGAAACAGGGGTAACCAAAATCCACCTCAACGTCCACGTCAACCACGACCGTGCCGACGCGCACCGCCTGTATTTCAAAAACGGTTTTGAAATCTGCGCATACCACTTCCGTTGCGACCCCAAATGAAAACCCCCCTCCCCATCTGCACCCTGTCGGCACTCGCCGCCTGCACCCTTTCCGGACAAGGCGGCAGCAGGGTTTACGGCGAAATCAAAGCCCGAGACCTTTGCGTTACCGCTCCTATCCTGCTTTCTGCTTTCTGTCTTGCCTGCTCTCGTTGAGCCAAGCGTTCTTGCAAGCTCGCTTGCACGTTGGCAAGCATTGCACTCTATCGGCTTTCTTTTCCTGTTGCGGCTGGTGGTTCAGGCTCGCGTTGTACGCTTTGCACTAAAGCGCACCGTGAATCGATGCTCGCTATTTATTCTATCAATATTTTGATTTATAATGAAAAAAGTTTTTTCAGAGTGACTCTTTACTTTGTAAAAAACTTTGTATCATTCTCAAAACCTAGAAAATCAAACGAAATGATGCAAAAACACAAATGTCTAATAGATTTTATTTTGACTGTTGCCAGCCAAATTGCTTATGCTGACTTACCTTTAAGTTTGGAAGAATTATTGACTGACAAGGGTAAATTCAAACTAGAAAGCAGTATTAGCTACATCAACACTGAACGCAATCAAAGCGAATTTGCTAATCCTATTTATGTGCAAACCAGCGCAACGAAAATTGCAACTGTAATGGCTATGATGATTACACCTGTAATGGCGCAAAATTTAGACAGCCAAGTTTTTGACAGCCAAAATGTGAAAGCAATTCAATTATCACAGGCTGAAATGAAAGAAACACAAGGTGAATTTGTTCCCATTATTGCAGCCGCTGCTTTTGGCGGTGCATTAGGTGCATGGGGGTATCATGGTGCTAATTTGTATAATCATGGTAAATTAGGAACTGCGCAAGGCGCGGCTACTGCGACAGGAATCGGTGCGGCAACAGGAGTAGCGGCAAAACAGGGCTGGCTGCTGCTGCCGGAGGCGGATTGGCTGGGAATTTGGCATGGAGACCGGGTATTCATGCACTAGGTTTTGGTGCCAATGCTGCCAACAATGCAGTCAATTCTCGAAAATAATCATTAATAACTTTTAGTTAGCTAACTAATTTCCACAATAGAATTAGTTAGCTATTTATTAATATAGAGTTTGCATGATGATGGGTGTATTAATTTTTTTTCTAATCGTTCCAATTTTGGGATTTATTTGCGCTACGATAAATTATTTTATTATTAATAAATTTAAACTTCCAAAATACATGGCGTATTTACTCCCATCATTATCTATTTTATTCATATTTATTCATGCAATAAAATTGCATATGATTTTATTTTTTTATGTTTCATGCGTTTATTCCGCGTATACATATTATGATAAAAAATCTTTATAAATTGATAAATTATGCGGCTTTGATTGGTTTCGCCCCAAATATAGTTTTTGCTTGGCCTATGTTTGTTGACCCCCCGCTTCTTACCAAAACATCCATGTACGGAGTTGGAAAGCACGGCGAGATTCCGGCATAGTAAAACAAGATTTGGATTTTTCTTGCGGCGCGGCTTCGATTGCCACGTTACTGAATAATTTTTATGGCAGACATTATTCTGAAGCGGAAATCTTAGACAAAATGGATAAAACCCAAATGCGTGCTTCTTTTGACGATATGCAACGCATAATGCCCGAACTGGGTTTTGAAGCACAAGGTTATGCTTTGCCATTTGAACAGTTGGTACAACTAAAAATTCCTGTAATTGTGTATTTAAAATACCGTAAAAACAACCATTTTTCGGTATTGAACGGTATTAACGGAGAAACTGTTTTGCTGGCTGATCCATCGCTGGGGCACGTCTCAATGAGCAAATCACAATTCTTGAGCGCATGGAAAACACGTGATGGCGAAATGGAAGGAAAAATTTTAGCCATCGTGCCAAAAAATACTGATTTTGTTAGAAATCAGATGTTTTTTAATAAGAATCCCGTTCGTCAAACACGTTTTACGGTAGAACAAATCCAAATGCGGCAAAAACGATAATAAACCGATTTTTGCCCATTTATTTTATATAGTGGATTAACAAAAATCAGGACAAGGCGACGAAGCCGCAGACAGTACAAATAGTACGGAACCGATTCACTTGGTGCTTCAGCACCTTAGAGAATCGTTCTCTTTGAGCTAAGGCGAGGCAACGCCGTACTGGTTTTTGTTAATCCACTATAAAAGCAAAGAAACCGCCATTAGCACTACACCCCCCAAGCTGCGGCTGCCAAACACATCGGCTGCTTCTCGACGCACCCGCTGAAAAATGCGTCCTATCCGTCCGCCTTGCCCGCACCCCCTGACTTTGCCGCCCTGCCCGATGCCGTCTGAAGCCTGAACCGCCCCACCAGCCCGATGACGCACGACACCGCCGGAAAGGGCATACACAAAGCCGTCAGCACATAACGCGCATTCCCCGTATTGACCACGTCCGCGCCCTTCAGCAGCAGCGGCAGCGCGTTCGCCCACTCCCACACCGACGGCGCGCTGAACGCCAATACCGCCACCAGCCCCAACATCCGGAACACCCCGATTTCCAACACCTGCCGCCGCCGCACCGAACGGTTGAGCAAAAACACAACCGCCAACCCGAAACAGACCACCGCCGCCATACCGCCGTTGGCGACAATCTGCAAACTGTTGAATGCAATATCGGGCGTAACCGCCAACACGCCTTCCGAATCCGGCACGGCACGCTGCAAATCCAAACCCTGCAACACATTCAACACAAAACCGTAGATCAAATCAAAAAACACCACGCCTATCGGCAAAGCACTCAAAACCCGCCACATCTTCCTGTCCGACCAACCGTTCAAAACTTTCATTTTACCCGACCACGCAAGCCGCCGAACAAAAAACAAGGGGCTGTCCTAGATAACTAGGACAAACTTGATTTTACTAATTGTTTTAAAATGGAACAAGAACTTTTATCTCACTGTTGTTAAAACGCCATTCGCACTCCTTTAAATACAGCTCAAAATGCGCTTTGGGAATGCCGTTAAACTTGCGTAAATGACGTTTTGCCTGGTTCCAAAAGTTCTCAATTCCATTAATATGGTTTTGTCGTTCGGCAAAATGTGTGCTGTGATTGATACGAAAACGAAGTTTCAGCGAAGCTAAAATGGCTAAATTCGCGCACATCTAATACATCATAGCTACGATAACAATCCGTATAAAAAATGCTGTCAGGTTTCACTTGTTCACGGATAATAGGAAATAAAGTAGCGGTTTGAGTATTCGGTACTGTAACCGTATAAACCTTACCATTTCGCTTCAAAAGACCGAATACGGCGACTTTACCGGCAGCACCGCGACCGCGTTTGCCTTTGCGTTGTCCGCCAAAATAACTTTCATCTGCTTCTACTTCGCCATCAAACATTTCCAAATGCGGACTGTTTTGATAAATAAGTAATCGTAAACGATGAAAATAATAGGCTGCGGTATTTTTATTAACGCCTACTAACTCTGCTGCCGTTCTTGCAGTTACACCTGTGACAAACAGTTCAATGAGTTTATTTTGTTTATACTGGCTTAGACGACTTTTTCTCATAGGGATAATTCTAACTTAATTTGAATTTCCCTAGTTATCTAGGACAGCCCCTTAAAAAATATCCCTTTGAAAGATTTTGATGAAGTTTGTGAAAAGTGGGAGAAATCCTTTAAAGAAAATGGAAAAGAAATTGAATATAATCAAAAATATTCAAGAATTTATGGTGAAGTTCGTGGAGCTGGCTTTAATGGCGATATCGGAGAAAAGCTACATCGTTGTGCCGTGATGGAATGGGCTGAAAATGAGACCGTGAAATTAGCCCAAAAATGGGAACAAGAGCAGAAAAAACAACAAATTCAACAGAAAAAGGAAACTGAAAAATCGCCAAAACACAAAGCCAGTCGTGATGATTGGGAAATGGAACGTTAAACCGCTATTTTCATGTATTCTATTAAATTATTTGAAAAAAGACTTCACTTTTTGTTAAAGAAAAATGAAGTCTTGTTCTGTTCAACCTAAATTCAGAATTTTATCTGCCGATTGAATTGTTTCTTGGCGGTGTGCAACCATTATTTTCATAATACCAAGACTTTTTAGGTTATGGTTAATTTTTTGTTCATTTTCTACATCTAAATGGCTACTTGCTTCGTCTAAAAATAGAATTTTGGGTCGTTTATACAATGCACGAGCCAAGATAACTCTCTGCTTTTGTCCACCTGATAAGATATTTCCCATATCGCCAATCAAGGTCTCATAGCCCATTGGCATTTTAAGTATATCGTCATGTATTTGTGCCATTTTTGCACATTGTTCAATGAGCTCCATATTTGGGCTTTCATCAAAAAATGAAATATTTTCCCCAATAGAACCTGCAAAAAGGACATCATCTTGGCGAACAATCCCGCTCAATCCCCTAATAAAGGATGGAGAAACTTGATATATATCATGCCCATTAATACTAACTGTACCAGTTTCAGGTTTTAGGCTACCTGTTAAAATGTTTAACAAAGTGGACTTCCCCCGACCAGATTGTCCTGTTAAAACAACTGCTTCATTATCTTTAAATTCCAAATTAATGTTTTCAAAAAGATATGGCTCATTATCAGCATATCTGAATGAGACGTTTTCAACTTTAAGAACCAGTTGTTCATTATCTAATTTAGGTATATGATTATACTTAATAATTTCAGTTTCTGTTTCATTTAAAGTAATGTCAGCCAAACGTTCAGCATGAAGCCCTAACATTTTGATTTGGATGTATTGGTCAACGAGAGAAGCTGTTCTGCTTTCAAATTGCCCTTTATAAGCCAAAAAAGCCATCAGAACACCGACTGTAAATGAACCATCTAAAATTGCGCTTGCACCAAGATAAATTATGATAACATTTTCCATGCTAAACAACAGTTTATTTGAAAATTCAAATAAAGCAGAGAGTTTATCTGTTGTCAGCTTGGTATTGACTGTATTCACAAATAGGCTCATCCAAGTGCCATGTCTTTGATAATGTTTATCAAATAATTTAACTGATTGGATACCACGAATGGTTTCCATGAAATATGAGTTTTGTTTGGCTTCATGAACAATATTTTCTTCTGTTGCATTTCTTAATGGGTAATATGCAAGCCAACGAATTAGTATGTACAAAACAAGTGTTAAAAGAACAATCAGCGATAATTGAGTGCTGTAAATTGTCATTAACACGAAAGTAAAAACAGCCATTAAGCTATTTAAAACTAAAACAAAAAAAGTAGAAGTTAGTGTTTCTTGGATATGATCTATTGAACCAAATCTTGAAATCACATCTCCTAAATGTCGTTTACTGAAATAGTCATTAGGTAAGTCAAGTAACCTTTTAAATATATTGGCTTTCCATTGTAAATTAAGAGTTGTAGATAGGTGCATACCTACCCATGCTTGTAACAGGCTAATTAACTGTTGCAGGATAGTCAGTAAACCAAATCCCAAAGTAAGGGTCAATAATAAATTTTTATCAGCAGTTACAATGACATGGTCTATTACCCATTGCATAAAGAATGGACTAACCAATGCAAAGACTTCCAAAGAAATAGCTAATATAAGCATTTGAATTAAAGAGCGTTTTAAGCCTGACCCCCCCTTAATAGAGATAATATTTTGATTTTCTTTGTTTCTTTTTTCTCTTCAAAATGGGTATTGGGGAATAATTCTAGGGCAATCCCTGTGAATTTTTGTGAAACTTCGTCCATTTTGATTTTTCGCATACCGACAGCAGGGTCCATAATGACGATACTGTCTTTGGAAATGGAACAAAGTACAACAAAATGGTTTAAGTTCCAATGGAGAATGCAGGGTAGTTGTAAATTTGACAGCTCATCTAACTCTAAACGCAAAGCTCGTGGCGTTAAATTCATTTCATTGCCAAATCTCATGATGTCTGCAAGATTTGCGCCCTTTAATGACAGGGTGTATTTTTGGCGTAACGTTCTTAAATCAGTGTGAAAGCCATAATAGGACAAGATGGATGTCAGGCATGCTAAACCACATTCAGCAACTTCTGTTTGCAGAATGACAGGTAGCTTTTTGTTAAATCCAAAGGACAGTCTTGATAAATAATCCATTTTTAATTGATTTTTCCTGAAATGCTGTAAAGTGGGTCAAGTACCCATTCGTACAATTTTTTCGTTCATGGAGAATATCTGCTTCTAAAATCATGCCAATTTGAAGCGGCTTGTTTTCTCCGTATGCTTTAATCGTTTGTTTTTCCAATTTAACTTTCACAAGATAGGCAGGTTCATTTAATAAGGTTGGGTTAGTGAAAATGATACCTAAACCTGATAGCTTTTGTTTACCGAGAGCAGTTCTGGCAACTGAAATAATTTCTCCTGTGGCATGTCCAAATTTTTGGTAAGGGTACGCTTGGTAACGTAAAACAACTTTATCTTTCGGTTTAATAAAACCAACAGCTTTACTGGGTATGTAAAGATTGGCGACCAATTCAGTTTGTTCAGGGACAATGCTTAACAGCAATTTAGACGGTTCAACTTGTTGCCCTATATCAACATTAATTGTTGATATATAACCTGAGACCTTTGCAATAACATAGGTTACTAAAATTTTATGCTCAATCTCATTTTCAAAATGCAAAACTTTTCTGATTTTTCCTACTTTTTGCTCAATATTAGGAAGGTTTTAGGCAATTGAAAATTTTTTGGCGCATTTTTATGCGTCAAATTTCGTTAACAGATTATTTTTGCAAAGGTCTCAACCTGATTTACTAGCTCGTATGGTTTGTTCGGATTTCAAATCAAAATCCAAAATTTCTTGGTTCATTTCCGTAATCGCACGGTTGAGTTGGCTCAATTCGGTTTTATGGCGTTCAGGCAGGCTGCTTAATGTGATTTTCTGTTCATCAAGTTCCCTGATTGCATTATTTTGTTCACGTTTTAGGCTCTCCAAACGTGAGCGTTGTTCCAATAAATGGCTTTCGGCGGTCATCTTATCTTGTTGGGATACTGCGCCTTGACTGGCTAAAAACTTGTTCTTGTTAAGGGTTTTTTCCGCTAAACGAATTTGACGATTTTGCCCTGTAATTTGCTGTTTAATATTCTCTAATTGATTGTTTAAACGATGAATGTTGTTATGAACATTTTTTTGCTCATTTTGATGAATGCGCTTTAAACGTTCCAATTCTTGTAATGCCAAAGTTTTTTTAAGGTTGGCTTCTGCTGCCAATTTGGCTTGTACGTTTCCTTTTTCGCCAAAACGCGATGTGGAAAGTTTGAACAATGGTTCGCCAGCTTTGACAAAGTTACCATCTTCAACAAATTTATGCGTAATCGTGCCGATATCGGAAGAGTAAACACGAACCACCCCCATAGTTGGAAGTAATTGACCTTCAACGGTTGTTTTATTGGTATAGCTACCAAAAATCAAAAAGATAATGATACACAGAGCAATGAGAAAAGCGCAAAAAGTCAGAAATAAAAAAGAGAATGGACGGGTCAAGATAACCTGACCTGTCCACTTATTTTGTTGGGCTACAAAGACTTCTTTTCGGAATAAGTGGGACATTTATTATTATTTCTTAAAAAAAAATGGATAGAAAAATACCAATAATTAAAATACTTATGCCTAATAACATAAATTTGCTATTGATTGATGTTTCTATTTTAATTACATTAAATTTAACCAATAATCCAGAAATGGTTGCAGCTAAAATGCAAAAGACAGTGGCGTAAATGGTTTCAGTATTCATAATTTTTCTCTTTCAAAATTGTTCAATCTAAATAGAAAAAGGTAACTTCAATACATATTGCTGTAACTGAAATTACCTTTTCCTTAATGATGTAATTATCTTATGGCTTCATCATGCCACGACCGATATTGTATCCGCCAGCAACAGAGAAAATACCAGCTCCCATTGCGTCAACCCAGCCTACTGGTCCTGTCCACTTGTTCCGTTGAGCTACAAAGACTTCTGGTCTGAAAAATGAGTGATTGTTAGACATGTGTACTTATTTATGTTTCTTTGATTGGGATAAATTTGTAAAAACAAAAAAAAGGCAAGTTGTTATTATAGAAGAACTTAAAATGCTTAACATACTCATTGAGGTTTGTACCACATAATGAGATACGAGATAATTTGTTGGGAGTAAAATCAAAAAAAAGATTAAATATTTAAAATAATCACTATATTTTTTCATTATTTGTTCCTTTTTGTATTTAAGTTCTTATGAAAAACTAGGGTATTTTGAATAGAAAATATCAAAATACCCTAGTTTTATTAAGGAATATTACCACCAACAAGTGCTTCCATATTGTACAGCACCAGTGATTGCACCACCAATAGCTCCGAATTTCGCACCTGGAATAGCACCAATACCACCTGCAAATGAACCAACAATTGCCCCACCAGCTGCTCCACCTAATGCACTACCAATGGTATTTTTTGAGAAATCACGCCAGTTACAAGCAGCACCAGAAACTTGTTAAATTTCATTCAAAGTCAAAACTTGCATAATATTCACCTTTGTTAAGTGTGGTTGAGAAAAAAGTAAATTTTCATCGTTACTCATTATTTGCAATCATGCATATACTGTAACCAAGCACTATATTCAGTTGGATCATAGTTTTTCCTACTGGGTTGTCTGATATGACTATTGGCACTATTGGCACAATTGGGATTAGCAACTTTATTGTGAGTACCTAATGGATTGATATTTCCTGTAAAGTGGCTATTGCATGCGCTTAATGAGCATAGATTTATTAATGTCAGAAAGGATAAAACAAAAAATCTTACCATTTTTTACTAATACCAAAAGTAGGTTTCGAAAACTGTACACCAAGACCTTGTACATATCCAAATTGCTTGCTAACAGAAAACTCTACTCCACTATTGTTAGGGGAATAGGAAGCACCAATTTTACCAACAGCAACCATATCTTTTTTACCTAGGTTGCCGCCACCCTGTGCAAAGATATGGAATTTGCCACCTGACACTTCAACTAATTCAGAGGTGTGTAACTCTTTCATGATTTTCTCCTGTAAAGAAGTATGGTTGGAAATGTAAATCAGAATTAACCTTTCTTAAGTTTAATTTAATACTTTTTTTGCAAGTATTTTATTTTAAATTAAATCAATATTTTAAAAATATTTACTTGTATACTGAAAAAGAAACTCCTAATGGTGGAGTGGGGCTTTTGTTTAAGTAAGCATTAAAAAAATTTAAATTTCCCATTATGATTAACTTAATGCAAGAGCTTTTTCAGGACGTACAAACCAGCGAACGGGCGTTCTGATGTGGGCAGCCTGCCGGGAAGTCTGCTCTATTGTTCGGACAATAGGGGGAATATACCAATTACTTTAACTACATCATTTTTTGACATTTTTCTTGCCTTTCAATTTAAAATCCAAAATCATACTGCCATAATTTAGCAATCCAAAAAAATTTAGGCAGCAGTAATGGTTTCGTATTTTAGAAAACGAAACTTGGTTTGGTGTTTTGAAGCATTTCAGTACACAAACGGGGCTGTCCTAGATAACTAAGATAAACTCGATTTTACTAATTGTTTTAAAATGGAACAAGAACTTTTATCTCACTGTTGTTAAAACGCCATTCGCACTCCTTTAAATACAGCTCAAAATGCGCTTTGGGAATGCCGTTAAACTTGCGTAAATGACGTTTTGCCTGGTTCCAAAAGTTCTCAATTCCATTAATATGGTTTTGTCGTTCGGCAAAATGTGTGCTGTGATTGATACGAAAACGAAGTTTCAGCGAAGCTAAAATGGCTAAATTCGCGCACATCTAATACATCATAGCTACGATAACAATCCGTATAAAAAATGCTGTCAGGTTTCACTTGTTCACGGATAATAGGAAATAAAGTAGCGGTTTGAGTATTCGGTACTGTAACCGTATAAACCTTACCATTTCGCTTCAAAAGACCGAATACGGCGACTTTACCGGCAGCACCGCGACCGCGTTTGCCTTTGCGTTGTCCGCCAAAATAACTTTCATCTGCTTCTACTTCGCCATCAAACATTTCCAAATGCGGACTGTTTTGATAAATAAGTAATCGTAAACGATGAAAATAATAGGCTGCGGTATTTTTATTAACGCCTACTAACTCTGCTGCTGTTCTTGCAGTTACACCTGCGACAAATAGCTCAATGAGTTTATTTTGTTTATACCGGCTTAGACGACTTTTTCTCATAGGGATAATTCTAACTTAATTTGAATTTCCCTAGTTATCTAGGACAGCCCCAAAATAAATTTAGCCTAAGTCATAAAACCGTGTAATTTTGCGCCAAAAAAGGCGGTTTGCAGGTAAAATATCAAACTATTAATTTAAATCATATTTTTACAGAATATTCCGCCGCGTTCATCAAATGGACATCAAACCGGTTCCAAATTTCTGTAATTTTGTAACAAAATACCGCAAAACACCCGATTGAGACCAAAAGGACTTTCATATGAACCAGACAAGCCGCGATCTGACCCGCATCAGCCACAACACTAAAATCGTCGCCACCCTTGGGCCGGGCAGCAACAACGTCGAACTGTTGGAAGACATGATCCGCGTCGGCGGTCTGAACGTCGTCCGCTTCAACTTCAGCCACGGCACGCCCGAATTCCATCAGGAAAACGCCCTCATCGTGCGCGAGGCGGCAAAACGCGCCGGACAGGAAATCGCCATCATTGCCGACCTGCAGGGCCCGAAAATCCGCGTGGGCAAAATCGCCGGCGGCGGCATCGAATTGAACAAAGGCGAAACGCTGGTACTGGATGCCGCGCTCGAAGGCGAAGGCACGCGCGAGGCGGTCGGTTTGGACTACCGCGACCTGCCCGACGACGTTGCCGCAGGCGATGTCTTGTGGCTGGACGACGGCCTGCTGACCCTGACCGTGGAATCCGTCGAAGGCAGCAGGATTATCACAAGGGTGGAAAACAGCCACGTCCTGAAAAGCAACAAGGGCATCAACAAACGCGGTGGCGGTCTGTCCGCAGGCGCGTTGACCGAAAAAGACTTCCGCGACCTGAAAACCGCGATTGCCATCGGTTGCGACTACCTCGCCATCAGCTTTGTGAAATCCGCCGAAGATTTGCATATCGCGCGCGCCAAAGTCGAAGAAGAAATGAAGGGCAGCACGGCCGTGCGCCCCGGTTTGGTTTCCAAAATCGAACGCGTGGAAGCGATTGAAAACTTGGACGAAATCATCCTCGCCGGCGACGGCATTATGGTTGCGCGCGGCGACTTGGCGGTCGAAGTCGGACACGCCGCCGTCCCCGCCCTGCAAAAACGGATGATCCGCCGCGCCCGCGAGTTGCGCCGCTTCAGCATTACGGCGACGCAAATGATGGAATCGATGATTACCAACCCCGTACCGACCCGCGCGGAAGTCAGCGATGTGGCAAACGCGGTATTGGACGGTACCGATGCGGTGATGTGTTCCGCCGAAACCGCCGTCGGCGCGTATCCGTTTGAAACCGTCAGCCAAATGGCGATTATCTGCGCGGCTGCGGAAAAAGAGCAGGATTCGCTCAACGGCGTTGCCGAACAGGTCGAGTATCCCGAAGCGGTCAGCACCAACCTGGCGGTTGCCGGCGGTGCGGTCAGCGTGGCGCGCGCGGTTCACGCCAAAGCCATCGTCGCCCTGACCGAAAGCGGTTCGACCGCCTTTGAAATCAGCCGCCACAACATCACCCTGCCGATTTTCGCGCTGACCCCGAGCGTTTCCGCCCAACGCCGTATGGCGATGTACCGGGGCGTGCGCCCGCTGATTTTGGCAACCAGTACCGACCACGACACGGCGTTAAACGAAGTCGAAACGATGCTGGTGGAACACAACATCCTGCATTCCGGCGACCAATACATCATTACCAGCGGTTCGCAAATGCGCGAATCCGGTTCGACCAACACACTGGAAGTGCTGCGCGTCAAATAATCCGCCCTGAGTGGAAAATGCCGTCTGAAGCCGATGCCCGAGGCTTCAGACGGCATTTTTTGCGGCGGCGCGGCGGTTCGGGCAAACTCTGAAAAAATTGTGCAAATCCGGCAACATCGGATAAAATCGAGTACCTATACTAAAGCGAAACAAGGCATTTCCGACTGCCTTTTTTATAGTGGATTAAATTTAAACCAGTACAGCGTTGCCTCGCCTTGCCGTACTATCTGTACTGTCTGCGGCTTCGTCGCCTTGTCCTGATTTTTGTTAATCCACTATATTTATCCACCGTCCGCCTTTTTACGGAAACCGAAATGACCCCTTCCGCACTGAAAAAAACCGTCCTGCTGCTCGGCACTGCCTTTGCCGCCGCATCCGTCCACGCATCCGGCTACCACTTCGGCACACAGTCGGTCAACGCGCAAAGCACGGCAAATGCCGCCGCCGCAGAAGCCGCCGACGCATCGACCATCTTCTACAACCCTGCCGGCCTGACCAAACTCGACAGCAGCCAGATTTCCGTCAACGCCAACATCGTGCTGCCCAGCATTCATTATGAGGCGGATTCCGCCACCGACTTTACCGGGCTTCCCGTCCAAGGTTCGAAAAGCGGCAAAATCACCAAAACCACGGTCGCGCCCCACATCTACGGCGCATACAAAGTCAACGACAATCTGACCGTGGGCTTGGGCGTGTACGTCCCCTTCGGCTCTGCCACCGAATACGAAAAAGATTCCGTGTTGCGCCACAACATCAACAAACTCGGTCTGACCAGCATCGCCGTCGAACCTGTCGCCGCGTGGAAACTCAACGACCGCCATTCCTTCGGCGCAGGCATCATCGCCCAACATACTTCCGCCGAACTGCGCAAATATGCCGACTGGGGGATTAAGAGTAAAGCAGAGATATTGACGGCAAAACCGCCCAAACCTAACGGTGTAGCCGAAGCTGCAAAAATTCAGGCCGACGGACACGCCGATGTCAAAGGCAGCGATTGGGGCTTCGGCTACCAACTGGCGTGGATGTGGGACATCAACGACCGTGCGCGCGTGGGCGTGAACTACCGTTCCAAAGTCTCGCACACGCTCAAAGGCGATGCCGAATGGGCGGCAGACGGCGCGGCGGCGAAAGCAATGTGGAGTACGATGCTTGCAGCAAACGGCTACACGGCGAATGAAAAAGCCCGCGTTAAAATCGTTACGCCTGAGTCTTTGTCCGTACACGGTATGTACAAAGTGTCCGATAAAGCCGACCTGTTCGGCGACGTAACTTGGACGCGCCACAGCCGCTTCGATAAGGCGGAACTGGTTTTTGAAAAAGAAAAAACCGTCGTCAAAGGCAAATCCGACCGCACCACCATCACCCCCAACTGGCGCAACACCTACAAAGTCGGCTTCGGCGGTTCTTATCAAATCAGCGAACCGCTGCAACTGCGCGCCGGCATCGCTTTTGACAAATCGCCCGTCCGCAACGCCGACTACCGCATGAACAGCCTACCCGACGGCAACCGCATCTGGTTCTCCGCCGGTATGAAATACCATATCGGTAAAAACCACGTCGTCGATGCCGCCTACACCCACATCCACATCAACGACACCAGCTACCGCACGGCGAAGGCAAGCGGCAACGATGTGGACAGCAAAGGCGCGTCTTCCGCACGTTTCAAAAACCACGCCGACATCATCGGTCTGCAATACACCTACAAATTCAAATAAACGGCCCGCCGTTTGAATGTAACAATGCCGTCTGAAACAGATTTCCGTTTCAGACGGCATTGTTTTAGGCTCGATTTATAGTGGATTAACAAAAATCAGGACAAGGCAACGAAGCCGCAGACAGTACAGATAGTACGGAACCGATTCACTTGGTGCTTCAGCACCTTAGAGAATCGTTCTCTTTGAGCTAAGGCGAGACAACGCCGTACCGGTTTTTGTTAATCCACTATATTTGGAAGGAGCGTAACCCTTCCGAATCAGGACGGCACATAGGGCGACGTTTTTTGTATCGTCCTGTGTGTTGAAACATCAGCATAGGCAACACAGGAAAAGCCGGCTGTTTTGCGCCTGCGTACCGTATTGGTCAAAATGCCGTCTGAAACCGATAACAGGGTTTCAGACGGCATTTCCGTCAATTTTCTCTTTATCTGCCGAACAGGTTGGCGATATTTTCCATCTGTTCTTCGGTAAAACCGTTTTCGCCCAATCTGACGGCAACTGCCCATTCGCCCGACAAACCGTGTTCCGCACCGAGCTGCCGCCATTTTTCGACTTTGGCTTCGTCTGTGGTTTTTTCGGGCAGCGGTTTGACGGGAATCCTGCTTTTTGGGACGGTATTCATCGGTTTGCCCCTAATCGATGGAATAGCCGCGAAGATACTGTATCCGTTCGCGCGTCATCCGCGTGTCGCATTGCAGCTTGAGGTATTCGGCGTATTCCTGCCGGTCTGCCTGCGCGGCGGCTTGTCGGCAGTTGCTGATTTTTTCCTGCGCCCACTTGCGTTGTTCGCCGACCAACTCTTTTTGCACGTCGGTATCGAGTCCTCCCCAAAGTTTGGTAATTTCGGATTCCGCACGCTGGTTTTGTACGCGCGCCTCTTCCACTTCGCCCCGTGATACGGTAACGGTATCGGCACGCTCGCCGTCGTCAGGATGCAGGATTTCCGGTTCGGGCGCGCCTTCTGCGGCTTGGGGTACGCCCGCATCGCCGCCGGCGGCATTGTGTTCCAAAATGTCTTCGGGCGTGGGTTTGGACGGTTCTTCTTCACGGGCTTTTCCGCTCAAAATCCTGACCGCGTCTTCTTTTTTCACCGCCTTGCCGTCTATCATCACGATGCTCTTCACGCCGTAAGGCAGCAGCGCGGCAGACAGCGTTTGCGCCGCCATACCGACCGTGTTGTCGACAAATGCCGTCTGACCGTCTTTGACGGGCAGGAAGCGGACGGCTGCCGTCAATACGCCGTCTTTAAACTCGACATTGCCGCCCGTCTTCTGCCGCACAATATCCGACAAAGCAGTTTCCCCGTACAACAGGGGGCTGTTTGCCTTGGCATCGGCAAGCGTTTCAGACGGCACGGTAATGTTCAAATCGGCGATACAGAACGTGCGCCCGCCTTCCTGCGTTTCCGAAGCGTGTTCCAAAGAAAACGCCAAACCGTAGGCGGCGGCGATAATTTTGTCGGCATCGACAAACTGCCTGCCGTCTTCGCGCGCGAAAGAACGCGCTTCCTGCGTGAGCGTTTCCTGAATATTGCCGCGTATGCCTTGCAACACGGCGGGGTTGGCGCATTCCAATGCCTTGGGCGGTTCTTCCCTGCCGCAAGCGGCAAGCAGCAGGGCAAACGGCAGCGCAATGAGTTTCCGATACATGATGTTCCTTCCAAACGGTGCAGACCGATAGCGGCTATCATAGCAAAAGCACCTGCAGGCGGTAAACCTTGCAGGTGCTTTGTCGGAAAGGCGGAAAATCAGCCTTTAAAGAAATTCACAAAACCGGTGAGAATCGCGGCATTAATCAAATCGACGAAGAACGCGCCGACCATAGGCACAATCAAAAACGCCTTATGCGACGCGCCGAAAGTATGCGTGACGGACTGCATATTTGCCACCGCCGTCGGCGTTGCACCCAAGCCGAAACCGCAATGGCCGGCAGCCAATACTGCCGCATCATAGTCGCGCCCCATAAAGACATAGGTAACAAAAGTCGCGTACAAAACCATCACCACGGTTTGTACGGCAAGAATCACGGTTACAGGCCCCGCCAAACCGGTCAGCTCCCACAGTTTCAAATTCAGCAACGCCATTGCCAAGAAAAGCGAAAGCGAAGCATTGCCGAACACATCGATGGCGCGGTCGAACATATTGACCTTGAATGCGGCAGTGAGGATGTTGCGGATGACCACGCCGCCAAACAGACACCACACGAATTTGGGCAGGTCGAACAGATATTCTTTGTCGAAGCCGTCCATAATCTCGGCAAACGCCAAACACGCGGCAAACATGGCAAGCGTTTCAACGGCAGATTCCGCCGTAATCAGGCGGGTGCGTTTTGCCTGCTCGAACACGTCGTCCGCGTTGTCGTCCTGATCCTGTTTTTTGTTTTCAACCGGTTTGCGGCCCATTTTGTTGATCAGGCGGCGCGCAACCGGCCCGCCGATCAGGCCGCCGAACACCAGCCCGAAAGTAGCCGATGCAATACCCAAACCGGTTGCGCCGACCAAGCCGTATTGCGTTTCAAAATTAGGTCCCCACGCACCTGACGTACCGTGTCCGCCCGTCAGCGACACCGAACCGGTAATCAGACCGATGAGCGGATCCAAACCCAAAGCCGTAGCCAGTCCGACCCCGACAAAGTTTTGCACCAAGATAAATCCGCCCACAATCGCGGTAAAAACCACCAGCGGCAAACCGCCCGCCTTCAAACGGGAAAAATCCGCGCTCAAGCCGATGGACGTGAAAAAAATCAGCATAAACGCATTTTGCAGCGGTTTCTCAAATTTGAAGCTCACGCCGTACGCCTCGTGCAGGGCGAACAGGACGATAGCGGCAATCAAACCGCCGGCTACCGGCTCGGGAATATTGAAGTCTCGTAAGAATTTGATTTTTTGAACCAGAAATTTACCAACCAGCAACACGAGCGTGGCGGCAATCAGTGTGTAATAACTGTTGAATTCCCATTCCATGTTGTTTCACCTCCTAGAAATATTTTTCCGAGCATCCGTTTTTGTTCCGGATGTAGTGTGTTTCAACGCTTGGCGTTATCCGCCGAGTGTCATGGTATTGATGCGCGGACAAGGTGTTTTCAGAAAGAAATGAAAACAATGGCGTGTCCGTGAAAAATAACTGGCAAATATTAGGGGAATAGTTAAAGATTGTCAAAAAATGCGAGTGTAAATCTTTTCAGACGGCCTTTTGTCCGATGGCATGGTGTGCTTCGCGTCGCCATTGTTCTAATAGGGATATTAATGATTCGGCCGAAGTGTGGCCGTTGCCGATGGCGGCCTGCAGCCAGTAGCAGGCGGTCGGAACATGACAGCCGACACCTTGCCCGTGATAGTAAAAACAGGCGAGGTGGTATTGGGCGGAAGGGTGGTTTTGTTCGGCAGCAATGGCGTACCAGTGTGCAGCCGCCCGAGGATCTTGCGCCGTACCGAGGCCGTAATGGTAGATGCGGCCTAAGGCTGCCGCTGCGTTTTTATGGTGGAACCCGGCAGCTTCCATGTAATTTTTTCGCGCGGCATTGTAGTCGGCGGGACGGCCGATGGCGCAGGCTTGTGCTTCCGCCAAACGGTAGATGGTTTCGGTTTGTTGTTGTTGCAGGGCGGCAGTTTTGATTTGTTCGTATTGTTGCGGATGGTACAGCGCGGCGTCGCTGATGAGTTTTTGTGCTGCGGCGGCAGAACCCAGCGCGGCGGCACGGTGGTAGTAATCTTGCGCGATATGGTTGTCGGCTTTGATACCGAGACCGTAGCGGTAGAGGTCGCCCATGATTTTCAGGGCTTCAGGATGGTTTTTCTCGGCAGCGGCTTTGGCATATCGTGCCGCTTGGAACGGATCGCGTTCGGAAAGTTCGCCGGTCAGGGCGTATTGGGCCAGCTTAGACTGTGCTTCCGCTTGTTCCTTATCGGCGGCACGACGATACCATTCCAAGGCTTCAGGTTTGCGTTGGGCGGCAAGAAGGTCAGCCAGCAGCGTTTGTGCGGCGATGTGGCCGGCTTGTGCGGCTGGTTCGAGATAGTGTTCGGCTTGTGCGTGGTTGGGGCTGACACCTGTACCGTAGAAGTAGATTTGACCAAGTTGCCAGCAGGCGGCAGTTACGCCGAGTGCTGCCGCTTTTTCGTATTGTTCGATGGCTGTTTCAACGTCGCCTTGGCGTTGATGATGGCGTGCCAGATGGTAATACGCAGGTGCGGCATATCGGGCGGCAGCAAGTTCCGCCCAGTAGAGCGATTGTGGATCGTTGCGTTGCGCGTGGTAACGCATGAGGATTAATTGGGCTTCTGAGTGCCCCTGCTCACCCAGCCAGGCATAGTCGTTGAGAAGCTGTCCGGTCGGGGTGCCGTTGTGTTCGCGTTGTTGCAGCAGGGAGAAGAGTGCTTTGGGATGGCGTTGGGCCGCGGCGGCTTCCAACCATGAAAGTGCCTGCTCCGGTTGGCCGTTTTGCAGCAGATGGTTGCCCAATACGAAAGCAGCTTCCGCATAACCTTGCTCTGCCGCCTGTTGCAACAGGGGCAGGGCTTGGGCGGTATTGGATTGTTCCAAAAGGGCGGCGGCTTGCCGGTAGAGGATATCAGGAGCGGCGGTCATGGTTTGCGGGCGGATATAAAGTGGAAGACGGATGCTGCGGCATATGGGCGGCGATACCGGTTGAGGGCTTTGTAAAAATTTTGCTCGGCATAGTTTTATAGAGTGTATTGCCTTGCCGGCTTATCTTTAGGATGTTTGGCTTGTTATATTGTTTTGCCTAGGGATATATCCATATTTTGTGTGTTACAAAGGGCTCAGGTTGAGTCGGTATGCGCTCATGGCAGCTCGGTCATTATACTGTTTTTGTAATTTATTGTTAATGATAAATGCAGATTTTTGTGTTTTATTTACATGGCAGTAGCTAAGGTATTGATTGTTTCAGGCCGTCTGAAATGTTTTCAGACGGCCTGAACTTCCTTCGCTAAGTCAGATTACTGGTGTGGAAGAGTTGGAGGTTTTTTTGTTGGGGAAAAACACCTGACTGTAGAAGTTGCCGTTAATTTGGGTCACGTTGAGGTGGTACATTCGGTAGGCATGGAACAGCTCTTTGTCAGGCGGTGTCGGATGATTCCAAAATTCTGCCAAGGTATTTTGGTCAGTAATGCCGGGAATATCATAATAGGCACGGCCGAGAACCTTAACTGGCATATTGTGAATCAGTCCGGACAGGCCGCTGGTGCTGTTGATGGTGACCATGCCGAGACCGTGGCGCAGGAAAACGGGCAGGGGGACATCATGGACATAAATCACACGGCCTTTGAGTTCGGGGTGTTCTTTGATAAAGCGTTTAATGTCGCGCCAGTAGTCGATAAAACCGCGGTCCATCGGATGATGCTTGATGATGATGTTGGTATCGGCAGGCGCGTGCTCGGCAAATGAACTCAAAACATGGAGCAGGAAGCTGCGGACGCTGGGAAAGTCGCAATGGATACGGACTTGGCTGTCGTTGAATACCTGTAAGGGAACAATAAAAAACTTGCCGTATTTGCCTGCTTCCACACGTTTGGCGATTTGGATGTCTTCAATATAGTAGTTCAAACGCTTGAGGATGGAGAGCGACCACGGTTTGAGGTAATGGCCGGCATTGGGTGCGCGGTGGTGGATGTAGTCGGGGTATTTGCGTGGATTGCGGAACAACTCGATATAGTAACGGATAGCGTTTTTTGCCATGGGCGTAAAACCGCCGTGTACCGGCGTTGGCGCTTTATATTCTTGCTGGGCAAGCTTAGGGAATTGTTCAAGAAAAAAGTCGGCACGGCGCGGCAACGGGGAAAATGCGTTGACGCCGTCTTTTTCTAAGGTGATGTAGTAGGGGCGGAAATAGCCTTCTTCAAACGCCCAGAAACTGGCTTGGTTTTCGTTTGCAATGCGTTTTGCAATGACGTGATAAGGGCGTGTGTCGCCAAAGCAGACAACGGCCTGGATGTGATGTTGAGTGATGTATTCTTGCAAAAACTCAGGAAAGGCATCGTAGTTGTCGTTAAAAACAACGGTATGCGCTTGAGTGGGCGGATAAAAATAGTCGTCGCCTGCATTAAAGTTGAATTTATGTACGGTTTTGCCGTTTGCAGTCAGCCAGTCGGCAAGGCGCAGAAAAAAATCGCCGACAGGGCCTTGAAGCAGCAGGATATTTTCTGCGCTTTCAAGCAGGTTTTGCAGGTTATTTTTGAGGACGGTCTGTTTCATGTTGCAATGTGGTTTTGTTTTTTATGTAATAGTTTTAGGTTGAACTTTCAAGCATACGCCAAGAGAATTAACGATGCAAAGGCAATGATGCCGCAATAGAGGCAAGTTTATGACGCATCGTTAACTTTGATGGTATTTATTTGAAAGATCGATATAGTTGTTTGATTTTACCTAATTTTTTGGCAAAGCACCCGCGATGTAATCCGTTGTTGTTTTTTTGCATATTTTTTTGTCGTATCAGGATTTGGGCTGCGGTTTCTGCATTTATGGCCTGATGGGTTTCGGGGTGGATGTAGTCGGGATAGTGGATGAGCGTGCCGGCAATCAGCTGCCAAAGCTCAAGTCTGCGGCTACGGCGCGGGATGGGGAGCAGATCTTGGGTAAGCCCCCAGCCTGCGTAAAAAGGCAGGCCGTAGCAGCTGACTTTTTTGCCGCGCAACAAGGCTTCAAAACCGGTCAGCGAAGTCATGGTATGTATTTCGTCTGCGTATTGGAGACAGGTCAGGATGTCGGCTTGTTCGGCGGTTTGGTCGGCATATCGTGCAGCATCTTCAGGGGAAATATGGCCGATGCGGTTACCGCTGACTACATCGGGATGCGGTTTGTAGATGATATAGGCATTGGGGTTTCGTTCGCGTACGGTACGGAGCAAATCCAGATTGCGGTAGATTTGGGGCGAACCGTAGCGGATAGACGCATCATCTTCAACCTGGCCGGGAACGAGGATCACGGTTTTGTCGGTTGACGGGGCGGTGAAGTCTGAGCTGCCGACGTTGTATTTACTGATGTGGTTTTCGGTCAGCATTTTTTGCAGCTTCAAGGCCGTCTGAAAGTCTTGATCGTCGAAGTTTTGGTTTTGTAGGATGTATTCAAGACGGGACGGGGTTTCGGCATTGAAATAAATGCTCATATCGTCGGTAACGAGCGACAGCGGCGGCACTAAGTTGGAGCCGAGTCCGACCGAGCGGATAAAGCCGTCTTCCATGCGCAGCAGGGGGATGTGGTGTTGTTCGGCAAAGCGGACGATGGCCTCTTTGCCGTTGCCCCAAGCCAGGATGCGTGCATCGTCGGACAGTTTGACCCTTGCCAGTTTTTGGGTGGAAGAGATAAATTTCAGACGGCAAGAGGGTACGTTAAAGAACGGTTTGGCAACCGCGCGTTTCCACAAAGACATACCGACGCAATATAACTCGCCACGCAATTTGTCGTTTTTACGTTTGACCGTCGCCAGATAGTCGATGACATCAAAGAGGCTGCCTGCTTCGCCGGTATTGGGGTTGAGGTAGCGGCTGTATTGCAGATAGGCTGCGGCGAAGAGCTGCAGCAAGTTGCGGGTGGCGCGGCGTTGGGTTTGAACAAGGCGGTTGATTTCAGGATGGCGGTCGTCGCTTACACCCCATCCGGCATACCACGGCAGGCCGAAAGTGGTCAGCGGTTTGCCGCACAAAAGCGCCTCAAAACCCATTTGCGAGGTAACGCAATAAACTTTATCAACGTTTTGCAACAAAGAAATCGGATTGATGTCTTCTGCCAAAAGATGGACGCGGTGTTGCTGCGCCAGTTGGGTCAGATAGCCTTGTTTTTTGCCGCACAAAACATCGGGATGGGTTTTTACCCAGATATCGGCTTGCGGGTTTTCATTTAAGGCCGTCTGAAACATCAGTTCAAACGTAGAGGCGTCTGCGCCGCCATATTGGATGGCCATATCGCCGAAGGTTTGGTCGATGATGAGGACGGTTTCGGGTTTGGATGGGGAACGTAAAGGATGGTCGTCTGAAAGTTCGGGCGCGTGGTTGTATTTGGACAGGTGGTGTTGCAGGATGAAATCCATCGCCTGCTGCGCCTGAGCCAAGGTTTCAGACGGCATGGTATCGGCGGCAAGAATCAGTTGTTCCAAACGCGAAGGACGTGTGGTGTCGTAGTAGATGCCGATGTCGTCATAGACGATAGAGTAGGGCGGATAACCGGCGACACCCAGTCCGAGCGATCGTAAAAAGCCGTCTTCCAAAGCAATAAAGGGAAGCTGGTGTTCAGCGGCAAAAGCACGCGCTTTGTGTGTCGTCGGGCGCAAACCCCAGCCGACAACAGCCTCTGCTTCTTTCCCGTCTTTGCAGATATGAAATTCAGGCAATAGGGTGGAGAGATGGGGGATTTTGCGGATGCCGCGAGAGGGGATGTAGGCGTTTTTCACAATGCGTTTTCGTCGATTATTGTTATTAATGGATTGTAGGCCGTCTGAAAAGAGGAACATTCTTTCAGACGGCCTGAATTATTTTTAAAACGTTACCGCTTCAGACAATACTTTGCCTGCCAAGTCTTTAGGCGACAGGTTCGGCTCGCCTTGCAACGGCCAGTCGATGCCGACGGTCGGATCATTCCAAATCAGCGAGTGTTCGGCTTTGGGGTTGTAATAGTCTGTGCATTTATAGACGAACTCGGCTTCATCGCTCAGTACATAGAAGCCGTGTGCGA
>OCLT01000290.1_pt1 | contig 53710 bp, 55 predicted proteins | sample 1481411 | NCBI WGS metagenome assembly OCLT01 (sample SAMN04168690, study PRJEB22393) | synthetic metagenome | isolation source: purchased from BEI Resources HM-276D
CCCTGCGGGGTACTCATCCCCGGCATATGGGCACTCAGGTCGTGATGATTGACGCTCCTCGCGGCAATCATCGCCAGGAGGACATCGATGAGCCGCTGGAGCGTGTCGATGCGGAGGTGACTGGCGTGCGTTTTGAAGTGCCGGGTGAGTGCGGTAGCCTGCTGGGCAGCGGATTCTGTTGATTTCACACTCCCAGGAGACCGCAAACAGTTACCCCCATCAAGCTTGGTGGGGGCAACTGTTTGTTTTTGCCGTCTGGGACAGCATCGAACTGAAGTTGTCACCTACTGAGCCAGCGTTCAAGTAACCTAGATTGGTTTTTGATCCTGTGAAAGGATTATAGCGCCACACAATACCGTAGCGATTTTGGCGGGTGCTGGTACTAGCATTATCATTGCCACGGTCAATCCAATAGATGTTACCAGTATCTGGGTCAACGGCAGCATTATTCAGTGCAGAACCATTAAAACCGTAACTAGAGAAATCAGAAGTGTCTCCATTTGTTAGAGTCTTACTGTAGCCAGTAAAAGGGTTGTGCCAGACCACGCGGCCAGACCCGGTTGCAGTTCCCCCGCTGATGGTCGCGAAGGTGCCAGTGCAGTAGCTGGCGCTCCCCGTCTGCGCCTGGGCACTGCTGAACCCCAACAAAGCCAGAGTCAGTCCGCTGGCCGCAGCCCGCCATCGCGGCGGCCTCATTTTGCGCCTCCCGCAAGTGCCGTATGGGCCTGATACATCCGTGAGGCAACTATTTTCCGCGTGGTGACGTCATTCCAAAGGCTGTTGATGCTTCTGGTTCGGTGTTGGGTTTTCATATCACTGCGACTCCTTCCGCTCAGCCGACTTGTTGCCTATCTGTCCGGTGCTTTCCCTCGGCAAACCAGGTTGTTCCTGTCGCCGGGTGCGACACGGCGCACATCATCCGCAAGATTTTGGCGTCTGGGGGCTCTCAAGACCCTTACATGTCCACTGGCAGAGGGAGGCTTTTGCCCGCTGACGACGCCGCTTTTCTCAGCAATGGCCGGCAGGTCTGGAGAACGCCCACTCCCTCTCTTAGTGAAGGAACGATGTCGCTCAGGCTGGCGGCAAAACAGGGCGAGGGCCGAAGCCACCCGCCCTGCTCTCAGCAGAGATGTTCAGACTTTCAGCGCCACTCCACCCGCGCGGCCCGCGCTTCTTCCTGCCGGGCAAGTTCGGCGCGCTGCACGCTCGCCACCGCGTCGCCCAGGGCTTCTTTCAGTTCAGTCAGGCCGATGTTTTTCAGGGCGCTGACGGGGATGCCGCCTGTGCGCTCCTGTTCACGCGCCAGCACTTCCGGCTCAGCGCGGTCGGCCTTGTTCAGCGCCACCACGGTGGGCATGTCACGGAAACCGAGGTCGTCCAGAATGCGGTTCACCGCGTCCAGGCGCTGCTCGGCGCCCGGTGAAGCGGCGTCCACCACATGCAGCAGCACGTCGGCGTCGCCGATTTCCTCCAGCGTGGAGCGGAAGGCCCGCGAAAGGTCTTTGGGCAGGTCGCGGATAAAGCCCACCGTGTCGGTAAAAATGACCTGACCGATGCCCTCAATGTAACCCTGACGGCTGGTCGGGCGCAGGGTGGCGAACAGTTTGTTCTCGGCCAACACGCGCCGGGGCTCTTCGGCGGCGTGGGTGAACGAGTTGAGCAGGGTGGACTTGCCAGCGTTCGTGTAACCCACGATACTGACCACAGGCACGTCGTTGCGCTCGCGGCTCTTGCGGCGTTCCTCGCGGCGCTGCGACACGCCTTCAAGTTGCTTTTCCAGAAAGCTCAGGCGGTCGTTGATGCGGCGGCGGTCAAGCTCCAGCTTCGTTTCCCCCGGCCCGCGTGTGCCGATCGCCCCGCCCCCGGCGCTGCCCCCGCCGCCCCCGATGCGCGAGAGCTGCGCCCCCGCCCCCAGCAGCCGCGGCTTCATGTAGCGCAGCTGCGCGAGTTCGACCTGCAGCCGCGACTCGACCCCCTGCGCGTGCAGAGCGAAGATGTCGAGAATCAGCTGGGTGCGGTCCACCACCTTGAGCCCGGTCGCCGCCTCGATTTCACGCGCCTGGGCGGGGCCGAGCTCCTGGCCGAAGATGAGCAGGTCGGCGTCGAGGTGGTAGGCCTTGCTCGTCAGTTCTTCCAGTTTGCCCGCCCCCACCAGCGTGCCGGGTTTGAGGTTGCGACGGTAGATCAGTTCCTTGTAGACGACTTCGGCCCCGGCGGTGCGCGCCAGCTCACCGAGTTCTTCCAGCCGCTCCTCGGCGTCGAATTCGCCCCCGTCAATCTGGACCAGCAGTGCCCGTTCGTGGTCCTTTTTCGCCTCGCGGGTGCGGGCCGCGCGGGCAATTTCTTCCTCCAGCGCCGAGACCTGCGCGCCGAGGTCGAACTCGTCGATCTCGAAAGGCTGCGCGGGCGGCAAGATGCGCCAGTCTTCTTCCTCGCCCACCGTGCCGGGAGGGGTCAGGTGGGCGGTGTGGACCAGGCCGGGGCGCCCGTCGTTGCCGACCTCGATGGCCGAAACCGCGTCCAGGCGCTTGAGGAACAGCGTGGAGAGGTCGCCCTTGCTGAGCGCCCCGCCACGGGGATGGGCGTGCAGCAGGTGAAACCCCGCCAGACGGTTCTCGCCCAGACGCAGGTCGGGAAACTCGGTGCCCCGGGCGTCGGCCACGCTGACCGAAATCACGCGGCCCCGGCGGTCGATCAGCACGCCGACCTCGCGCCGCACGTCATGCGACAGTTCGGCCAGGTTACGGGCCAGTTCGGGCGAACCGATGCGCCCCGGCTCGATGCGGCGGCGATATAAGTTTTCCAGGGCTTTTTTCTGGGCCGGGCGCAGGCCGGAGAGGTTACCGTGAACTTTATCTATGTTGGGTCACTTCCTTTTCTGGGGCCACGAGGTGGGCCGTGAGAGGAGGGGGCAAAGCGGAGGAGCGTCGGCTCGACTCACGCGGGGGGCCAGTCAGTTCTGTGGGTGACGGTGTTGCCTGCGGGTCTCCCGGTCCACGAGCATGGACACAGGAGCGGCAGCTACAGCCCGGCGACATCGTGCGGGCGGTAAAAAGACACGTTCAGGCATTGCGCTCAGCGTAGCGTTTCGCCCCGGACAGAACGTGTGCATTCAGATAAAAATCTTCATCGTGGGGGCAGGCTAGTGCGGCAGTGGGGCGGGTGGCATCGGCCAAGTGGCTTAGGGGTCCAGTTGGTCGAGGAGTCGAGGGAAACCGGTCTCGACTCCTCGACCCTACGACCCTTTGTCCCTCCTCTCTCAACTCAGAAACCGGATCGTCAGCGGGTAGCGGTAGAGCTGACCCTCGCTGGCCCGCATCAGGCCCAGCACCATGCACACCAGGGGATAGACCGAGAGCAGCAGCGACAGCGGCAGCAGAATGGCGAATAAGGCCCCCACCGCGCCGAACATGGACAGCATCCCTGCCAGCGGCGCGACGATGCCCGCCAGCCCGCCCAGCATTCCGGCCCCGATCAGGACGAAGGCCAGCACACTCAGCAGCAGGGAAATCACGGTCGCCGTCAGTTGAAAGTTGACGACTTCTTTGCCCTGGGCGTCGAGGGCGGGCGAAGATTTCAGCATCCACCACGCCGCCACCGGCCCCAACAGGTGCCCGATGCTCGGCAGCAGCAGCCCCAGCAGCGGCGAGAGGTGCAGCAGATAAGCGCCCGAACGCTCGTCCGGCGACAGGCCGGAGGCCAGGGGCCGCAGCTGGGTGGGGGTCTGTCCGTTCATCACCAGGGAATACGCGGTGAGAGGGGGGCGGGTTCCACAAACATATACTTCTGGTCAATGCCCACAGAATCTGTACAAAGTGCTGTGCAAGCCATCCAGGGGTGGCTGGATGACCCACCGGGCGAAGCTGTCGTTCGGCAGTGCATCGTCCTGCGCCTCTTGCTGGCAGCCGGTTTTGACATCTGGAATCCTGACGAGGTTCATCCGGAGGAAACCAATGTCACGGGCAGCCGGGCCGACTTTCTGGTGCGGCGAGGGGCGGGCGTGTTCGCTCTCGAACTCAAGGGCATGGGCGCGACCCTACAAGCCCGCGACTATCAGCAGGCGCTCAACTATGCCGTCAGCGTCGGCACGCGCTGGGCCATCGTGACCAATGGGCGGGTCTGGGTGGTGCTGGACGAGCGGCGCGGGGGCGACTGGGAAGCGAGAGTGGCCCTCAAAACCGAAATGGGGCAAGAGGGCCACACTTTTGGCGAGGACTTGGCGACGCTGCTCGACCCCCAAATCTGGGAAAAGGACAGGTTCGAAGCGGCCCTCAAGACAGTCGCTCAGCGTCAGGAAAGGCGGCGGGACGAGGAACGCATTCGCCGCGAAAAGCGCCCCCTTGTCGAAGCGGAGCAGGCGAGATACAAGCACAAAATCTCCTTTGAGGAGGCCGCCGACATTGCCAGCAGAGTGGGCCTTATCACGGAAGCGGAGCGGGACGTATTGCTGGCGCCAACGGAGAGTCTTCCAGTGCCTCGCGCCGATTCGGACGAAATCGTTTTCTATTTCAACAGCGGGCCAGCTCAGGCGACAGCCACTTATCACCGCATCACCGGACTCTGGATACTGAAAGCAGGCAGTACAGCCCGGCGAGAGATAGCTCCCTATGCCAAGGCGACAGCCAAGAGGCGAGAACAGTATTTGCTGGATGGGACTTTAAAAGACGATGGAACAATCCTGACCTTCGAGAAGGATGTCAGCCACAAAGCACCGAGTTCTGCCGCCAGTGACATCTCTGGTGGCTCGGAACCCGGCTGGGATGTCTGGAAAGACGCCCAGGGGCGCTCGGCACAGTTTTATAGGCCGCCAAGAGAAACCTCAGCGGAGTGAGGCTCAGTCTCTGGGGCATCCGATCTTTGCCCCACCGTGGGGCGGTTTTTTTGTCAACATGCGGGCATGACCGGCCCCCAGATTCAGATCTTCGGCACCAAGAAATCGACCGCCACCCGCGCCGCCGAGCGGTTTTTCAAGGAACGCGGCGTCAAGGTGCATTTCGTGGACGTGTCCGCCAAGCCGATGAGCAAGGGCGAGCTGACCCGCTTCGTGCAGAAGTTCGGCGTCAACGCGCTGCTCGACACGGAGGGCAAGGCGTATGAACGCGCCAACCTCGCTTACCTCAGGACGACGGAGGACAGTGTCGTCGCCAAGATGCTCGACGACCCCGCTCTGCTGCGGCTGCCGCTGGTGCGCGGCGGCAAGGTGCTGAGCGTGGGCGAGGACCAGGAGGCGTGGGGGAAGATGCTGGAGTGAGGCTCAGCGGTCTTCCAAGCCATCGGCATTGTCAGGCGGATAGGTTTCGCGGCCCTCCGCCTGCGCCCTGCCCAAGCCCTGGGAGGCCGCTCCCCGCCACCACCGTCCCCCGAATACATGCAGCACCAGCCCCGCGGCAATCAGCGCTGCGCCGAGCACCTTGCCGGGCGGAAAGCCTTCGTGGAAGGCCAGCGCGCTCGCCAGCGTGCCGAATACGGGGACCAGCAGCGAGAGCGGCGCGACGCGGGACGCCCCATGCCGCTGAATCAGGCCCGACCAGATGCCGAACCCCAGCACCGTGTTGCCCAGGCCCATGAACAGCACGGCGGCCCAGAACTTCCAGTCGCTGTGGGTGAGGGTCTGCATGACCGGCCCCCACCCGGCGGTCAGCCCGGCGAGCAACGCCAGCGGAATAGGCGGAATCAGCGCACTCCACACCACCAGCCCGAAGCCGTTGGCCTGCGGCGAGGCCTTCACGACGAGGTTGCTGATGGCCCAACCGAGCGCCGCCGTGAGGGTCAGCAGCAGCGGAAAAAACGGCACGTCGTGGCCCGCCGTCAGTCCGATCAGTGCCATGCCGCCGAAGGCCAGCGTGATACCGGCGGCCTGCCAGGGCATCACTTTTTCCCCGAAAAAACGGGCAGCGAGCAGCGCCGTGAAAAACGCCTGCGTCTGCATCAGCAGGCTGCCCATGCCCGCGCTCATGCCGAGCTGAATGGCGAGGTAGAGCAGCCCGAACTGCATCACGCCCACCGCGAGGCCGTACCCCCACAGCAGCCGGGGCGCGATGGTGGGGCGCGGCACGAAAAGCACCGCCGGAAACGCGGCCAGCAGGAAGCGCAGCGCGGCGACCAGCAGCGGCGACGCCCCCGCCACCGACCACTTGATGACCACGAAATTCACGCCCCAGATCAGGGTAATCAGCAGCGCCAGCCCCAGGCTGCGGGCATTCAGCGGCGAGGCAGGCGCAGAGGCGGACATGCGGGCGAGTGTAGGTCAGTCGGAAGGGCCGCCGCTCAAACCCTTTCTAGATGGTGATAAGGCGCTGCGGGCCACTCCGCCCTGATGTCGTCACCCACGCGAACCTCACCGCCCGCCAGGACAATGCCCATCACGCCGCAGCGCAGAGCCGGTGGGCCGCCGGGGCGCGGCTGAACCATGACGCGCAGCAGCCCCGGCATGAAGGCGTCAATCTGCGCGCAGGGGTTGCGGAGCCCGGTTACCTCGACCACGGCCTGCGGCCCCAGGTGCAGGCGCGTGCCGCGCGGCAGCGCCAGCAGGTCCACCCCCCGCGTCAGGACATTTTCACCCAGGTCGCCCGGCTGCACCTCGAAGCCCTCGGCGCGGCATTCGTCGAGCAACTCGGCATGAATGAGGTGAACCTGCCGCAGATTGGGCTGGGTCGGGTCCTGCCTGACCCGCGACCGGTGCTGAACCGTGACGCCCGCGTGCGCGTCCCCCTCGACCCCCAGGCCCGCGAGCAGCTTGAGGCGGTCGGCCCTCGCCTTGCTGAACCGATGTTCACGGTCCCGGCTGACCGATACGACCACAGGCATGTTCCCAAGCTATCAGCAGCAGGGAGAAAAGCTCAGCGTCCGCTGAAAAAAGGCAAGCAGCCGCGCTTCGACTTCTGCCTGATGGGTGTCATTGATGTAGTGGCCGCCGTCCAGCTCGGTCAATTCGCTCAGCACGCCCGCCGCCCGCCCCTCCATCAGTTGCAGCGCCGCGTGCATTCGCCGCGACTGCGAGACGGGCACCTCGTCGTCGGCAATGCCGTGCAGCAGGCAAAAGGGCGGCGCGTCCGGCGTGACGTGTTCCAGCGGACTCGCGGCGCGGGCCAGCGCCAACCGCTCGTGAAACGGCCCGCCGAGCAACTCGAACGGCTCCGGACCAAAATTCCAGGCCGGGTCGAAGAAATCCAGCGGCCCACACACGCTTCCCACCGCCTGCACCGCCGAGGACTCGCCGGGCCAGCCACCGCTAGACCAGCCGCCATCTGGGCCTTCCTCGCCGCTCACCGTGCCGAGCAGCGCCGCCAGATGCGCGCCCGCGCTCACGCCCCAGGCGCCGATACGCTGCGGATCTATCCCCAACTCTGCCGCATGTGCCCGTACAAAGCGCACCGCCGTTTTCACGTCGTGAAGCTGTGCGGGAAAGGTCGCCCCCGGCGCGAGGCGATAATCGGCGCTGACCGTCACGAAGCCGGCGCGGGCGAGAAACGTGTTGGCGACCGGCCATTTGCCGAACTTGACCCAGCCCCCGCCATGAAAGTGAAGGATGGCGGGCACCGGCTCCGTCGCCCGCGCACGGGGCCGCAGCACGTCCAGCGCGAGGCCATGTGTGCTGAACGGCACGTCGGTGAGCAGTTCGAGGTCAGGGGGAGGCCAGTGTGAGTGTTCAGAGGCGGCGGGCAGCACCCGACGAGCGTAGCCGCCTTTCCACTGCGGCGCATCGGCCAAACAGCCCAGGGAACCGGCTCAGCAGGGCACACGAACGGGCACGCTCAAGGCTCCTTTTAGGCGCGCGGCGGCCCTCGCCCACTACACTCGCCCACATGGACATTGACAACTACCGCGTCAAGCCCGGCAAACGGGTCAAACTCAGCGACTGGGCGACGAACGACGACGCCGGTCTGTCCAAGGAAGAAGGGCAGGCGCAGACCGCCAAACTTGCCGGCGAGCTTGCCGAGTGGCAGGAGCGGCTCTACGCCGAGGGCAAGCAGTCGCTGCTGCTCATCTTGCAAGCGCGCGACGCGGCGGGCAAGGACGGGGCCGTCAAAAAGGTCATCGGCGCCTTCAACCCAGCGGGCGTGCAGATCACCAGCTTCAAGCAGCCCAGCGCCGAGGAACTCAGCCACGATTTCCTGTGGCGCATCCACCAGAAAGCGCCCGCCAAGGGCTATGTCGGCGTCTTCAACCGCAGCCAGTACGAGGACGTGCTCGTCACCCGCGTCTACGACATGATCGACGACAAGACGGCCAAGCGGCGGCTGGAGCACATCCGCCACTTCGAGGAACTGCTCACCGACAACGCCACCCGCATCGTCAAGGTCTACCTCCACATCAGCCCGGAGGAGCAAAAGGAGCGGTTGCAGGCGCGGCTCGACAACCCCGGCAAGCACTGGAAATTCAACCCCGGCGACCTCAAAGACCGGAGCAACTGGGACAAATTCAACGATGTCTACGAGGACGCCCTGACGACCAGCACCGACGACGCGCCGTGGTACGTCGTGCCCGCCGACCGCAAGTGGTACCGCGACCTGGTGCTCAGCCACATTCTGCTCGGCGCGCTCAAGGACATGAATCCGCAGTTTCCGGCCATCGACTACGACCCGAGCAAGGTCGTCATTCACTGAGCGGGGCGCAAAACCGTCAGGAGATGGGCACCTGAAAGAACGCTGTCAGAGCCGTCCCGTCACGCTGTGAGACGATGACTTCCTGCTGCCGCGTTCCGTGTCCGGTGTGCCGCAGCCGGAAAACAGCCTTCATCTCTACAATGGCTCCAAAGGGGGAACATAATGGAACGGATTGCGCCGCTGGCCAAGATTCTGGCTGAAGCGAACGGTATCGAATGGCAGCAGCTCAACGGCACGGGTGCCGGAGGCATGATTGTCGAGCAAGACATCCTCGACTACCTGTCGCGGGTCATGAGTGGCGAGGCCGAGCCACCTTCGACGCCGGTCGACGCGCCGCCGCCCGACTGGACCGGCGAAGACCTGCCCGGCGGCGGCATGTTCGACGCCCAGATGCTCAGCCAGGCCGGGGTCGAGAGCGATATTGCCGACTTCGTGCAGCAGTCGCGCCCCGCCGCCCCCACCTTGAGCCAGGACGACTTCGAACTCGACGACGACCAGGACGACCAGCTCCTCGCGCCCCCCGCCGCGCCGGCGTCCTCCTCGCCCTTCGACATTCCGCCGGTGACGCCCGCCGCGCCGACCTTCGCTTCCGGCCCCGTCCCGACCGACCCCGTGCCCGTGAGCCCCGGCCCGGTGAACCGCATTCAGGAAACCCACCTGCCGGAGCCTCACCTCCCGGAAATCCCGGCGGTCCCGACCCCTGCCGCTGCGGCCCCCGCTGCCCCGGCTTCCGGCGGGCTTGGCAGCCTGCTTTCGCGCCTGTACCAGAAAGACAGCGACCGGCCCGCGACCCCGGCGACGCCCGAACCCCAGCCCAGCAGCCCCACCCCCAGCAGCTTCGGCAGCCAGCCGAGCAGCGCTGGCCTGGGCGGCTTCAACAGCGAGCCAGTGACGCCCCCGGCGCCCACCTCGCCTTTCAACGTGCCCCCGGTGGAACTGCGCGACGAAGCGCCGCAGGCACCGCTCGCCAGCAGCCGCGAACCGGTGCTCCCCGCCCCCACGGCGCTGATGACCGCGCAGGTGGACGTGGACGAGCTGACCCCCGAACAGGCCACGCCCGCTCCCACCCCGGCGCCTCAGTTCAGCGTCCCGGCTGTGCCCGAAGCTTCGCGCTTCGACGCGCCCGCGACCCAAGAGCAGCCGGAAGAGGTCGTGGCCGACGCGGTGCCCAGCAAGGCAGTCTCCAGTGAGTCGGTGTCGAGCGAGCCCGCGCCGGTTCAGGAGACGACGGCTCCCACCGCCCCCGCTCCCACTGAGCAGACGCCCGAAGTGCAGCCAGCACCTATCGCCGCTCCTCAGACCGAGACAGCGCCCGCGGCGGCCCCCGCCACGCCGCGCGACGCCGTGTGGTTCGGCACCTACCTGCGGCGCGAGGCTCAGGTGGCCCAGCTCCACGACCTGCGCCAGCAACTCAGCGAGGCGCTCGAACGCGAAGTGCCGCTCGCGCTGCTGGTCGCCCGCGCCGCGCAGCGCCACGCGGCTGGCCTGGGCCTCGGCAGCGTCGCCATGCGTGACATGGACCGGGGCCTGACCCGGCAGATGGGCGGCGAAGTCGGCAGCAGCGTGAGCCTGCGCGACGCTCTGCTGGTCACCGACCAGGACTTCGGCGGCACGCCCGACCTGCTGGTGGTGGACGCCGGGGCGCTCGACATGGACGACCTGCACTACCCCGACACCCTGACCCTGAGTGTGGGCCGCGTGCAGGATGGCCGCGCCGCCCTGAGCCTGCAAGGCGACGTGGATCCCGAAAAGGCCGCCCGCTTCCTGGCGAACGTGGCACAGACGCTGGAAAAGCCGGTCATTCTGCTCGTCTGAGTGTCCCGACCTCTACTCCCCTGCTGATAATGGCGGGGGAGTTTTTTGTGCCGTCTGACCAGAGCTGCGTCGGTCTGAGCCTCTACACTGCCCGCCGTGACTTTCTCTGCGCCTGCGCCGACCCAGCTCGACCCGGTGGTGCGGCACCTGTACGTACACGTGCCGTTTTGCCCCAGCATCTGCCCCTACTGCGATTTCCATGTGCTGACGCGGCAAGCCGGGCTGGTCGAGCGCTATCTAGAACGGCTCGAGCAGGAAGCGGCGGAGCTGGCGGCGGCCTACGCGGTGGACCTCGACACCGTCTACCTCGGCGGCGGCACCCCCAGTTTTCTGCGCGACCACGAGCTGCGGGCGCTGGTGGAAAGCGTGCAGCGGCACCTCGGCTGGGGCCGGGCGGAAAACACGCTGGAAATCAACCCTGGCACCGTCAGCACAGAGCGGGCCGCCCTCTGGCGTTCGCTCGGCTTCGACCGCGCCTCGGTGGGCGTGCAGAGCCTCGACGACGCCACGCTGAAATTTCTGGGCCGCCGCCACGACGCCCGGCAGGCGCGGGACGCCGTGTCCCGGCTCATCGCGCAGGACTTCCGGGTGAGCGGCGACCTGATTACGGCGGTGCCGGGGCAACCGCTCGACAGCGACATTCACGGCCTCGTCGAGCTCGGCGTGGGGCACGTCAGCGCCTACACCCTGACCATCGAGCCCGGCACCGAGTTCGCCCGCCGGGGCGTACAGGTGGACGAGGACGCCGAGCGCGAGGGCTTCGAACGCACCGAGGAACTGCTCGCCGGGCACGGCTTTTCCCGCTACGAGGTCAGCAACTACGCCCGCGCCGGTCAGGAGTCGCGCCACAACCTCTCCTACTGGCAGGGCAAAACCTATCTGGGGCTGGGGCCGGGGGCCGCCGGGCACTACCCCGTGCCCACGCCGGGAGCCGACGCTCTCACCCTGCGGCGCACCAATCCGCACCTCCACGACTGGCTGGTCGGGCAGCAAGGCGAGACCTTGCTCGTCGACCCGCACGAGTACGTCACCGACGCCCTGTTCATGGGGCTGCGATTGCGCAGGGGCCTCGACCTCGCCGACCTCACGCGCCGCAGCGGGGTGGACGTGGCGGGGCGTTACGGCCTGGTCATCGAACGGCAGGTGCGGCTGGGCCTGCTCGAACACAGCGGAACGAACCTGCGGGCGACTGCCCAGGGCTGGTGGGTGCTCAACCGTATCGTCAGAGAGTTTATGGAAGTGGATGCGGCAGAGACGGCCTAAACCCTCAGTCTTCAGCTTTTCTTGATGTTGCCAGCAAACTTGAGTCTAATACACTCAAGTCTATTGACTCTGGGGGATTGTAGTCGTATGATACTTGCAGTTCAAGACTGCTGCCCTAAGGGGCTGCAAATCCCTCTTTCCCAAGGAGTCAACACATGGCTAAAGCTGTCGGAATCGATTTGGGTACCACCAACTCCGTGATCGCTGTGATGGAAGGCGGTCGCCCCGAAGTGATCGTCAACGCCGAAGGCGGACGCACCACCCCCTCGGTCGTCGCGTACAAGGGCGACGAAATTCTGGTCGGGCAGATTGCCCGCCGTCAGGCTGCGCTCAACCCCGCCGCCACGCTGTTCGAAGTCAAGCGCTTCATTGGCCGCCGCTGGGACGAAGTGAAGGAAGAAGCGGCCCGTAGCCCCTTTACCGTCAAGGAAGGCCCGAGCGGCAGCGTCCGTATCGAAGTGAACGGCAAGGACCTCGCCCCCGAGCAGGTCAGCGCCGAAGTGCTGCGCAAGCTGGTGAGCGACGCCTCCGCCAAGCTGGGCAACAAGATCACCGACGCCGTGATCACCGTGCCGGCCTACTTCGACAACAGCCAGCGTGAAGCCACCCGTCAGGCGGGCGAAATCGCGGGTCTGAACGTGCTGCGCGTGATCAACGAACCCACCGCCGCCGCGCTGGCCTACGGCCTGGAGCGCAAGGGCAACGAAACTGTGCTGGTCTTCGACCTGGGGGGCGGCACCTTCGACGTAACCATCCTCGAACTGGGCGACGGCGTGTTCGAAGTGAAATCCACCGCCGGTGACACCCACCTCGGCGGCGCGGACTTCGACTACCGCATCGTGGACTGGCTGGCGGGCGAGTTCCAGAAGGAACACAACTTCGACCTGCGTAAGGACAAGCAGGCCCTGCAACGCCTGATCGAAGCCGCCGAAAAGGCCAAGATCGACCTGTCGAACGCCAGTGAAACGAGCATCTCCCTGCCCTTCATCACCTTCGACCCCGAAACCCGCACCCCCATGCACCTGGAACGCTCGCTCTCGCGGGCCAAGTTCGAGGAACTGACCGCCGACCTGCTGCGCCGCGTGCGCCAGCCTGTCGAACAGGCCCTGAGCGACGCCAAGCTGAGCGCCGGTGATATCAACGAAGTGATTCTGGTCGGTGGCTCGACCCGTATCCCCGCCGTCAAGCGCATCGTGCAGGACCTGGTGGGCAAGACCCCCAACGAGTCGGTCAACCCCGACGAAGCCGTGGCCCTCGGCGCCGCCGTGCAGGCTGGGATTATTCAGGGCGACAGCAGCCTGGGTGACATCGTCCTCGTGGACGTGACCCCGCTGACGCTGGGTGTGGAAGTCAAGGGCGGCATGATCGCCCCGATGATCACCCGCAACACCACCGTGCCTGCCAAGAAGACCGAGATCTACACCACCGCCGAGAACAACCAGCCGGGCGTGGAAATCAACGTGCTGCAAGGTGAACGCCCCATGGCTGCCGACAACAAGAGCCTGGGCCGCTTCAAGCTCGAAGGCATTCCGCCCATGCCCGCCGGACGCGCGCAGATCGAAGTGACCTTCGACATCGACGCCAACGGGATTCTGCACGTCACCGCCAAGGAAAAGACCAGCGGCAAGGAATCGAGCATCACCATCGAAAACACCACGACCCTCGACAAGACCGACGTGGAACGCATGGTGCAGGAAGCCGAGCAGAACGCCGCCGCCGACAAGCAGCGTAAGGAAAAGGTCGAAAAGCGCAACAACCTCGACAGCCTCCGCGTGCAGGCCGTGCAGCAGCTCGAAGAGCAGGAAGGCGCCGCTCAGGACGCCAAGGATCGCCTGAAGGCTGCCGCTGACGAAGCCGAAGAAGCCGTCCGCAGCGAAGACGACAGCAAGATTGCTGACGCCCAGAAGAAGCTGGAAGAAGAACTCCGCTCCTTCATGACCGCCAACCAGGCGAGCACGCAGGGCCAGCCGGAAGGCACCCAGGCCCAGGCGAACAAAGCCGACGACGACGTAATCGACGCCGACTTTAAGCCCGCTGAGTAAAGCAAGTTCTCAAGCACCCGCTGGGGAGAGGAAGGCCACCTGCGCCCCCTCTCCCTTTGCCTTAACCCCTAAGCTGGGGGCATGTTCACCAACCCGTTTGGAAGGAAAAAAGACATGAGTGACGACCAGAAAAAGAACAACCAGCCGGACACCGAAGCCGACAACGCCGAGAACATCAAGTTTGCCGCCGACGACACCGAGCTGCGCGCGGGCGACGAAACCGACGCCGATTTCGAGATGCCCGAAGGCTTCCCCGAAATGGACGAAAACATGTTCGGGCAGGTGCAGGAAATGATGGCGAAGCTCGAGCGCGTGGACGAGCTGGAAAAGGAAAACGCCGACCTGAAAAACCGGCTGGGCCGCCTCGCCTCCGACTTCGAGGGTTACCGCAACCGCACCACCATCGAGTCCGCCGAAGCCCACGACAAGGGCGTGAGCAAGGCCGCCGAAGCCCTGATGCCCGTCTACGACGACATCGACCGCGCCCTGAGCCTGAGCGTGGACGACGCCGCCAAGCTGGTGCCTGGCATGCAGGCCGTGCAAAACAAGGTGCTGACCATCTTCGGCACGCTGGGCCTGGAAGCCACCGGGCGCGAAGGCGAACAATTCGACCCGCAATGGCACGAAGCCATTCAGGTCGTTGCTGGTGACGAAGACGAAAAAATTGTGCAGACCTACCAGCTCGGCTTCAAGATGGGCGACCGGCTGGTGCGTCCGGCGCGGGTGGTCGTCAGCCGCAAGGGCTGATAGTTGAGCGGTGATGGACGACGGAGGGAATATGAGCCGGGAAGCGAAAACTCTATTGCTAGCGTTCGTTATCGGGGGCGTTGGTGGAGGTTTCCTGACCGCGTTCATGGATGCGGTTAGGGTTGGAAATAGCATCGTTGCCATCCTTTGCGTGGCTCTCTGGCTGATTATGTTCATGTTGATGTGGCGCGTCATTCGGCACTGGCGCAAGCTGAAAGGCTGGAACCCCTCTTGACTACTAACCCCCTCCACGGCGCCACCTTAGAGCGCATCGTCACCCACCTGCACGACGAGTACGGGTGGGAGGAACTCGCCCGGCGCGTGCCCGTCAAGTGCTTTCAGAACGAGCCGAGCGTGGGCAGCAGCCTTAAATTTCTGCGCAAGACACCCTGGGCGCGCGAGCAGGTGGAGGCCGAGTACGTCAAGCTGGCGCGCCGTGAGGACGCCAACCCTCTGATCGACGCGCTCAAGCGGGGGCAGGCGCTGGACTTCACGGGGGTCAGCCAGACCAAGCTGCACGCGGCGCTGGGCTGGATGCTGCGGCACGTGGAGCAGAACGCGCAGAACTTGCAGCTCTACTTTCTGCCCACGCTGGCGCACATCCAGGACGTGAATTTCTGGCCCGATGCCGAGCCGTTGCCGCTGCTCAACCTCGCTATTGACCGCTCGGCGCTGGGCGCAGGCGACTACGAGCCGGGCGTGGTGGCCGAGTTGCTGCGGCGCGGCGCCGACGCCAACGACCCGCGCTTCTGGCCGCCGTTGCTGCACACGGTGGATGTGGAAGGGCAGGCTTACCAGAGCAAGACCCGCGCGCCCCGCACCGACCTCTTCGACCTGCTGCTCGCGCATGGTGCCGACCCCGCGCTGGAAGACTCGCGCGGCAACACGGCGCGCAGTATGGCCGAGGCATATGGACTGCGGGCCGTCATCAACAAACTGAACACGCTGCCCGCAGTCAGCGGCAGCTAACGACCACACAAGGAAAGGAGGTTTATGGCTTACAAGGACTACTACGACGTGCTCGGCGTGTCCCGCTCCGCGTCGGACGCCGACATCAAATCCGCTTACCGCAAGCTCGCCAAGCAGTACCACCCCGACAAGAACCAGGGTGACGAGAAGGCCGCCGACAAGTTCAAGGAAATCGGCGAAGCCTACGCGGTCCTCAACGACCCCGAAAAGCGCAAACTGTACGACCAGTACGGCCACACCGGGCAAGTGCCGCCCGGCTACGGCGACGCCGGCATGGGCGGCGGGTTCCAGGGTGGCGACTTCGGCGGCTTCGACCCCGGCCAGTTCTCGGACTTCTTCCAGCAGATGTTCGGCGGACGCGGCGGAATGGGCGGAATGGGAGGCCGGGGCGGCTTTGCTGGCGGTCAGGTCAACCTCGACGACCTGTTCGGCGGCGCCAGCGGTGGTCTGGGCGGGGCCGGGGCCGGGCGGCGGTTCGTGCAGAACGTGGAAGGCGAGTTGCAGGTGACGCTGCGTGAGGCGCTGGAAGGCTCCGACGAGGTCATCAACGTAGACGGCAAGCGCCTCTCGCTGCGCGTTCCTGCCGGCACCCGCGACGGCGCCCGGCTGCGGCTGGCGGGTCAGGGCCCGGGCGGCGGCGACGTGCTGCTGACCATCCGGGTGCTGGAAGATGCCCGCTTTGAACTTGACGGCGACGACCTGACGACTACGGTGGATGTGCCCGCGCCCGTCGCGGCTCTGGGCGGTGAGGTCAAAGTGCAACTCCTGAGCGGCAAATCAGGCAACCTCAACGTCCCGGCAGGCAGCAGCGGCGGACGCAAGATGCGCCTGCGCGGCCAGGGCTGGCCCAAGAAGAGCGGCGGTAACGGCGACCTGTACGTGCGGCTGAATGTCACGGTGCCCAAAGACCTCAGCGACGAGGAAAAAGAGCTGTACACGAAATTGCGCGACTTGCAGAAATAAAGCATTTTTCAGCAAGAGGGCGTGTTTTTTGCTGGCTGTTGGCCAAGCGAAGCGAGTGAATTTCAGAAAAGCATTGGACATAAGAATGTCTTGCAGTTTTGACCCTCTACCCTGGTGGGAGAGGGCCTTGCGAAGCAAGGGGTGAGGGGGGCTTTTTCTGTCCACTGCTCTCAGCCAGAAGGCAAACCCACAAGGGGGCCAGCGTCTTTACACTGACGCATGGCCCCCTTCACCATCCGCCGCGCCGTGGAAGGCGACGCGCCCGCCATCGCCCACATTCATGTCCAGAGCTGGCGCGAGACCTACACCGGCCTGATTTCTCCTGAATTTCTGGACCGCGCCACCAACGAGGCCGCCCGTCAGCGCCGCGAGGAAAGCTGGCGGGCGACCATTGCAAAGAATCTGGAAGACGTGTTCGTGGCCGAGCAAGGCGGGGGGATAGTGGCCTTCGCTTCCGTCGGCCCGGCGCGGGACCATCCCGGCTACGGCTCAGAACTGATGACCCTCTACAGCCTGAAGCGGGTGCAGGGCCAGGGCATCGGCAAGGCGCTGCTTCACGCGGTCATAGGTCAGGTGCAAGCGGACGGCGGCGACAACCTCGCGCTGTGGGTGCTTGCCGCCAACCCGACCCGGCAGTGGTACGCGGCGCAGGGAGCGCGGGAGGCGGGCGAGAAGGTGGACGGCGAGCTGACCGAAGTGCGGCTGGTGTGGGACCGGCTCACGGCCACCGCTTAACATCACCCCTATGTTCCGCCGCCACGTTCCCGCCGAAGAGCCGTCCCGCGAACTCGACCCCGACCGCGAGCTGAATTTTGCCCGCACCATCTTGCAAGACCGCACTTTCCGCGAAGTGCCCGACGACGAGGTGCTGCGCGAGGCCGAGCGGCTGCTGTTCGGTTGGATGACGAACGAGACGAAGCTGGAGCGGCCCAAGCTCTACGACCACTACGCGCTGGTCTTCCTGGCGCTGATTCGCAAGAACCGCGAGCTGGAGGAGCGCATCGCAGCTCTGGAGGCGGCGCGTGAGTGAGGGCAAAGTCAGGGTCAAGGTCTGCGGCACCACCACCCTCCCCGACGCCCTGCACGCCGCCGCAGCGGGGGCCGACGCGCTGGGCTTCATCTTCGCGCCGGGCAGCAAGCGACGGGTCACGGCAAGCCAGGCCCGCGGCATCAGCCTGAACGTGGGGCCGAGCGTGGCGCGCATAGGCGTTTTCATGGGGCAGTCACTCGACGAGGTGCTGCGGACGGCGGAGGCGGCGCGGGTCAGCGCGGTGCAGCTGCACGGCCCGCTGCCGGGGGTATACGTGGCGGCGGTGGCCGGGTATTATCCCGTCTTGCGCGTTCTGGGCCCGGAGGAGCTTCAGGCCGGGAACGTGCAGGCCGCAACTGTGCAGGCAACCCCCGGCGTCACCCTGATGCTCGACGCCCCGCAGCCCGGCAGCGGGCAGCCGCTCGACTGGGCGGCGCTGGTCCCCCACTTTCCGCCGGGCAGCTGGCTCGCGGGCGGTCTGGGACCGGACAACGTGGCGCAGGCCATCGCCACGCTGCGGCCCGCCGGGGTGGACGCGGTGAGCCGGCTCGAAGCCTCGCCCGGCCTCAAGAATCCACAGGCCGTCGAAGCGTTCATAGACGCCGTAAAACGCTCGTAAAACAAAGTTATCCACAGGTCTACGTTTCACTGTGGATAACTTTTGAAGCGGATTTTCAAGCATGACTGTTCAGCGTTTTTTGTTTGCTGGACGGCGTTTTCGTTGTTTGAACCAGGTGCAGGAAAAGAGGGCGTGCGCAGCCTTTCAACACCCCCTGTGGAAAAGATTCGTCCTGGCGCGGCTTGCGAGTCAGAGCTGTCGGAGCCGGTTCCGTCAGGGCAGCCCCAGCCAGTGTCCTATCTGCCCGCCTCCCTGCACGATGTCGGCCACTGGCGGGAGGGGCAAGCCCGCCGCGCCGAAGGGCACGCGGGCCAGGGTGTGTGATTTGACGCTCAGGTCTTCCAGATTGCCGTGGTCGCTGCTCACGATGACCCGCGCCCCGGCCTGCACCGCCCCAGTCAGCAGGCGGTCCACCCGGCGCAGGTAGGCCTGCCCGGCGGTGAGGACTTCGGGCGGCACCCCTTCGCGGCCCTGGTGGCCCAGCAGGTCGCCTAGCCATAAGTCGGCCACCAGCAGGTCGTATTGGCCCAGCGCCCCGGCCAGCTCCTCGCCCAGCCGCGTGAGGTCTTCTTCCGGCGCCGTCTCGGCCCAGGGCGAAGCGTAGGCCAGCCCCAGACCGGCTCCCAGCGCGGGCACGTCCGGCGAATTGAGCGGCAGGCCCGCCGCCCGGAAAGCGTAGGGAAAACAGCCCAGGCGGTTGCGGCGGCCCCCGCCCGCGAGGTAAGCGGGCGAGTAGGCGTTGACCAGCGCGGCGCGCCCCCCGGCGGCGGTCAGGCGGCCCGGCAGACCATGCTCGCGCAGCAGGGCTTGAAGCGTCGGCCCCGGCACCGGCCCGAAGTGCTCGCCCATCAGGCGCACCGCGTCCGTGCCGGTCAGCCAGCAGCTTTGGCCGGTGCCCGACTGCGGCAGGCCCGGCACGCCGAGGGTCGCGTCGAGCGCGGGGCCCGCGTCCACCACGGCCCGCAGCGTCGGCAGGTCCTGCTCCCACACCGAGCCGGGCGGCGCGTCTGCGGGGTGCCCCACGCCGTCCAGGGCCAGCCAGAGAATGCCGTTCATCCCCCGCAGGGTACGGCGTGGCCCGGCCTTGAGCCGCCTGAAGGCTTCCTCATGGCAAACCCACGCCTCTCCCGCCGCCACGTGCGAAGAATGAGAAGCGAACGTCCCCCACCGACAACCCGTCCACCCGACTGGAGGTTTCCCATGAAAAGCACCCTGAATCTTCTGCTGACCGTCTCCCTCGCCCTGAGTGGCGCGGGGCTGGCCCAGACCGCCCCGAACGTCCCCACGCAAGCGGCCCCCACCACAGCCGCTCCAGCCAACGCCGCACAGCTCGCCGCCGAGGCCCGTGACCTGACGAACCGCGCCCGCACCACGTATCCGGCGGGCAGTGCCAGCATCGACCAGCCGCTGTGGAAACAGGCCGCCGACCGCGCCGAAGCCGCCGTGAGCGCCGCCCCCAACAACCCCGACGTGCTGCGTCTGCGCGCCCAGATCTACACCGAAGTCGGCTTCTGGAAACAGGCCGAGTCGAGCTGGCGGGCGTATTTCGCTGTGGCCCCCGTCGCTGCCGGGCAAAACGAAGCGCGCGCTGCCGGCAACGTGCAGTACAACCTCGGCTACGCGGCCTACACGCGCGGGCAGTCGGCGCAGGCCGCCGCGTATTTCAAAGCCTGCCTGACGCTCGACCCCCAGAGCGTGCCCTGCGCGACCTGGGCCGCCCGCACCGCGCTAGAAAGCGGGGACTACGCGCTCGCGCAAAACCTCTACACCCAGGCACTGAGCCTCGCGCCCACCGACAAGACGCTGAACTACTTCGCCCAGGTCGCCCGCAACGCGAGCACCTACGGCCCCGCCGCGACCCAGGCCTTCAGCCGCGCCTACGCCAGCCTGGACGCCGGGCGCCGCGCCGAGGCCCTCGCCGGGTTCCAGGAAGCCGCCCGCTCGGCCCCCAACTTCCCCGAAGCCCAGCGCGAAGCGGGCCGCCTCGCCCTGGAAGCCGGGGACACGGGTGCGGCGCTAAGCGCCTATCAAGCCCTCGCCGCGCTGCCGGGCGCCACCGACAGTGACCGCTACAACCTCGGGCTGGCGCAGGAAGGGCAGCAATATGGCCTGAGAGCCGTCCAGACCTTCCGTACGGCCTACGGCAAGTACTCGGCGGGCGACAAGGCGGGTGCCGAGGCCGGTTTTCTTCAGGCCACCACCGCAAGTGCCAACTACGGCAAGGCCTGGGCCTGGCTGGGCCGCGTGCGCTACGAGGCGAAAAACTACGCCGGAGCCGCCGAAGCCTATGGCCGCGCCGTCGCGCTGGACCCGGGCGACAAGACGAGCGCCTACTTCCTGAAACTGGCGCAGCAGGGCAAGTAAGACGAATTCCGATTGAAGCTAGCTGTTTTGGCTTCAATCCAAGCGGATGCACGAAGAAAAAATACGGATTCTGCGGTATGGAAGTGCAGGCGGCGCTTTTGCGACTGGACTGGAATTGAGCGGAATCCATGGAAGGCAGCAGGAGAGCGGAGGCAGAGCGCCGGGAGTGTTCGGGCCTCCGCTCTTTTTTTGGCGCGTAACAAGCCTGTAGGAGCGCCCCGCCTATTCTCGCGCCGTGACCCTTCCCTCCCCTGCTGCCGCCCACGCCGAACTGCTGGCCCTGCTCACCCTGCGGTTTACGCCCGGACTGGGGCCACGGCGCATCGAAAACCTGCGGCGGCATTTCGGCAGCGCGGAGGCGGCACTGGCGGCGCCTCTGACCGAGCTGCGGCGGGTGGAGGGGCTGGACTCGCGTTCGGTGGCGGCGATTGGCGGGGCAAAAGCGGCAGAGGAGGCGCGGGCCGAACTGAACAAGGCGGCAGAGCGCGGCGTCACCCTGCTCGGACGCGGTTTGCCCGGCTATCCGGCGGCGCTGGAAGCCCTGGGTGATCCGCCCGCCGTGCTGTGGGTGCGGGGCGCGGGCGGCGCCGAGCTGCTCGCCGGGCTCGGCACCGTGCCGCACTCGGTGGGCATCGTGGGCACGCGGGCAGCGAGTCCCCACGCGCTGGCGCTGACCCGGACCATCGCAGGCGAGCTGGCAGCAGCAGGCGTCCTCATCGTCAGCGGGCTGGCGCGGGGGGTGGACACGGCGGCGCACACGGCAGCCCTGGAAGCTGCAAGCGGGGAGGCGAGCAGCCCCACCATCGGGGTGCTCGGCAGCGCGGTGGACGTGATTTATCCGCGTGAAAACCATGACCTCGCCGGGCGAATGGTGGTCGTCAGCGAGTATCCGCTCGGCACCGGCCCGGCGCAGCACCACTTCCCGAGCCGCAACCGCGTCATCGCCGCGCTCTCGGCGGGCGTGCTGGTGGTGGAAGGCGAGCGCAAGTCCGGTTCGCTCATCACCGCTACTCACGCGCTGGACTGCGGGCGCACCGTGTTCGCCGTGCCGGGGCGGGCCGGCGACCCCCGCGCGAGTGGCCCCCACGCCCTGATTCGTGACGGGGCTGTCCTCACCGAGTCGGCGCAGGACGTGCTGACCGAGCTGAACTGGGGCCTGGCCCCTGCCCCAGCGGTGCCCGACCTGCCGCCCGAGCAAGCGCGGGTGCTGCGGGCGCTGCAAACCCCGGCCACATTGGACGACCTTGCCGCCACAACTGGCCTGAGCATTCCCGAGTTGCAGACCGCGCTCGTCATGTTGCAGCTTCAGGGGCTGGCCTACGAAGTGGGCGGGCGTTGGAGTCGCTGAGCGGGGTCTTTTGCTAGACTTCTCTCTGTTGCCGCGTGGCCCCAGGCGAAGCCCGCCTGCACCGTGGCCCCGGACAAAATAAGGAGAACAATGATTAGCGTAACTGAACTGCGAAACGGCACGAAAGTGCAGATGGACGGCGGCCTGTGGGAATGCCTCGACTACTCCCACCTCAAGATGGGACGCGGCGGCGCGAAAGTCGTGACCAAGTTCCGCAACATGGAAAGCGGCTCGATTGTGGACCGCACCTTCAACAGCACCGAAAAGTTGCAGGACATCTACGTCGAAGGCAAGAAGATGCAGTACCTGTACCCCGACGGTGACGACTACGTGTTTATGGACATGGAAACCTTCGACCAGGTTCACCTCGGCAAGAACATCGTGAGCGACGCCGCCAAGTTCATGAAGGAAAACACCGAGGTCGAAGTGGCGATGTACGGCGACAAGGCCCTGAGCATCAGCCTGCCCAACCAGGTCATCCTCAAGATCACCCAGACCGACCCCGGCGTGCGCGGCGACACCGTGTCGGGCGGCACCAAGCCCGCCACCCTGGAAACCGGCGCCGTGGTGCAGGTGCCCCTGTTCGTGGAGCAGGGCACCGACGTGAAGGTGGACACCCGCACCGGCCAGTACCTCAGCCGCGCCTGAGGCACTGCTCTTTCCTGCCGCCTGGACCTGCGTTCGGGCGGCAGTTTTTTTGAACCGCGTCCAGCCAAACGGGCGTTAGGTTGGTGGTGACACCCCAGTCCTCACAAAAAGGGGCATGATAGGAACCGCCAAGTCGCAACTCAGTCTTAGAGACGCCCAGTCCCCGAGACACCAATCCCGCAGACTCAAGGAGGGGCCATGAACCCGGATGACCTGAAGAAAATTCTCGATGCCCTGACCCATGCCGACGTGCGCGAATTCGCCCTGAAGACCGGCAGCTTCGACCTCGCCCTCAAGCGTGGCCCGCAGGCGTTCGCCCCAGTGCCTGCCCCGAGCGCGCCGCAGCTGAGCTATCCCCAGATGCCGCCCCTGCCCCAGCCGATGATGGGCGGCTTTGCTCCGATGCCCGCACCCCAGGCCCCTGCCGCGCCGAGTGCGCCTGCGGCTCCCGCTCCCGAAGCGGCACCTGCTCCCGCCGCGCCCGCCGAAGCCGCTCCCGCTGCGGCCTCCGCGCCAGTCGCCAGCGCAGGCACCCCGGTCAAGGCGCCCATCGTCGGCACCTTCTACTCGGCGAGCAGCCCCGACGCTGCGCCCTACGTCAAGGTGGGCGACCGCGTGGAAAGCGGGCAGGTGCTGTGCATCATCGAAGCGATGAAGCTGATGAACGAAATCGAGGCCGAGCAAAGCGGCGTGATTCGCGAGATTCTGGTGAAGAACGCCGAGCCGGTGGAGTACGGCCAGACGCTGTTCATGATCGAGTGATGTCCGAGGGTCTAAGGGTCTGAGAGTCTAAGAACGGCCTTAGACCTCTAGACCCTTAGACTCTTCGATCTTTTGCCGGAGGCAAAACATGTTCAAGAAAATCCTGATCGCCAACCGTGGCGAGATCGCCCTGCGCGTCATCCGGACGGCGCGGGAAATGGGCATCCAGACGGTCGTGGTGTATTCCACCGCCGACGAAAAGAGCCTGCCGGTGCTGCTCGCCGACGAATCGGTCTGCGTGGGGCCGCCCGCTTCAAATCAGAGCTACCTCAACATCCCCAACATCCTCTCGGCGGCGCTGATGACCGGCGCCGAGGCGATTCACCCCGGCTACGGCTTCATGGCCGAGAACCCCGACTTCGCCGAGATGTGCCGCGAGCACGGCATCGTGTTTATCGGGCCGACGCCGGAAAGTATGCGGGCGCTGGGCAGCAAAGCGGGCGGACGCGAAATCGCCGCACAGAGCAATGTGCCCACCGTGCCGGGCACTGGCGTGCTGGAAAGCGTGGACGCTGCGCTGCTCGCCGCCAAGCAGATCGGCTACCCGGTGCTGCTCAAGGCCAGCGCGGGCGGCGGCGGACGCGGCCAGAAAGTGATTCGCACCCAGGAAGAGCTGCAAAAGGGCTTCAATCAGGCGCAGGAAGAAGCGCGGCTGTACTTCGGCGACCCGGCGATCATCATGGAGAAATTCCTGGAGGAGTTCCGCCACATCGAGGTGCAGGTGATGGGCGACGGCCAGGGGCACGTCATCCACATCGGCGAGCGCGACTGTTCGATTCAGCGCCGCAACCAGAAGCTGATCGAGGAAGCGCCCTCCACGCTGCCCGAGTCGCTGCGTCAGGAAATCCTCGCCGCCGGGGTGCGCCTCGCCCAGTTCGTGAACTACGCGGGCGCCGGCACGCTGGAATTCATCATGGACCGCGACGGCAACTACTACTTCATGGAGATGAACACCCGCATTCAGGTCGAGCACTGCGTGTCGGAAATGATTTCCAGCCTCGACCTCGTGCGCCTGCAAATCGAAATTGCCGCCGGCCTGGGCCTCAACATTCAGCAGGACGACGTGAAGTTGCACGGCCACGCCATCGAGTGCCGCATCAACGCCGAGGACCCCGACAAGGACTTCCGCCCGGCAGCCGGCAAAATCGACGACGCGCACTTCGCGGGCGGAGCGGGCGTGCGGGTGGACACCCACGTCTACAGCGGCTACTCGATCCCGCCGCACTACGACTCGCTGATCGGCAAACTGATCGTGTGGCACGAGGACCGCGACAAGGCGGTGTCGCGCATGAAACGGGCGCTGGAAGAAACCGTGATTCAGGGGCCGAAGACGACCATTCCGCTCTACATCAAGATCATGGACAACCCGTTCTACAAACGCGGCGCGGTGATGACCAACTTCCTGAAGACGCGCATGGAGATGTAGATGGTTGAGAGGTAATGGTTGATGGAAAAAGCCCTGCTCTATCAACCATCTTCCATCCACCATCAACAAAAAACCCCCCGGATTGCCACCGGGGGGATTTTTTCAGGCCGTGCTTAGAAGCGAACCTTGAACCCTGCCGCGATAGAGCTGAGGTTACGCGAGTTGGGGTTGATGTTGCCGTTGAAGTAGTAGTGCTGACGGGCTTCGGCGAAAATCGCCACGCGGTCCACGACGCGGTAGTCCACGCCGATGGACAGCTCGCCGAAGGTGGAGGCGTTCTTGAAGTTGTAGCCGGCGCCCACGCCCAGGATGCCGTCGAAGCGCCCGGTGGTGCCGCGGTAGGTCACGGCGCCGCTGAGGCTGTTGCCGGGGGTTTCGCCGCGCAGGGCCACGTCGCCGGTCACGCGCACGCCGAAGCCGCCGTAGATCTGGTCGTTGCCGGCGGTGATGCGGACCATCTGGCCCACGTTCTGCTGGAGGATGCTGTAGTAGGCCGCGCCCACGTAGTTGCCGTAGCGGAAGGGCTCGGCGGGCGGAATGTAGGGGTCACCCTTCTCGCCGCGCTCACCCTGGGGGCCCTGGGGACCGACGGGACCAGCTTCACCCTGAGGACCCTGGGGGCCAGTCGCACCCGCAACGCCCGCAGGACCCTGGGGACCGACGGGGCCGGCTTCGCCCTGGGGACCCTGGGCGCCAGCCGCGCCCGCTTCGCCCTGACCGGCGGCGGGCATGTTGTTCAGCGCGGTACGGAGCTCGTCAATCTGAGCGCGCAGGTCTTCGATGGACTGGTTCTGCTGAGCGAGCTGGGCGCGCAGTTCTTCCAGGCCGGCGAGCGCTTCGGCAACGCCCTGACGCAGGGTGTCGAGTTCGGCAGGGTTGAAGGTGTTTTCGGGCATCTGCGCGAGCAGGCGGGCGAGCACCTGAGCGACTTCCTGACGGGTGATGGCGCTGCACCAGTCGAAGCTGCCGTCGGGGTAGCCGATGAACAGGCCCTTCTGGGTCACCAGGTCAATAGCGGCCTTGGCCCAGGCGCCCTGGGTGCAGGCGACGGGAGCGGGCTTGGGCGCGGGGGCCGTCTGCACGGGCACCGGGGTGGTCTGGATGGGGGGCTGAGCGCCGCCACCCAGGGCGAGCGCCGAGCTCAGGGCGACAACGGAAACGGCAGGCAGAGCACGCAGATACTTCATAGATCCTCCTGGAGCAGCGCCGGACGAAAGCCGGAGCATGCCCCCTTCGTGGGCTGGGGCATTGCGGAACCGGAGCGCCCGGAGGCGGCAGGTGACCAGTCCCACACTTGCCCTCTATTGTGGCCCTTCTCACGGCTCACATGAAAGGCTTATCTGTTCAGAATGTTAATCCTGTCTTTAGCTGGTGATCAGAAAGTGGGGGGCGGTAGACTTGGGCATGACTTACCAGAGCATCCGGCTGACGCAGCGGCCCCTCTCCCAGGACGGAACCACGCAGGGCGGAACAGTCGCCACCCTGACTCTCGCCGCCAAAATGGGCAGCATGGGCCCGGCCTTCTGGCAGGAGTTTCCGCAGGCCCTGAGTGAGCTGGGAGACGCTCGCGTGCTGATCGTGCGCGGCGAACAGGTCTTCAGCGCCGGGCTCGATGTCAAGTCGAACGGCGCCGCCATCGTGCCCGCGCTCGGCAAACCCGACGCTTTCAAGGCCGTGGTGGACGAGATGCACGCCGTGACCGAGGGCCTCGCCGCCCTGCCGATGCCGGTGATTGCCGCCGTGCACGGCTGGTGCATCGGCGCGGGGCTGGAGCTGATCGCGGGCGCCGACCTGCGGCTGTGCAGCCAGGACGCCCGCTTCTCGCTGCCTGAGGTCAAACTCGGCATCACCGCCGACCTCGGGGGCTTGCAGCGCCTGCCGCACCTGATCGGACGGGGCCGCACCGCCCACCTCGCCCTAACCGGGGAAGCGATTGACGCTGCCACCGCCGAGCGCTGGGGCCTGGTCACCGAAGTGCTGCCCGACCAGGACGCGCTTTTTGCCCGTGCCGAGGCGCTGGCCGAGCACCTTGCCGCCCTCCCCGCCAAGGCGCTCGAAGGCACCAAGCGCGCGCTGAGCGACGGCCTGCCGCACGCCGAGAGCCTCGCCGCCGCCGTGCGCTGGAACGCCGAGCACATGACGGTGGAGGCGCTGCAAGCCGGGATGAAAAAGGGCTGAAAAGGCCGATTTTTGTTGTAGGACAGAGGGAAGGACTCGCCGTGACAAGGGCGGGTCTTTCCCTTCTGCCCATCTCTCAAACCAGCGCGAGAGCGCAAGCACCCCGGTCAGATGCACAGCCAGCAGGCCGCATAGCACAGTCAAGACTCGCGCGGTACATGAACAGGTGCGGTGGGCGGGCTGTATAGATGGGGAGGAAAGCGCCGCCCGGCCCCCGCGCAACTTGGACGGGGTATACAAAGGGAAACCATTTCTTTGCTGGAAGCGGCTGTTCTGCCTCGGCAGACACAGCGTGTACCTGCGGCGGCTGTTCGGCATAGGCCGATGCTCAACGCTTTCAGGACGTTTCCACTCTCGCCCTTTCCACGTTCCCACACCCCGGAGGTTTTCTATGACCCAGTCCTCACCCAACCGCCCCGCCGACCCCGCCACCACCTTTCGTCCCGACCTGCTCGCGGGCAAGCACGCGCTGATTACCGGCGGCGGGAGCGGCATCAACCTCGGCATCGCGCAGAGCTTCGCGGCGCACGGCTGCGCGGTGACGATTCTCGGGCGCAACCTGGAAAAGGCGCAAAACGCCGCGCAGGGCATCGTGGACGCGGGCGGACGGGCGATGGGCGTCAGCGCCGACGTGCGCGACTTTGCGGCGCTGGAAGCGGCTGTGGCGGCGGCCACCGCTGAGTTCGGTGACTTCGATATCGTGCTGGCGGGGGCGGCGGGCAACTTTCCGGCGCCGGTGGACGGCATCAGCCCCAATGGGTTCAAGACGGTGGTGGACATTGACCTGCTCGGCACCTACAACACCATCAAGGCCGCCGCGCCACGCCTGAAGGTGCCGGGCGGCAACATCCTCAGCATCAGCGCCTACGGCGTGCCGGTGCCGATGCAGGCGCATGTGGTCGCCGCCAAAGCCGGGGTGGACGCCCTGACCCAGACCCTCGCCGTGGAGTGGGGCCTGCGCGGTGTGCGCGTCAACGCGATTATTCCCGGCCCCATCGACGGCACCGAAGGCATGGCCCGCCTCGCCCCCGACGAAAAGTCGCGCTCTGCCTTCACCCGCACCGTGCCGCTGGGCCGCTTCGGCGTGCCGCAGGACATCGCCAACGCCGCGCTGTTTCTGGTGAGCGACGCCGCGAGCTACGTGACCGGCGTGATTTTGCCGGTGGACGGCGGCCAGAACATGCTCGGCGGGGCGCCGCAGTACCAGATGTACCTTCAGATGCAGGCGGCGCAGCAAAAGGACTGAGGGCCGCCCCTCACGGCGCACAGGGGTTTCTAATGAAGCCGTCAAGAAGCCGGTCAGCTCGCCGCCCTAGCATGGGCGCACTATGCGCCGCTCCCCCGCCCTGTCGCTGTCGACCTTCGCCCTGCTGGCCCTCGCCGCGTTGCCCCTGGCCCTGTCGTCCGCCCCCACCCCGACCCGTGCTCCTGCGGCCAAGGTGAGCAGCGCCCGCACGCCGGTGCTGCGCCCGGTGGTCGCGGCGCGCTACCCGCACGACCGCGCCGCCTTTACCCAGGGCCTGCAGTACCTCGGCGGTGGGCACTACCTGGAAAGCACCGGGCAGGTGGGCGAGTCCGATCTGCGGGTCAGCGAACTGCGCGGAGCGAAGGTGCTGTGGAGCACGCCGCTCGCGCAGGCGCTGCCGCAGGCGTTCGGCGAGGGGTCCACGCAACTCGGCAGCACCGTCTACCAGCTCACCTGGCAAGACGGCGTCGCACTCACCTACGACGCCCGCACCTTCAAGGAAACGGGCCGCCACCGCTATCAGGGCGAGGGCTGGGGTCTGACGAGCGACGGCAAGAGCCTGATTATGAGCAACGGCACCTCTACGCTGGTCTGGCGCGACCCCAAGACCTTCGCCGCGCAGCGCAGCGTGCAGGTCACCGACCAGGGGCAGCCGGTCCGTAACCTCAACGAACTGGAATACGTGCAGGGCTCGGTCTACGCCAACGTCTGGCTGACCGACCGTATCGCCCGGATTCACCCGCAGACCGGCAAGGTTCTGACCTGGATCGACGTGTCGGACCTCACCCGCGAGGTCAGCGCGGCGGCGACAAAACAGGGTCAGGCCCTCACCTTCGACGACGTGCCCAACGGCATCGCCTTCATTCCCGAGCGCGGCACACTGCTGCTGACCGGCAAGCGCTGGCCGACGCTGTTCGAAGTGAAGGTGCCGGGGTTGGGGCTGAAGGTGGAAGGCGCGAAGAACTGAGTGATTGAGAAGGGGGAGCCGTCCAGTTGGTCACGGCTCCCCTTTCCTATGGCCTTTGCCAGAATGAGGTTTTGACCGAGTTGGTCTGGATGCCCCCTCTGCAAGCAGCTCTGCGAGTCACCCCAAGCTTTCGCAAGGCCCTCTCTGCGATGCAGCTCTCTGAGTCCCACAAGGGTAGAGGGTCAACTTCTACCCTCCTCAGTGCCCTCTTTCTGACACCGCCGCCCAAATCTCCGCTTCCAGCTCGTCCTCCGGGCGGGTCGCGTCCAGCACCAGAAATCTTTGCGGCTCGGCGTGCGCGAGGTCCAGAAAGCCCTGGCGCACCCGGCGGTGAAAGGTCAGGTCGGCCTGTTCCAGCCGGTCAGGCTGCCCGCGCCGCGCGGCCCTTTGCAGGCCCAGCGCGGGGTCGAGGTCGAGCAGCACCGTCAGCCCGGGCGTGAGGCCGCCCGTGACCTCGGCGGTGATCTGACGCAGGAGTGGGAGCGAGAGCCCCCGGCCCGCGCCCTGGTAGGCGAGCGAGGAGTCGGCGTAGCGGTCACACAGCACGGTTTCGCCGCGTTCCAGTGCCGGACGCAGCACCTCGCGCACGAGCTGGGCGCGGCTGGCGGAGTACAGCAGAAACTCACCGAGCGGCTCGATCTCCACCGCCGGGTCGAGCACCACCTCGCGCACCCGCGTGCCCAGTGGGGTGCCTCCCGGTTCGCGGGTGACGGTGACGGCGTGTCCCGCTGCCCGCAGCCGCGCTTCCAGCCGGGCGAGCTGCGTCGTTTTGCCCGCGCCCTCCGGCCCTTCGAGGGTGATGAAAAGGCCCTGGCTCACAGCCCGGTCGGGAAGTTGAGGAACTGCCAGGGAATGCCGAACTCGTCTTCGATGCGGGCTGCCAGCGCGCGCACGCCGAAGACCTCAGTTTCGTAGTGGCCGGCAAAAATCACGTTCACGCCGTATTCGAACGAGTCGTGGAAATACTTGTGCTCGGGTTCGCCGGTCAGCAGGGTGTCGAGGCCCATGGCGGCGGCCTCGGCAATCGCGCCCGCACCGCTGCCGGAAGTCACGCCGACGCGGTGGATGTTGGGCGAGCCGCCGCCGTGCACGAGGCAGATTTCGCCGGTCAGTTTCTGGATGCGGTCGGCGAAGTCCTGCAAGCCCAGCTCACGCGGCAGGGTGCCCGCCACGCCGATTTTGTGGCCCTGCCAGTCGCCGAACGGTTGCAGGTCAGTCAGGCTCAGCGCCCTCGCAATCATGGCGTTGTTGCCGACTTCGGGGTGAGCGTCGAGCGGAATGTGCGCCGCGTAGAGGTTCAGGTCGGCCTGAATCGCCGTCCGCACGCGCTCGTAATGCGGCCCGGTGATCGCCAGGGGCCTCCCCCAGAACAGCCCGTGGTGCACCAGCAGCAGGTCGGCCCCCGACTCGGCGGCGGCCTGCAACGTCTGCAAGCTGGTGTCCACGCTCGCGGCAATGCGGCGAATCTTGTCGGTGCCCTGAATTTGCAGGCCATTGAGCGAGGGGTCGGGGTACGCGCCAATGCGGAGGTACTCGCCGAGCCAGCGCACCAGCTCGTCACGCCCGATTTCGCCGCGCCCGGTTTGAGAAGAAGGGGAAACAGTCATAAGGGGCATTGTAGAGGCGAGGCCCAAAAGCGTTTGTCTGCTCGTGGCCGCCTGCCCCCCTTGGTGCGGCTTCTGCTCAGGACAGAGGCCGCGAGGGGTGCGCCCCCTGCACGATTTCCAGCCGCCCGCCCCAGGGGTCTTGCAGAAAGAGGCGCGGCACGCCCGCTTCCTTGTCGGGGGTGCAGGCGACGCCGTGCGCTGCCAGGTGACGCGCCACCGCCCCCACATCGTCGCAGCGCAGGGCGAAGTGACCTTTACGGCGCGGCACGTAGTCCGCCACCACGCCGACGTGCACCTGCCGGCCATCGGGGAGGCCGAACCAGCAGCCGCCGTTCTTACGGAGAGCCTCCGGTTTTTGCAGTTCGGGGAGGCCCAACACCCCGGCGAAAAACTCGCGGGCGGCGACCTCGCAGCCTGCCGGGGCTTCCAGTTGCACGTGGTCCAGTCCGTTGAGAAGGGGCATGGCCGCAGGATAGGAGCTGGCAGGCGGCTTCTTTGCTACTTCTCTAGAGACAACAACCCGCCTGAAGCGTCTTTCCTGACCCTTTGCCGGCGCGGCGGCGTGTTCTACTGCTGGGCGTGCGCCGACTCGCTCTGTTCGTCTCCCGCCATCCGTGGGCCGTGCTGCTCGTCTGGGCGCTGCTCGTCGCCCTGAGCCTGCCGTTTGCCGCCCGCGCCCCTTCCGCGCTGAGCGCCAATCCCGGCACGCTGACCAACGCCGAGAGCGCGCGGGTCTCGGACCTGCTGCGCGACAAGTTCGGCGAGACCGACACGAACACCGCGCTGCTGGTGACCCGCAGTACGCCGGGGCTGGACACCGCGCCGGGGCAAGCGACGTACCAACGTTTCGTGTCTGGGCTGCGCGATGTGAAGGGCGTGACGCGCGTGCTGCCGGCGCAGAGGGGTGGTCTGGGCAGCCGGGACGCGGCGGGGACGCTGGCGCTCACTGTCGCGCAGATTCCGCTGCAAGAGGACGGCAAGGAAGCGGTGGCGCGCATCCGGGCGTATGTGCGCCGGGTGGCTTCGCCCGCGCTGGACATCCGGGTGACAGGTGGGCAGGCGATTGCCGACGACTTTACTGAACTCGCCGAGGCCGATACCAAGCGCAGCGAATTCGTGGCTCTGCCGCTGATTGCCCTGCTGCTGCTGCTTGTCTTCGGGGCGCTGGTGGCGACGGGGCTGCCGCTGGTCATCGGGATGCTCAGCATCAGCGTGGCGATGGCGGGGCTGTACTTTCTGACCACCGTGATGGAGGTGAGCACCTTCGCGCAGAGCGTGGTGACGATGCTGGGGCTGGGTGCGGGCATCGACTACGCGCTGCTGATGGTCAACCGCTTCCGCGAGGAACTGGCGAGAAGAGGCAACGCTGCCGAGGCCGCCGCCCGCACGGTGGAGACGGCGGGGCGCAGCGTGCTGTTCAGCGGCTCCACGGTGGCGATTGCCATGGCGGGGCTGCTGCTGCCGCCGCTGTCGTTCGTGCGCTCCATCGGCATCGGCGGCGTGCTGGCGGTGGTGCTGACGGTGCTGGCGAGCCTGACCGCGCTGCCCGCCCTGCTCACGCTGCTGGGTGACCGGGTCAACGCCCCGCGCCTGCTGCGCTCCACCTGGGCGCAGTCGGCGGGAGCGTCGGCGGCGTGGACGGCGTTTGCCCGCCGGGTCACGGCGCGCCCGCTGGCGGTGGTGGTGCTGAGCACGGCTTTCCTGCTGCTGCTCGCGGTGCCCGCCTCCCGCATGAAAACGGGCTACGCCGGGGCGTGGGGGCTGGTGCCGGGCGTGGAAAGCCGCGACGCGCTGCAAGACGTGCGCGACATGGGCGCGGGCGGGCTGCTCAGCCAGTACGAGGTGCTGCTGGACCTGGAGGGAAAACGCTATACCCCCGACCAGAGCGCCCGCTTTCAGGCGGTGGTGAACGACCTGCGGGCGCTGCCGGGCGTGCGGGCGGTGCTCAGTCCCTTCCTGACCCCCGCCGACCTCCAGGCAGCGGGCGGAGGCACGAGCGATGGCCTGGCGGCGCTGAGCCTGCTCACCCAGCGGTCGTTCAGCCGGGACCGCACCTTCCTGCGGGTGACGGTGGTGCCGGACGACACCCTGCGCGCCGACCTCGCTCCCGCCTTTGAAAAGCGCGTCCGGGCGGTGCTGGAAGGCAGCGGCTCCCGCTTTCTGGTGGGCGGCGCTCCGGTGGGCGGGCGCGAATTCAGCGAGGCGATTACGGACACGCTGCCGACGGTCATGCTGGCGGTCTTCGGCGGGACCTTCGTGCTGCTGCTGCTCGCATTCCGCTCGCTCCTCATTCCGCTCAAGAGCATCGTGATGAACGCACTGACAGTGGGCGCGGCGGCGGGCGTGGTGACCTGGGCGGTGCAAGAAGGCCACTTCGCGGGGCTGCTCGGCCTCCCGGCGAGTGCGGGCGTGCTCGACTCGTCGCTGCCGCTGCTGCTGTTCGCGGTGATGTTCGGCCTGAGCATGGACTACGAGATTTTTCTGCTCTCCCGCGTGCAAGAAGAGCACCTCGCCGGGGCCAGCAACGATGAGGCAGTGGTCCGCGCCGTGGGCCACACCGCCCGCATCATCACCAGCGCCGCCGTCATCATGTTCATCGTCTTTACCGCCTTCATGTTCGGGCGGGTGGTCGCCACCAAAAGCGTGGGGCTGGGGCTGGCCGTCGCGGTGGTGCTCGACGCCACGCTGGTGCGGCTGGTCCTCGTGCCCGCCTTCCTCAAACTCGCCGGGCGCTGGAACTGGTGGCTCCCGGCGTGGCTGGACAAGCGGCTGCCGTATCTCAAGCTCGAACACTGAGAGAACTCAGGCGGCCCGTCCTGCTCTTGTTCGGTACAGAAACCGCCCCACCAGCGACAGCCCGGCCAGGGTCAGCCCCGCCGTCAGCCCGAACCACAGCCCCCGCGCTCCCAGGCCGGCGACGGAGGACAGCACCGAGCCGAGGCCCAAACCGACCACCCAGTAGGCGACGAGCGACACCAGCAGCGGCACGCGGGTGTCTTGCAGGCCGCGCAGCGCACCGTTGGCGGTGACCTGCAAGCCGTCCATCAGTTGAAAGAGCGCGGCGATGCTCAGGAAGCCGGTGGCGGCGGCAATCAGCCCGGCGTTGGCGGGGTCGTTCACGTTGACGAAGACGCTGAACACCGTGCGCGGCGCGGCGAGTTCGATGACCGCGAAGGTCAGCATGACGGCGGACGACAGCCCCAGCCCCACCAGCCCGGCGCGGCGGGCCTGCGCCAGTCGCCCGGCCCCCGCCTCGGTGCCCACCCGCACGCCGGTGGCCGAGGCGATGCCGAGCGGCACCATGAAAAATGCCGTGATGGTCTGCATGGTCACGTTGTGCGCGGCGAGCACCTCCGGGCCGAAGCGAGCCATCAGCAGGGTGGTCACGCTGAACATGCCTCCCTCGGCGCCCAGCGTCAGGCCGATGGGCCAGCCGAGGCGAAAGAGGGCACGAACCTCGTCGCCCAGCGGCCCGAGCGGCCCCGCGTAGGCCACCCGACGCCGGGCAAGCGGCCACAGCAGCGCGGCCATGATCCACGCCGCCGACGCACTCGCGCCCGCCGCGCCCGCCAGTCCCAGCCGGGGCAGCGGCCCCCACCCGAAAGCCAGGGCCGGGGCCACCAGCAGCGCCCATACCACGCCGGTCAGCGCCACGCCCGTGACCGCGCCGGGCTTGCCGGTGCCTTCCAGCGTGCCGCGCAGGGCGATAAAGGCGAGATTGGGCAGCATCCCCAGCGAGTACACCCGCAGGTAGGCGGCGACGAGGTCACGGCTGACCCCCGCCGGCGCAAAGTTGGGCAGCACGAAGGACAGTGCCCACATCAGCGGCAGCATCACGGCGCTCAGAAGCAGCGCGAGCCGCAGCCCGCCGCCGAGCGCCCGCGCCACGCCCCGCGCGTCGCCCGCTCCATGCGCCTGCGCCACGCGGGGCGCCACCGACAGCATGACCCCCACCACCATGATGAAGACGAGGTAATACGCGGCGTTGGCATACGCGGCGGCGGCCAGTTCACGCTCGCCCAGCCGCCCGATGACGGCGGTGGCAATCAAAGCGAGCGCGTTGGCGGCAAACTGCGAAACCACCACCGGCCCGGCGAGCCGCAGCAGGGCGCGCAGTTCGGCGGTGGTGGAAATGGTGGGCGCGGGCAGGGTCGTCATGGCAGGCCCGCCATCTTCGCACGTTTGGACCGGCTCAGCCCTCTTCCAGCGGATACGTCCGCGCCGCCCGCAGTGCCAGCCAGATCAGGTAGGCGTAAAAGACGCCCACCCCCAGAAAGACCAGCCAGCCGGGAAAACTGCCGATGTCGGCCAGCGAGAACGTTTCGGGGAACTCCAGCAAAAAGCCCTTGGGCACGCTGAGGTCGAGTTTGGCGAACCAGGCGAGCAGCACGGCGGCGTAAATCCACAGGTAGTTGCGGTTGAGCCGCCAGCCGAGCGCGTCGTTGCGCGTCATGGGGCTGCGCGGCTTGGCGAGTTCGGCGAGCAAGAGCTGGTGCCACCCGGCGTCCACCTTGTCGCCCAGCATGGCGGGGTAAAAAAAGCGCTCCATGATGCGGACCCGGTGGTGGGCGATCTCGAAGGTGCGGAAGCGCCGGGCTTCAAGGCGCAGGAAAAAGTAGTTCATGAACATGGCGAACAAAAAAGTTGCGTGGCTGTTGTTCACGTCACCGAGGGCAAAACTGGCGAGGCCCGCCGTCGTCACCACCGACCAGTTGGTCGTCATATCGAGCCGCTGGCGGTAGGCGGTCATCTTGCCGACTTCGGCGCGGTAGAGGTGAATCAGGGCGTTGGCCTGGTTGCCCGAATAACTGACCTCGGTCAGTTTGCCCTCCCTGACCGCTCCTTCTCCGCCGCCTGTTCCGGGCATCAGCCCCGCTCCCGCGTCATGCGACACAAGGTAGCGCCTCTGCGGCTCAGCAAGAGAAAGGCCGCCCCCTGACCCGCTTGGGAGGGAGCGGCCACTGGAAGGCGCAGGCGATCAGTCCTGGTTTTTGGAGCGGCGGTCTATTTCGCGCACGTCGGCGCGCACATCCTCGGCGGCATTGTGAACGTCCGCTTTGACATTCTGCGCCGTTTCGTGCGCTCCTTCGCGCAGGTCCTGGGCTTTTTCGTGGACGTCGGTGCGGAGATTCTGGGCATGGTCACGTGCCTGAGCGGCAGCGTCACGCGCGTCGGCCCGCAGAGTCTGCGCCTGCTCCTGCGCTCCGGCCCGGAAGTCCTGAGCCGACTCATGCACGTTGGCCCTGACATCCTGAGCCTTTTCGCGGGCGTTCTGGGCCGCTTCCTGGGTATCAGCACGTACCTTTTCGGCAGCCTGATCGGTCTTGTGCTTGGCCTGCCCCAGCCCGCTGAGCAGGTCGTCGTTGGCGCTGTCCATCTCGCGGCGGTAGTCGGCGCCGTGGCTCTCGGCGCGGGCACGGGCGGCAGCGGCCTCGGCACGGTCCTGGGCATTGCCCGCCTCATCACCCACGTGCGAAGCGATGTCGTGGCCCACGGCGCGGGCCCGGTCCGCGAGGCTGTCGGCCCCGGCTTTGGCGGCGTCGGCGATGTTCTCGAACATATTCTTTTTGTCGCTCATGCCCCCAGCCTGCGCCACGCCGGGATACAACCCATGAAAAGTGAGCCAAGACGCCTTTGGTTTGCAGGGGTGGAGTCACTGGAGGCTCTGCGCCTCTTCCTCGGAAACGCCGACCAGCCCCAGGCGCAGGAGAAACGGCTGGCCGGTTCCATTTTGCTCGTGCTGCACACTTATGGGCCGCAAGCGCATCAGCAGCCGGATGAGTTCGATTTGGACCTCTTCGGCCTCGGCCTCGGTCAGCCGCAGCGCAGTGCGGGCACTGAGCAGCAGGCCCACCGGCCCCTGATAGCGCACCGCCGCTTCCACGAGTTCGGCCCCCTCGTAGGACGTGTCCACCTGCACCTGCCCCTCGGGGCCGAGATACAGCCGCACCCCCCACTCGCGTCCGCCGCTCTGTTCGTGGTGAAGCTGCTCGAATTTGCGTAGGGACGCCCGGCCCAGCAGTTCGTCGTACAGCTGCTCGCGTTTGCCGCCCAGCTCGGCAAAGTCGGCGGCGTCGGTGGCGCTGAACGGCACGAAAAAGGCCGGAGCCGTCGCCGTATAGACCTTCACTGCTCGCCCGGCCCGTTTTTGTTCGCGGACCACTTGCAGCAGTCCTGCGCTCAGCAATGCCCCCACATCCCGATGAACGAGCCGCAGGTCGAGATTCAACTCCCGCGCGGCCCCCGCCACACTGTTCTCACCACGCAGAAAGGCCCCCAGCACCCAGCGGGCGCGGCCCCGGGTCAGCAGGCGGACGGCAGCGGGGTGGGTGACGGTCAGGACGCTCCTCACACCTTGAGCTTACCGGGGGAGTAGGCGGCGGGTGAGGATACCCCCATGCCCGACCTCCTCGACCTGACGCCGAAGTTTCGGACCTTCTTCGCTCTTGCCGAGCACGCCGACCCTGAAACGCGTTGGCAGCTGTGGCAACAGCACTACGCTTTCGCCGCCGTACCTCCCACGCCTGGAGGACAGGGCATCGCCCGCCGCCTGCTGGACGAGGCTTGGGAGAAGTATTCAGACCTGCCCACCGACCTTCGCCCGGAAGTTGTCCGGTTACAACGGCAAGCGCGGGAAGCGGAGCAGGCGCTTGAAGCGCTGTTTCAGACTCCTGCTCCCAGCTACCGCCTCGTCACCTACGTGGGCGGCTTCGAGGGCAACGCGTTTGTGGCCGGGACCTCGCTGTGTATGCCCGTCGAGATGCCTGCCGACTGGGCCGGGTGGGTGCTCACCCATGAACTGACCCACCTCTTTCATCACGAGTTGTGCGGCAGTGACGGCGGCTGGCAGCGCTCGGTGGCGGCCCTCATCGTGCAGGAGGGTCTGGCGACCCGCACCACGGCTGCCCTCCATCCCACTTCACCCCTGCGAGACCATCTCGGCACGGTGGACTGGCTGAGACAGTGCGAGGATGTACGCAGCGGCCTGTGGGGGGACGCTCTCTCCCGGCTAGACGCCTCGGACGACGCCGCCCTGCTGCGCTTTCTTCTGCCTCACCCGGAGTTTGGGCCTGAACGGACGGCCTACGCGCTCGGCTGGTGGCTGGTCGGCGACTGGCTGGCGCAGGGGCGCACCCTGGCCGAACTGGCCCGCGTGCCCGAAGCAGACTTGCCCGCCCTGGTGGCCCAACGCACCCAATAGAAAAACCCCGCCACACCGGGCGGGGTCTTCTTTTGCTCCCTCTGAGGCTTACTTCGCGGCGTGCACCACGAGCTTCATGGGGATGGTGACTTCGGGGTGGGCGCGGTAAGCGATGTCGTACTCGCCCACTTCCTTGACGGTCTTGGGCATGTCGATCTTGCGGCGGTCCACGTCGAAACCGAGCTGGTCGAGGCTGTTGGCCACGTCCTGGTGGGTGACGGCGCCGTAGATCTTGCCTTCGCCCGCGCGGACGCTCAGTTCCACAGCCACACCGTTCAGGCGGCTGGCGAGGTCTTCGGCCACGGCCTTTTCCTGCGCCTGGCGCTTTTCGATGGAGCGCAGCTGCGCTTCGAGGGTCTTCATGTTGGTGCGGGTCGCGGACACCGCGAGGCCCTGGGGAATCAGCCAGTTGCGGGCGTACCCGTCCTTGACGCTCACCACTTCGCCGGTCTTGCCCAGGCGGCTGGGTTCGAGAAGAATCACTTGCATGTCAAGGACTCCTTATTTCCGGACCAGTTTCTCGGTGTAGGGCAGCAGCGCGAGCTGACGCGCGACCTTGATGGTCTGCGCGATGCGGCGCTGGTGCTTGGCCGAGAGGCCGGTGCGGCGGCGGGGAAGAATCTTGCCGGTGTCGCTGACGAAGCGGCGCAGCATCTTCACGTCTTTGTAATCGGTGATTTCCAGTTCCCCGATGGAGAACGGATCGACCTTCGGCTTGCGGGGGCGCTTGGGGCCCTTGCCGCGCGGCTTGCGTTCGCCGCTGTTTCCTTGCTGGGTCATGTTGGGTGTCCTTGGTGTGGCCGGAAGCCGGGGGCGCTAGGCCCCCAGGGCCTGCATTAAAAGGGCAGGTCGTCTTCTTCCGGCGGAAAATCGTCGAGACCTTGATCAATATCTAGGCCCCCCGAACGGCTCCCCGTGTTCGCCGCGCGGCTGGGCTGGCTCTGGTAGCCGCCAGACGTCGGGCGTGCGGCACTGCTCGCGGTCTGCGTGCGAGGTGCGGCAGGGGTGGCTGCGGCGTAGCCCGAATTGGCATTGCCTGCGCCTCGGGCAAGGGCTTCGACTCGCGTCGCCTCTACTCTTGTGCTGTTGCGCTTGTTGCCGTCTTTATCGGTCCAGCCCTCGTTGACGAGCCTGCCCATGATCATGACCGGGTCGCCCTTACGGAGCTCCTTCATGTTCTCGGCGAGGTCGCGCCAGAGCGTGGCGTCGATATAGTGAACCTTTTCCTGGCGCTGGCCCTGACGGTCCTGGTAGTTCTCGTTGACCGCAATCGACAGGCTCAGCACAGCGTCACCCGCAGGGGTGTAGCGAATCTCGGGGTCACGGGTCACGTTGCCGAGGACCAGGACTTCATTCATCGCGCCGCTCATGCGCACGCCGCCGCCAGCGTCCTGAATCAGTTCGGGCTGGGTGCCGAGCTGTTCCATGCGGAGGGCTTTGACGTTGACTGCGCTGCGTTTGCCGCCTTCGGGCGCTTCCCACTGACGGTATTCCAGGGTACCTTCAACCACCACGGCGTCGCCGCCCTTGAGGTTGCGCTCGGCCTGCCATTCGGCGGGCTTGCCCAGAATCGACACGCGGTGGTACCAGGGCAGATTGCGTTCACGGCCATCATTGCCGATCACTCGGTCTTCGCCTGCGACGGTGGCTTCGAAAACGGCCATGCCGTTGCCGGTGTAGCGAAGTTCGGGATCACGGGCGAGTGCGCCGATCAGGTAGACGTGGTTCATGCCTCGGGCCATAACAAATTCTCCTTGGGTAGCTGGCAAAATAACTAGAGTTCGATGTTGCTGGCGGACGGCCCTTGCGGGTTCACTAGATAGTAACAAGCAGAGTCAATTATGTCAATGACATAAAAGGCTCAGGCCTTCTTGGTCTTCCACTCCGGGCGGTCCTTGACCACCAGGACGCGGCGGACGTTGTCGCGCAGGCGCAGGCTGCTGGCGATGGCGGTTTCGGGGTTGCCCGAAGCCTTGATGGTGTACATCAGGTAGTAGCCTTCGCGGTCCTTGCCCACCTGGTAGGCGAGGCGACGGTTGCCGAGGTCGTCGAGGTTGCTGATTTCAGCCCCCGCGTTACGCACGGCGTTCTCGATGTAATCCTTCTCGGTCTGCACCTGTTCGGCGCTGATGTTCGGGTTCAGGATCAGGTTGAGATCGTACTGGTTCATGATTCACCTCCTCATAGTGTTGCTGTCGGTGCGGTCACGCGGCAAAGTCAAACCTCGCCGGACGGCGCAACTCGGTACGTTATCAGACCGGCCGGGCAGATGGTAGAGGTGGCCCCCGGCTGTCTTGGTCTCCCCCGGCTGTCTTGGTCTACTGTCAGGTCATGAACGAACTTGTGGGCCTCAAAGAATGGGACGTGCAGTGCGGGCTGCTGACGCGGGGCGAGACCTCGCTGCTGATTCGCAAGGGCGGCATTCACGAGCGGCACGGCGAATTCGAGGTGGAGCACCGCCGCTTTGTGCTGTACCCCACGTATGTTCACCAGAACCCGGAGGAACTGCGCGCCGAATTCGCGCCGCTGCTGCGAACCGACCCCGCGCCGGGCCGGGTCAGGCCCCCCGCGCTCGCCGAGGTGGTGGCCGTGCACCGCGTGACCGACCTCGCCGCTGCGCAGAGGCTGGAGCCGCTGCAAGCGCTCACGGCGCAGGCGATGGCCCGCAAGTTCGCCTATAAGAACCGCCCCTGGGTGCACGCGCTGGTGCTGCGCATCTGGCCGCTGCGTGAGCCGCCGACCCTGACCGAAACGGCGCAGATGCTCGGCTGCGTGAGCTGGGTGCCGCTGGGTGAGCTGAAGGTAGATGTTGGAGCACCCGCCGTCTCCGACGCCGATCTCACGGCGCGGGCGGCGGAGGTGCAGCGCTTGCTGGAAGGCTGAGCTGCCGGGCGCCCTCCGCCAGTTGGCCGATGTGCCGGCCCCGCACTTCGCCTAGCCTGAACGCATGGCTGCCCCTTCCCCTACCCTGACCGTGTTACGAACTTACCTGGGGCCGCTCCGGGGCGCGGTGGCGGCCCTCGCCGCGCTGCTGCTCGTCGGCACGGGGCTGAACCTGCTGCTGCCGCAACTGCTTTCGCGCTTCGTGGACGCCGCCAAGCTGGGGGCACAGGCCGACGTGGCGCTGCTGGTGCGCCTCGCCGTGACCTACCTCGTGCTCGCTGTGGGCGTGCAACTGCTGAGCGCCGGGGCGACGTACCTGGGGGCGCGGGTGGGCTGGCAGGCGACCAACCGGCTGCGCGCCGACCTGACCGCGCACCTGCTGTCACTCGACATGCAGGAACACAAGGAACGCACGCCCGGCGAGATGATCGAGCGCATCGACGGCGACGTGACGGCCCTGAGCAACTTCTTCTCGCAGTTCGCGGTGAGGGTGTTCGGGGCCGCGCTGCTGCTGACCGGCGCGGTGGTCATGTTCTGGCGCACCGACTGGCGGGTGGGAGCGGGCGTAACCGTCTTCGTGGCCCTGACGCTGTGGGCGATGAACCGCGTCCGCAAGGGCGGCGTGGAACCTACGCAGCAGGAGCGCGAGGCGAGTGCCAAGCTGTTCGGCTACGTGGAGGAGCGGCTCGCCGGGCTCGACGATGTGCGCTCGCTCGGCGCGGGCGAGTACCACCTGCGCGGGTTCCTGAAGGTGCAGCGCGAGTTTTTCAGCCGCTCCATCTTTTCCTGGCGGCGCCGGGCGGTGGTGTGGCAACTGAGCATGGCGCTCTTTGCCGTGGGCTACGTGGCGCTGCTCGCCTCGGCGGTGGGGCTCTACGCGGCGGGGGCCATCACGCTCGGCACCGCCTTCGCGCTCTACCAGTACATGACGATGGTGGAAGAACCCATTGATCAGCTCACCAACCAGTTGCAGGACCTGCAAAAAGCGGGGGCGAGCGTGATGAGGGTGGGCGAACTGCTCGCGCTGCGGTCGCACCTGCCGGAAGGAACGCGCGAGTTGCCCCCCGGCCCGCTCGACCTGCGCTTTGACCATGTGGGCTTCAGCTACGGCGGCGCAGAGGGCACCCCTGTCCTGCGGGACGTGGACCTGACGCTGGAGGCTGGGCAGACGCTGGGGCTGCTGGGGCGCACTGGCAGCGGCAAAACGACGCTGACCCGTCTGGTGTCGCGCCTCTACGACCCCACCAGCGGCAGCGTGCGCCTCGGCGGCGTGGACACCCGCGACGTGACCCTCGCCAGCCTGCGCTCGCGGGTGGCAGTAGTGACGCAGGACGTGCAGCTGTTTCAGGCGAGCGTGCGCGACAACCTCAGCTTTTTCGACGAGGGCGTGAGCGACGCGCAGGTGGAGGCGGCGCTGGCCGAAGTCGGCCTGGGCGACTGGCTTTCGCGCCTGCCGGAAGGGGTCCGCACGCCGCTGCCCGCCGGAAGCCTCAGCGCGGGGCAGGCGCAACTGCTTGCCTTTGCCCGTGTGATGCTGCGCGACCCCGCCGTCATCATCCTCGACGAGCCGAGCAGCCGCCTCGACCCCGCCACCGAAGCCCAGCTCACCGCCGCCATGACCCGGCTGCTCGCGGGCCGCACCGCCATCGTCATCGCCCACCGGCTCGATACCGTGGCCCGCGCCGACCGCATCGTGGTGCTGGGAGCCGGTGAGGTGCTGGAAGACGGTGCCCGCACCGACCTCGCCCGCGATCCGCGCAGCCACTACGCCGGTCTGCTGCGCGCCGGGCGGGAAGCCGAAGCGGTGCTGGCATGAGGGGCGTGGGCGTGAGAAAAGCTGAAGTGATTTGGACGCCTCCTGACCTCTTGCTCTCCCCATCAACCTTCCTCCATCACCCATCAACGGAGACTCCATGACCACCCCGGCCAGCCCGCTCCCTTCCGCTTCACCGCCGCCCACCACCCCGCGCGCCGTCTCACCCTCGCCCGCCCGCACCTTTGCCCTCGCCCGTCGTCTGTTCGCCTATACCCCCGGCCTCTTCGCCTTCAACCTGCTGATGTGGGGCATGGTGCACGCCTCGCCCGCGCTGCTGACGGTGGCGATCAGCGGCCTGTTCGGTCATCTGGAGGAAGCCGAACGGGGAGTGAGCACCGGCATCGCGGCGGCGTGGGTGTCGCTGGGGTGGTTCGCGTTCGTGCGGGCGAGCCGCTTCGGGATTTTTTACGGGGCGTTCCGGGCGTGGGTGGAGCTGTGGTACACGCTCGACGCGCTGGTGCGGCGCAACCTGCTCGGCTACCTACTGACCGCGCCTGGCTCGCGCCGGTTGCCCGACACACCCGCCGAGGCGGTGAGCCGCTTCCGCGACGACGTGGAGGACGTGGCGGGCTACACCGAGGTCTGGGTGGACGGCGCGGGCTTTCTGGTCTACACGCTGGTCGCCGTGACCCTGATGGCGCGGGTGGACCCGCTGATTACCGTGCTGGTGTGCGCGCCGCTGCTGCTGATGATTGTCTTCGTGCAGCGGCTCTCGCCCACCATCCGCACCTATCGCCGCCGGATGCGCGAGGCGACGGCGCGCGTGACCGACTTTATCGGGGAGACCTTCGGAGCCGTGAGCGCCGTCAAGCTCGCCGGGCGTGAGGAGCAGATGGTCGCGCACCTGCGCCGGCTCGGCGAAACGCGCCAGCAGGCCGCGCTGCGCGACGTGCTGCTCACCGAACTCATTCGCGGCGTGAACACCAACATGGTCAATCTGGCGGTGGGGCTGGTGCTGCTGCTGGGGGCCAACCGGGTACGCGGCGAGGCGCTGAGCGTGCAGGACTTCGTGCTGTTTATCGGCCTGCTGCCACGCCTGACCGGGAGCATGGGCTTTTTCGGCGACGCGATTGCCCGCCACCGCCGCACCGGGGTTTCTTTCGAGCGCATGAACCGCCTGCTGGTCGACGCGCCAGGAGACGAAACCGTGCGCCACCAGCCGGTATACCTGCGCGCCGAGCCGCCTGCCCTGCCTGCCCGCGAGGCCGCAGAACCGCTGCGCGAACTGCGGGTGGAGCACCTCAGCGCGCACCATCCGGACGGCGGCGGTGTCCACGACGTGAGCTTCACGCTGCGGCGCGGGGAATTCGTGGTGGTGACCGGGCGCATCGGCAGCGGCAAAAGCACCCTGCTGCGCGCCGTGCTGGGGCTGCTCCCCACGGACGGCGGGCGCATCGTCTGGAACGGCGAGGAAGTCACCGACCCCGCCTCCTTTCTGGTGCCGCCGCGCTCGGCGTACACGGCGCAACTGCCCAACCTCTTTTCCGACTCGCTGCGCGACAACGTGCTGAGCGGCGCGGACGCGGACCGGCTGCCGCTCGCGGTGCGGCTGGCCCGGCTGGACGCCGACCTCGCGCAGTTGCCGCAGGGCGACGGGACGCCCGTCGGCGCACGCGGCGTCAAGCTCTCCGGCGGGCAGGTGCAGCGCACGGCGGTGGCGCGGATGCTGGCGCAACAGGCCGACCTGCTGGTGTTCGACGACGTGTCGAGCGCCCTCGACGCCCGCACCGAGGCCGAACTGTGGGACGGCCTGTTTTCCGAACTCGGCGCCACCTGTCTGGTCGTCTCACACCGCCGCGCCGCCCTGACCCGCGCCCACCGCATCCTGGTGATGGAAGGCGGGCGGGTGACGGCGGAGGGTACGCTTGCCGAACTGCTGGAAACGAGCGCAGAAATGCGGGCGCTGTGGGCGGAGGAGGAGTGATACCACTTTGAAAAATAGTTTGATGATCCAAACTATTTTTCAAAGTGGTATCAGAGGCGCTATTTCTCTCTCAGACCCGGATCAGATCGCGTCGAGGACGTCCTCCAGGACCAGTTTCCAGAGATCGAAGGTGTCTTCCATGTTCTTGTAAGTCACCCCGAAATCCAGATTGACATCCATCTGGAGGTTGAGATCCCCATCGCTGTCGATAAACAGCTTGCCGAAGCGCTTGTCGGCGTTCCACTGGTTGACCTCGGCCGCGGTCAGCCGTTTGCCGATCCAGTAGGTCGCAAACTGGATACTGGTGCAGTTTTTCTTGTTGGAGTCGCAGCCGTAAAAGTACACCGAGTATTCCTGGCCGCCGATGCGCCCGGTGATCTTGGGTGAACCGGTAGCAGACGACGTTCCGAGCGAAGCCGACCCGAACCCGCGTGCGATCCCTACCAGTTCCGTGGTCGAGGTGCCGGTGACGAGGGACTGGGCGGATTGGGCGGACGCGGGAACGCCGAACAGAACAGTCAGACCGAGAGCAGCAGAACGCTTCATAGGACCTCCTTTCGATTCTCCGGGACGCCCGGGGACCCCCTGGGCATGCCCTACTGTAATATTTCTCACCTTTTCAGTCAATGGTGGGGCCGGGGGCTGCCGCCGGGAACTGCCAGTGTTCTAGCCACCGACGTTTCATACTGCTTTAATCCGATTCCCGAACATCCGAAAGAGGCGCCGGATGCCCGTCTATCTCCTTAAAACCGTATTTTTTCCATGCGCTCCCGGCAAAATTGCGCCCGGACATGTCCGGGACTCAATTTGAAACCGTATCAGGCCAGGTGGGGCAAGCGTACCGCCCCCCACCCTCCCCCCCGCCGCCGGCGTGCCAGACTGACCCCAAATGCCGGATTACGACCTGATCGTCATGGGCGCGGGCCACAACGCGCTGGTGACTGCTGCCTACGCCGCCCGGGCGGGCCTGAAAGTCGGCGTGTTCGAGCGGCGGCACCTCGTCGGCGGGGCGGTCAGCACCGAGGAGGTCGTGCCCGGTTACCGCTTCGACTACGGCGGCAGCGCCCACATCCTGATTCGGATGACGCCCATCGTGCGCGAACTCGAACTCACGCGGCACGGGCTGCATTACCTCGAAGTGGACCCTATGTTTCACGCTTCCGACGGTGAAACGCCCTGGTTCATTCACCGCGACGCCGGGCGGACCATCCGCGAACTGGACGAAAAGTTTCCCGGGCAGGGCGACGCCTACGGGCGCTTTCTCGACGATTGGACACCCTTCGCGCGCGCCGTGGCCGACCTGTTCAACTCGGCGCCGGGGCCGCTCGACCTGGGCAAAATGGTGATGCGCAGCGGCCAGGGCAAGGACTGGAACGAGCAGCTCCCGCGCATCCTGCGGCCCTACGGCGACGTGGCGCGCGAGTACTTCAGCGAGGAGCGCGTGCGGGCTCCCCTGACCTGGATGGCGGCCCAGAGCGGCCCCCCACCCTCGGACCCGCTGAGCGCGCCCTTTTTGCTGTGGCACCCGCTCTACCACGAAGGCGGCGTGGCGCGGCCCAAAGGCGGCAGCGGCGGCCTGACCAAAGCCCTGCGCCGGGCCACCGAGGCCGAAGGCGGCGAGGTCTTCACCGACGCGCCGGTCAAGGAAATTCTGGTCAAGGACGGCAAGGCGCAGGGCATCCGGCTGGAAAGCGGCGAGACGTACACCGCCCGCGCCGTCGTGTCGGGCGTCCACATCCTGACCACTGCGAATGCCCTGCCCGCCGAATATGTCCCTAGCGCCGCCAGGAATGTGCGCGTGGGCAACGGCTTCGGCATGATTTTGCGCCTCGCCCTCAGTGAAAAAGTCAAATACCGTCACCACACCGAGCCCGACTCACGCATCGGCCTGGGATTGCTGATCAAAAACGAGCGGCAAATCATGCAGGGCTACGGCGAATACCTCGCCGGGCAGCCCACCACCGACCCGCCCCTCGTCGCCATGAGCTTCAGCGCGGTGGACGACTCGCTCGCCCCACCGAACGGCGACGTGTTGTGGCTGTGGGCGCAGTACTACCCCTTCGAGCTCGCCACCGGGAGCTGGGAAACGCGCACCGCCGAAGCGCGGGAGAACATCCTGCGGGCCTTTGAGCACTACGCGCCGGGCACCCGCGACACGATTGTGGGCGAACTCGTGCAGACGCCGCAGTGGCTGGAAACCAACCTCGGCCTGCACCGGGGCAACGTGATGCACCTGGAAATGTCCTTCGACCAGATGTTCTCCTTCCGCCCCTGGCTGAAAGCGAGCCAGTACCGCTGGCCGGGCGTGCAGGGGCTGTACCTCACCGGCGCCAGCACCCACCCCGGCGGAGGCATCATGGGCGCCTCGGGACGCAACGCGGCGCGGGTCATCGTGAAGGACCTGACGCGGAGGCGCTGGAAATGAAACGAACCGGGGCCGGAATCGCCGTGCGGCGCGGGGCCGCAGTGCTGCTGGTTCGGCGCCGCGACGACGGCCAGTGGGACGTGCCGGGGGGCGGAAGTGAAGGCGCCGAAGCCATTGAGGAAACCACCCCCCGCGAACTGCGCGAGGAAACTGAGCTGACGGTGGGCGAGATGCGGATCCTGGGCATGTGGCCGCCGAGCGCCCTGCCGGGGGACGTTTCGGAGACGACCGCCCAGTATTTTGCCGCCCTGCACTCGCAGGAGCCGGGTTGATCTCGCCCCCCCTCCTGCGCTGGGGGCTGGCCGCCGCTGGCCTCGGCCTCGCCTTTCTGGGGGCGCTGCTGGCGCTGGCCGAGCAGTCCGCAGGCTGGGCTCTGATTGCGCTGGGGCTGCCGCTCTCCGGGGTGTTTGCGCTGGCGGGGGACGCGCTGGGGTCAGCGTTCGGGGCCACCCTGCGGCGGCGCTGGCAACGGCTGCTCGCTGAGACGCCGCCGTGGTTGGGGTGGCTCGCGCTCTCCGTGGCCCTCAAGATTCCGGTGCCGCTGTGGCCGCAGGGGTTTGCGCTGCTGGGGCTGCTCAGCACCGGGGCGCTGTTCGTCGCCGGACTGAGCTACGCCGCGCAGCGGGCGGGCTGGGGCCAGGCCGCGCAGCTCGCCGCCCTCGCCTGCCTCGCCGGGCTGGGCGTGGAACTGCTCGGCAGCCGGACGGGGGTTCCTTTTGGGCAGTACTCCTACGCCACCGCCCCCGCGCCCACCGTGCTCACGGTGCCGCTTATCGTGCCGCTGGGCTGGTTCGCCTTTACCCTCGCCGGGCTGCAACTCGCGGGCGGGCGCCCCTGGCTGGCGGGGCTGCTCATCACGTGCTGGGACGTGGGCCTCGAACCGCTGATGACGGCGCAGAACTACTGGCGCTGGAGCGACCCCCACCCGCTGTGGGCCGGGGCGCCGGTGCAGAACTTTCTCGGCTGGTGGGCGGTGGGCACGGCGATTGCCTGGGGCATGAAGCGTCTGGCGCCGGGGCTTTTTGATGCCAAAGAGAAGCAGAAGGCTGAGGGCTTATCGCCGTCCTTCTCGCTCGCCTACTTCACCGAGGCTTTTTTTCTGCCGGGCGGGCTGGTGCTGGTGGGGCGGCTGGCGGAAGCGGGGGTCACACTCGCCGTGATGGGGCTGGGAGCGCTGCTCGCGCGCGGGGTGCGGCGTGCCAGTTGAGGGCGACTGGACCGGCCCCCTGGTGCGCCTGAGCATTCGCCGCAGCCTGCGCGCCGAGCTCGCCGGGGTCTACGTGACCGGGCCTTTGCCGCCCGGCGGCGCGGTGCTCGCCCCCAACCACCAGTCGTGGTGGGACGGCTACCTGCTCGGCGAACTCGCCTGGCAGTGCGGCGCGGACCTCCGGGTGATGATGACCGAGCGGCAACTCGGGCGCTTTCCCTTTCTGCGGCGGGTGGGGGCCATCGGCACCGGGGAGGTCCGCGCCGCCGTGCGCCACGCCCGGCGCGGCGGCTGGACGGTTCTCTTTCCCGAGGGCGCCCTGCAACCGCCCGGCCCGCTCGGCGCGCTGCACCCCGGCGCGGCGTGGGTGGCCCGGCAAGCAGGCGTGCCCCTGATTCCCGTCGGGCTGCGGGTGCTGGTGCGGGGAGCGCAGAAGCCCGAAGCCTTCGTGCGGTTCGCGCCGCCGATGCCGCCCGCCGACCTGGCCGGAGCCCTCCGTGCTGCCGTCGCCCGGCTGGACGCCGACCTGCACGCCGCCGACCCTGATTTGCCGCCCGCCGGATACCTGCGCTGGGTGCGCGGCGCGAGCAGCGTGCACGACCGGCCCGGCCTGCCCACGCGGCTGCTCGCCCGGCTGACGACTTTGCAGGGCGCTTCACTCCCCGCACCGAAAGGCCCGCTCCGATGAAGCCCCTCTCGCTGCTCTACCACGTCCTGACCGGCGCTTTTCTCGGCTACAAGGCCCTGATGCTGGTCAACAACGCTGTGGCTTTTCCCCGCCTGCGCCCGCAGCCGCCGCTGCCGGACGTGCGCGTTTCGCTGCTCGTACCCGCGCGCGACGAGGCCGCCAACCTGCGGCGCAACCTGCCCGGTCTGCTTGCTCAGGGCGCGGCGGAGGTGCTCGTCCTCGACGACGGCTCGGTTGACGACACCGCGCAGGTCGCCCGCAGCCTCGGCGCCCGCGTGCTGACCGGCGAGCCATTGCCGCCCGGCTGGGTGGGCAAGCCCTGGGCCTGTCAGCAACTCGCGCGGGCGGCGAGCGGCGACGTGCTTGTGTTCACCGACGCCGACGTGAGCTGGCACCCCGGTGCGCTGGGCGCGGTGACGGCGCAGTGGCAACGCGCGGGCGCCGACCTGCTCAGCGTGTGGCCGCGCCAGCGCAACGTGACCCCCGGCGAGCGGCTGCTGACCCCGCTGGCCGAGCTGCCGCTGCTGCTGCTCTTTCCGCTGCCGCTGCTGCTTTTTCCCATTCCGTCGGCGAGCGCGGCCAACGGGCAGGTCATGGTCTTCCGGCGCTCCTTTTACTGGTCGCTCGGCGGGCACGCGGCGGTGCGCGGCGACGTGCTCGAGGACGTGCAGTTTGCCTACCGGGTCCGTGAGGCGGGCGGGCGGCTCTCGCTCGCGCTCGGTCAGGACTGTATCGGGGTGCGGATGTACCGCTCTTACCCCGACTCGGTGGCCGGCTTCGGCAAGAATCTGCTCGCGGTGCACGGGGGACGGCGGGGGCGGCTGGCGCTGAGCTTCGCGCTGGTGTTCGCCATCTACACGGCGCCCTGGCTGTGGCCGCTGCCGGGGGCGCGCTGGCTGCGGCTGGCGAGTGTGGCCGAGCGCCCGCTGACCAACTTTCTCGCCGGACGCCGCCGCCCCGCCGACCTCGCCGAGGGGCTGCTGGGGCCGCTCACGCCACTGCTGATGCTGCCGGTGTACCGCCGGGCGCTGCGGCGGCAGGTGGCGTGGAAAGGCCGCGAGTACCGGCAGTAGCGCCGGGGCGCGCAATCCGGCGCCCGTCTGCGGCGTCGCAATTTTGCGCGGCTGGCCCGCTATGCTGGCCGCTATGACGTCTTCCGCTGGCGGCGCGTTTTCGCCTTCCCCGGCCCAGCGCGGCCTGCTCACCAATCAGGTGATTGCCGTGACCAGCGCCGATCAGGGCTACGGGCGGCCCATCGGCACCGCGCTGGCCCACGCGGGCGCCAGCGTGATTCTGGTGGGCACCGCGCCCGAAAACCTCGCCGCCATCGCCAGCGGCATCGAGCAGCAGGGCGGGCAGGTCATTCCGCTTGCCGCCGACGTGTCGGTGCCGCTCGACTGCATCAGCGCGCTCGGGCGCATTCTCGACATCTACGGCGAACTGCACGGCGTGGTGCACCTCGCGGACAAGCGGGCCTACTCCACCTTTCAGGACCTCAGCGAAAACGAGTGGATGGACCTGTTCGGCGCCAACGTCAAGAGCACCGTTGCCTTGACCCAGGTGCTGCGCCGCCGCCACCCCCAGACCTGGCTGACCATCGTGGGGCCGCACCGCGACGAGGCGGGCTTGCAGGTGCAGCCCCAGCGCGGGGCGATTCGCTCGCTGGTCGAGCACGCAGGGCAGGAAGACATGCGCCTGAACCTGCTGCTGCCTTCGCGGGCGAGCAGCGGCGACGACCGGCTCGACCAGCCGCTGACCGACGCGGTGCTGGCCCTGGCGATGCCGTCGCTCGGGCACCTCGGCGGCAACGTGCTCGAGGTGCCGCTGCCCCCGTTGCCCCGCGCAGGCCAGGCCCGTTCTGACCAAGTCCGCGCCGAGCAGATCCGTTCCGGGCAGGTGGACCGCCAGCCGTGAAGTGTCCCTACTGTTCCTCGCCCGATTCGCGGGTCATCAATTCTCGTCCCAGCGACGACGGAGCCAGCATCCGGCGCCGCCGCGAGTGCCTGACCTGCACCCGGCGCTTCACCACCTACGAGCGGGCGCAGCTCGAACCGCTGATGGTCGTCAAGCGCAGCGGCGTGCGCGAGGCCTTCAACCCCGACAAGCTGCTGCGCGGCCTGGCGCTCGCCAGCGAGAAACGTCCGGTGGAGGAGGCGGCGCTACGGACTTTCGCCTACAGCTTCGAAGACGAGGTGCAGGGCGGCGAAATTCCCACCGAGGAAATCGGGCGCCGCGCCATGACTTTTCTACGACCCCTCGACGACGTGGCCTACATCCGCTTTGCCAGTGTCTACCGCGACTTCGACAGTCTGGAACGCTTTATCGAGGAGATTCGCGGCCTCAAGGGGCATGAGGACGAGGCGCCGAAGAGCGACCCTGCCTGACCCCACAGCGCACTGCTAGGAGCCAACCTGCCGTCTGCTATAGTGGCCGGCAGTCGCGGCCCCGGCAGATGTCCGAGGTCGCCCGGAGGCTTTAGCAACCGACTCGCCCAGGCGCCACCCCACCGCGAGTCCATGTGTACCGCGAGGACACATAGATCAGAACGGGAACATGCACGCGGTCCACTTCTTATTCGCCCCAACCTGGGGCCAGGACTGTCTGCTTTTGCCCGTTCCGGTCAAACTTCCGGTTCGGGCTTGTTCCCGTGGTCAGGTGGGTGTGGTACAGTTTTCGCTTGGTGGCCCGGCGACGGGCAAACGACAGCACAATGGCCCGAGCCTTCTTGCAATGAAGGGTGCGGGCGGCAGGAGGAAAGAGATGTTTGCAATCATTCAAACGGGCGGCAAGCAGTACCGCGTTTCGGAGGGCGACGTGATTCGCGTCGAGAGCCTGCAAGGCGAAGCGGGCGACAAGGTCGAACTCAAGGCCCTTTTCGTAGGCGGCGAGCAGACCGTGTTCGGCGAAGACGCCGGCAAGTACACCGTGCAGGCCGAAGTGGTCGAGCACGGGCGCGGCAAGAAGATCTACATCCGCAAGTACAAGAGCGGCGTGCAGTACCGCCGCCGCACCGGTCACCGCCAGAACTTCACCGCGATCAAGATTCTGGGCATCCAGGGCTAAAGGAGGCGTAGGACATGGCACACAAGAAAGGCGTAGGTTCGTCCAAGAACGGACGTGACAGCAACCCCAAGTACCTGGGCGTCAAGAAGTTCGGCGGCGAAGTCGTGAAGGCCGGGAACATCCTGGTTCGTCAGCGCGGCACCAAGTTCAAGGCGGGTCAGGGCGTCGGCATGGGCCGCGACCACACCCTGTTCGCGCTCTCCGACGGCAAGGTCGTCTTCATCAACAAGGGCAAGGGCGCCCGCTTCATCAGCATCGAAGCTGCCCAGACCGAAGTCGCTGCCGACTGAATTTCGGCGGACAGCCGCGCCCTGCCCAGTTCTGGGGGGGCGCGGTTTTTTTTCACCTGCTTCGGCGGCCTGACGCCTCCTGTCAGTCCCCGGCAGGTCTCTGGAGGTCCGAAATGGCATTTCGTGACGTACTGAATATCGAGGTTGCGGCGGGCAACGGCGGCGACGGCAGCATGAGTTTCCACCGCGCCAAATACATGGAAAAAGGCGGCCCGGACGGCGGCCACGGCGGACGCGGCGGCAGCATCATTCTCCGCGCCATCGAGGGTGTGGAGTCGCTGGAACGGCTCGTCGGCAGACGCAAGTTCAAGGCCGAAAACGGGCGCTACGGCGAGGGCCGGCTGCGTCAGGGCGCCGACGGACAGGACACTTACATCGACGTGCCGGTGGGCACCACCGCCTTCGATGAGGACAGCGGGAAAGTGATTGCCGACTTGGTCAACGTGGGCCAGGAAAAGGTCATCGCTAAGGGGGGCCTGGGGGGCCGGGGCAACTCGACCTTTACCAGCAGCACCCGGCAAGCACCGCGCTTTGCCGAACTCGGAACGCCTGGGCAAAAGCGCCGGGTGCGGCTCGAACTGCGGCTGATTGCCGACGTGGGCCTGGTCGGCTATCCCAACGCGGGCAAAAGCAGCCTGCTGGCCGCTCTCTCCCGCGCCAATCCGGCCATTGCCGATTACCCGTTTACCACCCTCTCCCCCATTCTGGGCGTAGTGCAGCGCGAAGACGAGCAGGGAGTCAGCCTCGACGAGCGCTTCACCATGGCCGACATCCCCGGCATTATCGAAGGCGCCAGCGAGGGCAAGGGGCTGGGGTTGGAATTTCTGCGGCATATCAGCCGAACCCGCCTGCTGGTCTACGTCCTCGACGTGACCCGTAACCCGGTCGAGGAATTACAACAGCTTCAGGCGGAACTGCGGGCCTATGATCCCAGCCTCCTCGATAATGTGGCTCTCGTCGCGCTCAACAAGGTCGAACTCGTCGAACCCGATCTGGCCCAGATGGTCGAGGACGAGCTGGCCGAACAGGGGCTGCCCGTCCTGCAAGTCAGCGCTAAGGAAGGGACTGGCCTGAACACCCTGCGCGAAACCCTATTCCAGTTGTTGCCCGAGTTTGAGCTGTGGGCGCAAAGCAACGCGCTGGAAGTCGAGCCCGATACCGTGGTGGACGAAGCCTTGCAAATCGTCTTCCGCGAGGACGCACCGGCCAAAGGCGAAGGGGCCCCTGAACGGGTCTGGGAAGTGCATGGTGGCGGCTTCGAAGAACGCATCGTCCGCTTCTCACGTTACCTTGAGGACGCTGCCGAGTACCTGGGCAATCTCTTCAAGCGGCAAGGCCTCTACAACGCACTGCGCCGCGCCGGGGCCAGGGAAGGCGACACGGTAGAAATCGGCACCTTCCGCTTCGAATACTTCGACGACGAGGAATAACAGCAAGGAAAAGCCGCCAAGAAACTGGCGGCTTTTCTGGTGGTCCTGTGGTCTTACAACTAAAGAAGCGCACCCCGAACTTTCGTTCGGGGTGCGCTAGGGATGCAGGAAAGAGCAGGTCATGCGGAACCGATAGAAAGGAGGTGATCCAACCGCACCTTCCGGTACAGTTACCTTGTTACG
>OCLT01000294.1_pt1 | contig 53019 bp, 42 predicted proteins | sample 1481411 | NCBI WGS metagenome assembly OCLT01 (sample SAMN04168690, study PRJEB22393) | synthetic metagenome | isolation source: purchased from BEI Resources HM-276D
GTCGGAGAGCGGTCAGTCTGGTGCGGCACGGTGCTCAGCATCTCGTGGATGCCCTCCGGTGGAAACCCCAACAGTTCATGGCGATCCTGGAGGTGTTCATCCAGGCTTTTTGCCCGCCAGGAGCGGCTGAAAGTGAAGTTGTCACCTACTGAGCTGGAAAAGTGCCTTCGACGCGGGCGAATACGGCCTGGGCAAAGTCGCCAATCAACTGGAACTCGGCTGCGATTGCCTGGGCCTGATTCGCTACTTCGACATTCCTGCCGCTGACGATTTCGGGCAGCCGTTCATCATGAAAAACGCCGTGTGCATGCACGAGGAGGACTACGGCACCCTCTGGAAGCACAACGAGTTCCGGGTCGGCATGCACGAGATGCGCCGCTCGCGCCGGCTGGTCATCTCGTTTTTCGCCACCGTCGGCAATTCAATGGTTCGTGCAGTTTTGTGGTCGTTAGAGAAGGCGATCAAGATTTTGCTGTTTAGGACGCTGCCTGCGCTCCCCTCTCCCAACCTCCCCCGCAAGGGGGAGGGGCAAAAAACGCCGTGTTTATCGCAGCTTGGGTAGCTGAACTCCAAAACTGCACAGACTATTGGGCAATTACGATTACGGCTTTTACTGGTACCTCTACCAGGACGGCACGATTCAGCTGGAAGCCAAGCTGACCGGCATCATCCAGACCGCGGCCATCGAACCGGGTCAGCCTTACCCCTACGGCGGCATGGTCGACGAGGGGCTGGGCGGCCCGACCCACCAGCATTTTTTCAATGCCCGGCTCGATATGATGGTCGACGGCGTTCAGAACTCGGTCACTGAACACGAGTTTCAGCCGGCGCCCTGGAGCGACACCAACCCCTACGGCAACGTCTTTCATACGACTAGCCGCACCCTGACCCGCGAACTCGACGCCTGCCGCGAGGCGGACGGCAAGACCGGGCGCTACTGGAAAATCATCAATCCCAACGTCAAGAACTCGGTGGGCAATCCCACGGGCTACAAACTGATCATCAACCCCAGCCCGCTGATGCTCGCGCGCGAAGGCTCGACCGTCCGGCACCGCGGCGGCTTCGCCACCAAGCACATCTGGGTGACGCCGTGCCATGAAAACGAGAAGTACGCCTCGGGCGACTACCCCAACCAGCATGCCGGCGGGGACGGCCTGCCCAAGTACGTGCAGCAAAACCGCAACATCCAGAACGAAGATCTCATCGTCTGGCACACCTTCGGCCACACCCACGTCTGCAAGCCCGAAGACTTCCCGATCATGCCGGTGGAATACGCCGGATTCATGCTCAAGCCCAACGGCTTTTTCAGCCAGAACCCGGCCATGAACCTGCCGCGTGACCGCAACGCCCACAGCGTGCAGGACGGGGCGCCGGCGTCAGGCGGCAGTTGCTGCTCGGGCACCACGCAGGTTGGTGATGACGTTCTGCCGATTGAGACGCCGCCCAACGAAGGCTAGTCAGGCTAAGAAGAACCGATACAGCTTAGAAAAGCGGGTGGATGGGGACGTGTCCTTGCCGCTCGCTTTTCTTTCGTGGGGACCGCACAAGTCGGCGACCGGACAGCTAAGCCACAGCGCTTACCCCACCTGACCGTCAGGCCGATGCCGTCACCCTCAGGTTTTCTCTACTCTACGCAGCAGTGATCCTGTATGCGAGTCAAATACCCTTCCATCCCCCACCTGCCCTGGTCGCCGGGCCTCCAGAACGATGACCGCCGCATCACGTCGCTGAGCGGATTTATCGGCAAGGAGGTCGTCGTGACCGAGAAGCTCGACGGCGAAAACACCAGCCTCTACCGTGATGACCTGCACGCCCGCAGCCTCGACATGCGCCCGCACCCCTCACGGACCTGGGTCAAGGCCGAGCGGGGCCGCGTCGCCCACGACATCCCGCTCGGCTGGCGATTTTGCGGCGAGAACGTCTACGCCGTCCATAGTTTGAAATACGACGATCTGGACGGCTATTTTTACCTCTTCAGCGTCTGGGACGACCTTAACGTCTCGCGGCCCTGGGACGAGGTGCGCGGATGGGCCGAGCGGCTCTCTTTGCCCACCCCGCGCGAGCTGTACCGCGGCCCCTGGGACGAGGCCGCCCTTCAGGCCCTGGACCCCGACCCGGAACGGATGGAAGGCTACGTGGTGCGCGTGACCGCCGCCATTCCCTACGCCGACTTCGGGCGCAAGGTCGCCAAGTGGGTGCGGCGCGGGCACGTGCAGACCGATCAGCACTGGCTGAGTCAGCCGGTGGAGCCGAACGGTCTGAAGCGCCAGGAGCAGTCATGAACCGCAAAAACCGTACCGAACAGGCCCAGGACACGCTGAACATCCTCCGCACGGGCCAGTCCGTCACCGGGTCGGGTCCGGTGAGGTTGCCGGGTCTCGCGGCAATGCGGCAAGGCACGCGGCTGTTCACGCCGGAGCAGGGAGAAGACCTACGAGAAGCCTTACGCCGTCGCCGGGGCAGCTTTCAGACGACCTGTGAGGTCACGTCTGAGACGACGTTTGCGGCGGCGCGTCGCCTGCGTGAAAAGGCGTCAGCACTCGCAGCGCTCAACTTCGCCTCGGCCAAAAACCCCGGTGGCGGTTTTCTGGGCGGCGCGCAGGCCCAGGAAGAAGACCTGTGCCGTGGCAGTGGGCTCTATTTCAGTCTGACCTCACCCCAGGCCGAGCCTTACTACGCGGTCAACCGCCAGTCCCACTCGGCGCTCTATACCGACCACCTCATTTACAGCCCGCAGGTCCCCATTTTCCGGGATGACGCGGGGCAACTGTTGCCCGCGCCGGTGCCGGTGAACATTATCACCGCGCCGGCCCCGAACGCTGGAGCAGTGGCCCAGAGCCGTCCTGAGCAACTGCCGCAGGTGCTGCCGACACTGCGGGAACGGGCCCGGCGGGTTCTGGGCGTCGCCGCCTGGATGGAGCAGACGCATCTGGTGCTGGGAGCGTGGGGCTGCGGCGTGTTCCGCAACGACCCGGCGGGCGTGGCACGCACCTTCCGCGAGCTGCTGGAAGGGGAAGCCCAGGGCGCTTTTGAGCACGTTACTTTCGCCGTCCTCGACAATCATCCTCAGCACCCGACGCTCGGCGCGTTTCGTCGCGAGCTGGAGTCCTTATGTCTGCCCTCATCTACCTCCTGACGCGGCCTGAGCCCGTCACTTTCGACGAGCTGAGCGCCGAACTGCGCCCGGTGTTGCCGCTGCTGGGCGAGTTGCCGCACACCCCGCAGGACCCCGAGTGGCACGCCGAGGGCGACGTGGCGACCCACTCGGCGCTCGTACTGGCGCGGGCGCACGAACTCTCGGAAGGCCTCGACCCCTTTGACCGCGCGGCCCTGCTGCTGGCCGCCGCCCTGCACGACATCGGCAAGGCGCTGACCACCCGCGAGGAGCCCGAGGGGAGCAGCGGGCAAATACGCTTGCGGTCGCGCCAGCACGCGCGGCGGGGGCGGGACTATCTCGCGTACCGCCTGCTCGACACCGGCCTTGCTCCCAGGCTGATTTTGACCGTGCTGGAACTGGTGGCGCATCATCACAGCCTGCACCGCGCCGCCGAAAGTGAACTGGGGCGCGGCGTCTTCGCCCTGGCGCGGCAGGTGCCGTTGCCCCTGCTCGTGCGGCTGGCGAAAGCCGACGCGCGGGGCCGCGAAGTGCGCGGCGGCGACGGCAGGAAGGGAGAGGACACCGCCGACTATCTGGAACTGCTTGCCCGTGACCTCGGCGTCTGGAACGTCACGGACCCCTACGCCGCCTTTCGCGCGGAGATTGCGGCCCTGCTGCCCGGCGCGCCGCCCGAGTTGCTCGCGCTGGCGGTGGGCCGGGGAATTCAGGATTGGGAGGCCGGGGTGATTCACACGCCGCACGAGGCGGTGGCCCGAGTGCAGGAGGCCGCCCGCAGCGGGTTTCCGCGCCTAACGGTGCTGTGCGGTCCCTCGGGCAGCGGCAAAAGCACGTATGCCCACAGCGTCCCGGACGCCGACCTCATCAGTCTGGACGCGCTGCGGGCCAAGCTCGGCAAAAACGCGAGTGACCAGCGGGTGAACGGTCAGGTATTGCAAGCCGCCCGCGAGCAACTGCGCGAGGCCCTGCGCCGGGGGCGCCACGCCGTCTGGGACGCGACCACCCTGCGCCGCAGCCAGCGCGCCCAGGTGCTGGGGCTGGGCTACGACTACGGCGCTCTGACCGAGCTGCACGTGCTGTGGACGCCGCCCGGTCAGCTCGGAGCACGCATCAGCGGGAGAGAGCGGCAGGTGAACAGCGCAGTCCTCGCCGACCAGCTCCGGCTGCTGGAATTCCCGGAAGTGGGCGAGGCGCACCGGCTGACCTGGGACACTTTGGAGGGGGAGCTGAGCGGCTAAAGAGGAAGGAGAAAACGGTCCGCGCCCGTGAGCTGGGCGTAGGCCGTCACGCGCTTTCTCAGCCGCTTACGAGCCAGCCGTACTCAAACCGTCGCCAGCCAGTCGAGGATTTCGCGGTTCAAGCGGTCCGGTTGTTGGACCATGACCCAGTGCCCCGTCGGCAGGCCCACCACTTTTCCGCCGGGCAGACGCTCTACCTTCTGAACCCAGCGCGGGGTATGAAACATGACGGGTTTGCGCTCGCCGTAGACGAACAGCACCGGGCAGCTCGGTGAAAACGACTTGGCCTGCCGCGAATAGGCTTCCTTGCCGCCGAACCACATCTGAAAGTAGGGATAGTTCATGCCGGCGGTCACTTCGCGCGTCTTTTTCGGCACGTGCATCAGGCGCATCAGCACCCGGGTCATCAGGTTTCCGAGGCCGCCACCGATCCACCAGGCGAGGGCCAGCCACCACTGGTAAGCGATGGTAAAAGCCAGGGCTTTGGGCGTCTGCTCGAAGCGGTCGCCCACGTCCACACCGATAATTTTGGAAACCCGCTGCGGAAAGCGCCGGGCAAACTGATAACCGAACATGCACCCCCAGTCATGCAGCAGCAGAATCACGGGCCGGTCGGGAGAAATCTGCTCGACCACGCGGCTCAGCAAACCGGTCAATTCGTCGAGGGTGTAGACCTTGCGGGCATTCGGTTCCTCGAAGCCAGGCAACGTCAGCCGCACGCACCGGTAGCGGCCCTTGAGCGCCTCAACCTGGGCGTCCCACAGGCGGTACGTGTCCGGCCAGCCATGCACCATGAGGATGGTTTCCGGGCCGCTGCCCTCGATATAGAGCGTGGTGTCGTCGACGCAGATCTGCTGGTGTTCCTGACGCATAGGCTTCTCCTGGGGGCCGCGCGGCAGCTTGAAAGGGCCTGCCGCAGGCGTCCTTATCCTCCTGGGCGGGCCAGGGGCGCCGGGTCTCCCCCACCTGAGCAGCCGTTCACGTTTGTGACAAGCTGCTGCCAGAGAATGGCCTTCCTCCACCTTCCCTACACTGAGCGGCATGGACCTCAGCGAACTCGCCCACCGCATCACGTACCGGGCCTACGAACTCGACGGCGACGACCTCGACAGTCTGGCTGGCCTCTGCGGGCTGATGAGTTGGCACACCCTGATCGCCCCACTCACCTTTCAGGAGTTCGGGACTGAAGATGGGCGCACGCTGCTGTGCGCGGCGGACGAATCGGGCCTGTGGATTACCCTGACCGACGGAGCTGCCGGAGTTCCGACTTCGCCCGACACGTTTCAGCTCTCGCTGGCCGAAGACCTGCTGAGCGAGCCGGTCTACACCCTGGACGTGGTGAATGGTCACGTCGTTCAGACGGCGCCTGGATTGAACTGAAGAGGGATTTCAGTCGGGGTGCATGTCTTCCCAGATTATCTACGTGGGGTCCTGCGGCCAGTGCCCCTCACTCACCAGCTGGGCGACCAGAGCCGCGATGTTCCAGGCGTCGTCGGCGCCGCGGTGGTGCGCTCCTTCGAGTGGCAGCCCGGCGTGGGCGAGGGCCTGCGCCATCCCCGCTTTCCTGAGGGAATACGCCTCGGCGTAAGCGCGTTTGGCATTGGTGTGGCGCGCACTGAAGGGAAAGCGAACGCCGCCGACCGCCTGCCGCTGAATTTGCCTGCGGTCATAGTCGCCCCAACTCGCCCAGGGCCGGGAATCAGTGTGGTACTCGGCCCGCAGCAGGTCGCACGCTTCCCTAGAGCATTTGACAAAAAGATGGCACAGCTTTTTGGCGAGCGGACTGGTACAGCTCGCAGAGAGCGAGGACAAAACAGGGAGCAGAACGAACTTGCAAAGCTGCGAAGCAGAGAATGGAGCGGGTGGCGGTGCTGTTCCGACGCACGCGTAATTCGCAGAACTGCTCCAAAGCTGACGCCAGAAGCGGCTTCCTCCGGCGTGATGCCGGTCAGCCGGGTGCAGAACGCGCTGACCTCGGAGTGTTCCGGCCTGACCATCACGCTGCGCTTGCCCGTTCGTTCCAGCGTTTCCAGATTCAGCACCACGATGCCGATTTCGATGATTTCGCTGTGCTGACCCGCCGGGGGCTCCCCTTCCCAGCAGGTCGCTTCCACGTCCACCACGTTGAGCAGGGTCACGAGTACTCCTCGCCCGTTTCCTTTTTGGCGTAGGCGTCGGAGATGAGCTTGACGCTCAGATCGCTGCCGTCGGCGGCAAAGCGCGGGACTTTAGGCGCGACCACGACGCCTTCGCGGATGTGCAGCCCCTTCCCGGAAACGGTCTCCAGGCCGCCGCGCAACTTGCGGACAGTGGCCTCGTCGAACGGCCCTTCGTACAGCACCGGGACCGCGTGGTCGAGAACCCACTGCGGCCAGTCGCGGCGGGGCAAGCGCAGGCCGTCATAAACCACCTTGAACACGAAGACCGTGGGTTTGTGCTGACCGTAAGAAAAGCCCTTCTGAACGGGAACGACTTCACCGAAAATCTGCACTTCGCCGCCGGAAAACGCCGCGTCGGCTTCAGCAAAGAGGTTGCTGTTGCGGGCCGCTTGCCAGTAGACGTTGCTCGCCGCTTCCCGCAGGGTCAGGCCGCCGCGCGAGAGGCCCTTGGACGTGACCAGCCAGCGGCCCTCCGCCGTGCGGAAGTAGACGCCCTGGGTGCCGTGAAGCTTCTCGGTAACCATCACCTCTTCACCGCTGGCAAATTCGCTGACGTAGATGCCGAACTGCTCGACATCGTGGTGCTTGTAGTGCTGCGCCGGGGGCCGCGGCTCGACTTCGCCCGCCATGCTGACCGGGACGGGCGGTTCCCAGAAGGTGATGCCGAGGCGCTCGGCGAGGTCTTCCCCGAACGGGGCGTCTTCGAGCCCGTCAAGCGGCAGAATCACGCCCTGCGACACCTCGCCACGCAGGCGCACCGAGCCCACGCGGTTTTTCTCGGCGCCGTGCAGGTAGCTCGCGCCGGTGTCCGCGTTCGTGTAGAGCCCGGCCAGCTGCGGGGGCAAGACGGCCTTCTCGGGGGCGATGACGATGGGGTCGCCGTCCCGGTATTCGCCTTTGCGGACGACCAGTTGAAAGGTTCCGACCTTGCAGAGTTCGAGTCTCTCGGCATTGGGGTGGGGAAAAAGCTGGGCGCGTTCTTTGATGACTTGCCGTTCGGCCATGATGGGGTCTCCCGGGCAGGCTTCGGCCTAGCCCTGAGGCAGCCTAGCGGGCGCAGCCAGGCCAGAGCATCAGTCAAATGGGCGGCGCGGCTAGGCCAGGTGCCGCAGCGCCTTCAGTGGCTCTTGTCGCCTGTTACGCTGACTTCAACCTCGGGAGCGTGGGCAGCAACTTGAGCTTGCCTAGCGGCTTCTTCCTCTCATTGACATTCAGTTGCCAGAATCAAGCGACGTGAGACCTTAATGTTCCTGAGTGAGACTCCGATTTCAAGAACTTGTGACCCTCAGTCGGTTACGTTGCCGCTCGTGACTTCGCAAGCCCCCTCTTCCCAAACGCGCGGCAACTCGGGCCAGCGCTGGCTGGTGTCCGTGCTGGCCCTGGGGGCACTGGCCGTTCAACTGCTGGCCTTCATCCGGTCCTGGCGCAAACACGACGAGTTTCAACTGCTGGTGGGAAGCGGCGGGATTGCGCTGGTCATCGCTATTTTTATCGTCAACTGGCGTCTGCCCAGTCCCATGTCGCTGGTCTGCAGGCTGGCGGTGCTGACCCTGAGTGGGCGCATCGCCGCCGACATCGTGCAGGACCTGCTGGAACATTCATGGACCGGCAGCATCGTGCTGCTCGAAGTCCAGATTCTCGGTATGGTGCTGTTTGCCATTTTGCCGACCCGGCTCGCGGCGCCGTTTTCGGCTCTGCTGTATGTCCTGACCGTCGCCAGCGCCGTGAATGCAAATGTCCGCGTGCCGACGGAGCTGGGGCTGCTCGCCGTGGGCCTGGGCACCGCCGCGTTCGCCGCCCGCTACAGCCACTATGTCAACGAGGAACAGGTCCGCAGCGCCTACCTCGAAGGTCAGCTCGCTTGGGACGCCCTGACCGGCACCCTCAGCCGCCGGGGGCTGGAAAAGAAACTCGGGACGCTCTGGCGCACCTCGTCGCCGGAGCAAACCCTGCTGCTGATGGTGGATGTCGACCACTTCAAGGGCGTCAACGACTCCTACGGACACCTGACCGGCGACCAGGCGCTGCAAATGATCGGCGTGACGCTGCGGGCCGCCGCCTCAGAACATGCACTTATCGGTCGCTGGGGCGGCGAAGAATTTGTGATGGTGTTGCCGTGCCAGAGCGCCCGCGAACACCAGCAGGTCACCGAGCAACTGCTGCACACCATCCGCACGCTGCGGGTAGACCATCTTCCGCCCCTGACCATCAGCGCGGGGGGCGCCACCTTCGCCGAGGCGCCCAGCCTGGAAGCGGTCATCGCAATGGCGGATAGCCGGCTCTATCAGGCCAAAGATGGAGGACGAAACCGCGCCGTCTTGCCGGTGCCGGTAGAGTGAGGGTTTTAGGCGCGAGAGGTCAGGCCGAAGCTCCAAAGAGCGCGGCTTCACCTCCTGATGAGAGATACAGCCACAACCAGTCCCTCCAAAAGCAAAAACACGCCCGGCACTGTTGACCGGGCGCATTTTCAGTTTCTGTCGCTTACAGCTTCAGCAAACGACCCTTCTCGGTGATGCTCGGCTCAGCGGCCACGCAGCGGCACGGGCTTGCCGTTGTTGATGTCGAAGCCGGTGTTGGGGTCGGTCGGCGTGTTCTGCAAGAAGGCGCGCATCTGCCACTGGTACTTCTCGATGATGTGCTCAACTTCCTGAAGCAGGTTGGCGGTGGTGGGGTCCACCTTTTCCACGTCGCCGACGCGCTGGTGGATGCGCTGGCCGACCGTTTCGTACTGGTAGGTGAAGAACTGGATGACCTGCGCGTCGTCGAGGAAGCCGCCCGGAATTTCCGGCAGGCGCGACGCCGCCACGATGGTGATGGCCCGCCCGTCGCTCGACGCCCCGACTGACAGTTGACGCTCGGCCACGTCGTCGGCAAACTTGCTGATGCCCTCGTAGTGGTCTTGCAGCAGTTCGTGCAGCGTGTACCACAGTGTGCCCGACACGTTCCAGTGCGCCTGCTTGGTCTGGAGTTGCAGGGCTTGCAGCTCGGTCAAGGTGTTTTGCAGCGCCTGGACGCTCTTTTTGAGGTCTTCGGTGCCCGCCGCCGGCAGCGTGGTCGCGCGGTTGTAGGGCAGCGGCGAAGCGGTGTTGGTGTTCTGCGCGGTGGATTGCCCGGTGTTGGGGGCGGGCGTATTGACGTTGGTGGACGGCACGCCATTGCCCGCGGACTGGGCGCCGGCGCCTCCGGCCAGGGCCGTACCGAGGAGCAGGCTGGAAACGACCACAACAGTTTTCACAGAATGACGCATGTTTTCTCCTTATCATCGTGCCGGGTCGGCACCTGCGTCCGACGATAGGAAGCGCATGTTAGGCGAGTGCAAGAAAAATGCCCTCCTAAAGGTCTGCTCAACGGGCCGAGTGCGTGCCGGTCCTTACGGTGCTCCGGCCCCTGCTCGCTAGGATGAGGGATGCCCAGCGTGAACCCACTTTCCGGAGGACGATAAGGCGGTGCGGCTGCTGCTGGTGGAAGACGACCCCCGCATTGCCCTGCCTACGGTGAGGGCGCTGGAAGAAGCGGGGCACGAGGCGGCGTGGGAGCCCGACGGCGTGCGGGGGCTGGCGGCGGCGCGGGCCGGGGCCTTCGACGCGCTGCTGCTCGACGTGATGCTGCCGGGGCTGGGCGGCTTCGAGCTGGCGCGCGAGCTGCGGGCGGGGGGCGCGGAGGTGCCTATCGTCTTCCTGACCGCGCGCAGCGACCTCGCAGACCGGGTGGAAGGGCTGGACCTCGGCGGCGACGCTTACCTCGTCAAGCCCTTCGAGCTGCCCGAGTTGCTGGCGGTCTTGCGGGCTGTGGTGCGCCGCCGCGCGGCCATGTGCAGCGCCCGTATCGAATTCGCGGGAGGACAGGGCCGCCTCGACACCAGTGGGCGTCAGGTGTGGTGGCAAGGCGAACTGACCGGGCTGACGGCGCGCGAGTACGCCTTGCTTGAAGCGCTTACGCTTTCCAGGGAGCGCTGGTTTACCCGCGAGGAACTGCTCACGAAAGTCTGGGGACCGGAGTTCAGCGGGGACATGCGGGTGGTGGATGTCTACGTGAGCTACCTGCGGCGCAAGCTCGCGCCGGAGGCCGTGCAGAGTTCGCGCGGTCTGGGCTACCGGGTGCCATGACCATCCGCACCCGTCTGGCGCTGGGCGTGGCGCTGCAAACGGCCATCATCGTTTTGGTGGTGGCGGCCGTGCAGTTTCTGGCGCTGCGTTCCTTTCTGGTGGCCTCCGAGTCCCAGCGGCTCGAAGGGCTGATGCCGCGACTGACGGCGGAACTCGACCACCGGCCACTGACAGCCAGGCCGCCGCTGGTCATCACCTCTTTGCCGCGCAACGTGGACGCGCGCGTGGTTCAGGGAGGCCAGGTGGTGGCCGTAACCGACGAGTTTCCGGCCCTGCCGCTGACGCTGCCCGCCGGGTACGCGCCGCGCGCCGGGCATCAGGTGCTCGTCGCTCCTCTCGTTCTGCGCGGCCAGCCCGCGACCGCCCAAATCGCCAGCGATGTGCTGGGGGTGGTGGACCCACTGCGCGCCTACCTGCGGGCGCTGGCGGTGACGGTGCCTGCCGCCGCCTTGCTGGTGGCCCTGCTCAGCTCTGCGCTGGCGGGCCGGCTGCTGCGCCCGGTGGCCCGCTTGCAGGCGGCGGCGGCGCGGCTCGGGCAGGGCAACAACCTGCGGCTTCCCCTGCCCGGCGCAGGCCGCAGCGACGAACTGGGACGACTTGCCGATACGTTGCAAACTTCTTTTACGCAACTCGCCGACGTGCGTGAGCGCGAGGAAGAGTTCACCCGCGCCGCCGCCCACGACTTGCGCTCCCCGCTGGCGGCCCTCAAGGTGCGTCTGCAAGGGTCGCTCGCCACGCCGCGCAGCGAGGCGGAACTGCGCGAGAACATGCGTGAAGCCCTGGCCGACGTGGACCGGATGCAGCGCCTCACCGACCATCTGCTGCTGCTCGCGCGCGGCACCCGGACGGTGCATCTGCGGCCCGTGGACCTCGCTGATCTCGCCGGAGAAGCGGTTGACCGCGCGCGCGAGACGGCGCCGGACGTGCGGCTGGACTTCGAGACCTGGGGAGACACGCTCATTCCCGGAGACGAAGCGCTGCTGACCCGGCTGCTCGAAAACCTCATCGGCAACGGCAGGCGCTACGGCCAGGGAGCGGACATGACGGTGCGGGTGTGGGGCGAACCCGACCGCGTGAGGCTGACCGTTCAGGACGCAGGGCCGGGGGTGCCCGCCGAAGCCCTGCCCCGCCTGACCGAGCCCTTTTATCAGGTGGACGCCGCCCGCAGCGGTGAGGGCAACGGTCTGGGGCTCGCCATCGTGGACCGGATTGTGCAGCTACATGGCGGCACCGTCCTGTTCGAGGCGACGCGGCCCCGTGGGTTGTGTGTCACGGTGGACTTGCCGCGCCCCCAGCCCACCAAGAACACGACCTGCGCAGCCTCACGCGCCAGAGAGCCGTTCAGGACCTGACGAAAGCAGGGCCTGCAAAAATTCAAGCCAGGCCCGTTCCCATTTCAGAGGCCAGACCAACACTCAACATGCGCCCGACCATTCCGAGAAGATGCTCCCAGCGCGTGGCTGACCAACGTGGCGGTACTGGTGCAGGGCAGCCCGAGCGGGTGCTCAGCGGTCGCGGGTGTAAGTCGAGCTGCCAATGTACAGCATGTCGTCGTTGTAGCGGGCAAAGAACAGCCGGCGTTCCTGACTGGCCGAGCCCCTGAGGGTGATGCCGTAGCCACTGACACTGTAGGTGCCGCCGCTTGCCCTGCTGCTGCCGACAGTGACTGACGAGTCACCACCGCCGCCGAAGCTGCCGCCCGTGAACGTGCCGTCTGGCCGGAAGGTATACGTGCCGCTGCTCACCACAATGGTGTCGCCGCCTAGCGAGGTGGTGCCGCCGCCGGAGATGGTCTCGAATGTCCCCGACAACCGCGTGCCGGCGGGTAGGGCCTTGGGCGCGCCCTTGACGATGAAGGTGTCAGTTCTGCCGTCGCTCCATTTGATCGTGAAATTGTTGCCCTGGCGGGTCCACTTGCCCCATTTCTGCGGCTCAAGCTGCCGCGAGAGCTTGAAGTTGAACGACGTGGGCGCCCAATAAGGATCATTGAACACGGTGCCGTCTTTCAGAAACAGCGAGACAGGATAGGTGGTGATCGTCATCCCCCCGACGCCAACGGCGCTGGATTGCTCCATGTACGCGCCCAGAATCTCGCTGTCTTTCAGGCCCTGGCCGGCAGGCACCAGAAACTTCTCGTAGGGCTGGGACTTGAACTGCCACGCCGCGTCCACGACGGCCAGGGTAGATTTTTTGAACTGGGCGCTCTGGCCGGCGCTCAAAACCACGCAGTCTTCCAGCACGACACCCAGGCTGGCGTCGAACTCACGAATCCGCCCAGCCACCGTGACTTGCCCCTGGGGCGGATCGGCGGCGTCGTTGTGCATGTCGTAGCAATACACGTCGTACCTGACTTCGCGGCGGTCGTCGGCCTGCGTGATGGAGCGCCTGCGCTTGGTCGTGCCGCTCACCACGATCACCTTGCCCAGCGTTTGCAATTTTTTCAGGCCGGCAGCCTCCTGAGCACGGGTTCCGGCGCTCCGCAGCGGCGCGACCGTTTGGGCCATGAGCGAAGAGAGTTGCGCCACGCTGTAAACGGTGACGCTGGCCCCGGCGCTGCTACCACTTCCACTGGCCGCCGTTGTTCCGCTTGGCCCTCTACCTACAGTGAGCAGCGCCGCGAGGTTGGGCACCTTCTTTCGCACATCGAAGGTATCGGATGAAAACTGGGTTGCCAAGGCCGGGCAGGCCTGACTGGCCGGCCCCAGCTTTTGCAGCGCGGTATCCAAGACCGCCAGCTGGCCGCTTATCTCCTGGCGCAGCGCTTTGACCTGATCAGTCCCGAACTTTTTACCGAGCTGCGCCTCGAACGTGCCGAGGTTTTGGGCCGCAAGCCACGCCGCGTAGCTTTGGTTGACCCTGACGGCGCTGGCCGGGTCGCGTTTCACGCAGCTGTCCCGGATGAACGTGGCGCTGAGGTACATCGTGTAGGCGGTGCTTATCGCTTCGAGGTCCGCCTGCGCCTGAGCCGTCTGTGGCTGGGGCCTCTGAGCGAGCCCAGTCGGGAAGGCAGAGGCCAGAGTCAGGCCCATGGTCAGCAGAACACGGCGGGACAACATAGTCCACTGTACACATGGTGGGTTTCGGCGGGGTCAGAAATGAAGCGGACGGCTTGAGACGACTTTCATGCAGCGCGGAGCCGATACGCGCCTGCCTTCATCCAACAGGGTAAACGTTCAGTTCGTCGGCATTTTGACCGCAGTCTGAATAGCGCGACTCCTCCATCTGGATGGCCCATTGGCGAATACAGGCCACCTCCTGACATAAATGCTAATCCCGGCTGATGACATGAACGTCCATGCCCTGCGTCCCGCGCAGCACGTACTTGATGATGTCGCCGCGCAACAGCTCGGCCCAGCGGCTGCGGCTGGTCTCCCCCATCACGATCTGGGTGGCGTGAACGGCGCGGGCGTAGGCGACCAGTGTGGCGCCCACCGTCCCGACGTTGTCCAGCACCCGGAATCCTCCGCCGAGGGCCTCGGTGATTTCGCGGCAGGTGTCGAGCATCCGCGAGGCCTCGGGCGTCAGGCGGGCCGGGCGCACCGTGACCACGTGCAGCTCACCGCGCAGGCGCTCGGCGAGTTGCCCACCCCGGCGAATCAGGCGGGCCGCCGTGCCCTCCGCCGCCATCGCCACCACGACCACCTCGTGCGCGGCGGGCTGGCCCTCGGGCACCTCCAGCTCCACCGCCTGCGCTACATGCCGCAGCGCAATTTCGCGCAGCGCGGTCAGGTTGGGCAGAGTGAAAAAGTTGCCCAGCGCCTGCTCCACTTTCTCGGGCGCGTAGATTTTCCCGGCCCGCAACCGCTCACGCAGGTCCTCGGGCGGCAGGTCAATCAGAACCAGTTCGTCGGCGTCATGCAGCACGAAATCCGGCACCCGCTCGCGTACCCGCACCCCGGTCAGGCGCGCCACCGTGTCGTTCAGCGATTCGAGGTGCTGCACGTTCATGGTGGACAGGACGTGAATGCCGGCGTCGCGCAGCGCTTCCACATCCTGCCAGCGCTTCTCGTGCGGGCTGCCGGGCGCGTTGGTGTGGGCCAGTTCGTCAATCAGGACGATGAAGGGGTTGCGGGCAATCAGGCCCTCCACGTCGAGTTCGCTCAGGGTCACGTTGCCATGCACGATCTCGCGCCGGGGAAAAACGGGCAGGCCCTCGGCGGCCTGCAGGGTTTCGCGCCGCCCGTGGGTTTCCAGCACGCCGACCAGCGCGTCCTCGCCGCGTTCCAGCCGCTCACGCAGCTCGTTCAGGGCGCGGTAGGTCTTGCCCACGCCCGCCGCCATGCCGATGAAAATGCGGTGGGTGCCGCGCTCAGGCTGTGGCGACTGCGAGTCGCGGGGGAGGGTCAGGCGGATGGGTTCGGACATCGTGTTTACTGCCCGTCCAGGCTCAAATTCACCGCCAGCACATTCACGCGCGGCTCGCCCAGCAGTCCCAGATCACGGCCTTTCAGGTGGGCTCGGATGACCTTTTCCACCCCGGCGGGCTGCATGCCCCGCGCCTGAGCAATCCGGTTCACCTGCAAAAGTGCCGTCGCCAGCGTCACGTCGGGGTCCAGGCCGCTGGCCGAGGCGGTCACGGCGTCTATCGGCACCGGCACGTCCGCGCCCAGGCCGTTTTCCTGGCGGAAGGCGGCGATGCGCCCTTGCACCGCGCCCTGCAACTTGGCGTTGGTGGGGCCCCAGTTGCTGGCGCCGGAGTTCTCGGCGTTGTAGGGCTCGGGGCCGCTGCCGTCGGTCTTGCTCGTCATGGAGGGGCGGCCATGCAGGTAGCGCGGCGCAGTGAAGTTCTGGCCCAGCACCGCCGAGCCGACCACCTGGCCGTTCCGGGTCACCAGGCTGCCGCCCGCCTGATTGGGGAAAGCGGCGCCCGCGACCACGGTGGTCAGCAGCGGATAGGCCAGGCCGCACACCAGCATGAACAGCACGGCGGCCAGCAGTGCACTGAGCAGCAGCCGGGGCAGCGGCGTGGGGCGCTCGGCAGGGAGGGGGGCGGAGTTCTGGAGGTTGGCATTAGGGGTGGTCATTTTGATTACTCCTTGGAGGTGGTTTTAGCGGTGTGGGTGGGCGATCAAAGACCCCTCACCCCTCGCTTTGCAAGGCCCTCTCCCCTTGGGAGAGGGAGGGAGCCGCGCCAGCGGCGGAAGGGTGAGGGGTTACTTCAGCACCACGCCCCGCAGCATCTGGAGGTGGTCGGCGACCGGGCCCAGCGTCAGCGCGGGCAGGAAGGTCAGGGCGCCCACGATCAGAATCACGAACACGGTCAGGGCGCCGAACAGCGCGGTGTCGGTGGGCAGGGTGCCGGAGCCGGCGGGCACGCGCCGCTTGGCGGCCAGCATCCCCGCGACCGCCAGCATCGGCAGCAGCGTCAGGTAGCGGCCCATCAACATGCTCAGGCCGATGGTGAGGTTGTAGAAGAAGGTGTTGGCGCTCAGGCCGGCAAAGGCGCTGCCGTTGTTGGCGGTGCCGGAGGTGTAGGCGTACAGGATTTCGGAAAAGCCGTGCGGGCCGGGGTTGTTCAGCGAGTTCAGGGCGCCCGGCAGCACGCAGGCCAGCGCGGTGAAGCCCAGGATGCTCAGCGGGTGCGCCAGTACGGCCAGCATGGTCAGCTTGACCTCCTTGGCCTCGATTTTCTTGCCCAGGAATTCGGGAGTGCGGCCCACCATCAGCCCGGCGATGAACACGCCCAGCACCAGGTACTGCACGAAGTTGATAAAGCCCACGCCCTTGCCGCCGAAGACGTTGTTCAGCATCATTTGCAGCATCGGCACGAAACCGCCCATGCCGGTGTAGGAGTCGTGCATCGAGTCCACGCTGCCGGTGGTCGCGGCGGTGGTGGTGGTAGCGAACAGCGAGGTCTGCGCGATGCCGAAGCGCACTTCCTTGCCTTCCATGTTGCCGCCCGCCTGGGTCGCGGTGATGGCCTGCTCTGCGCCCAGCTTGCTCAGGATGGGGTTGCCGGCCTGCTCGAAGCTGTAGACCGTCCCCAGGAAGCCAACGAACATCACCAGCATCCCGCCGAAGATGACCCAGCCCTGTTTCAGGTTGCCCAGCATCCGCCCGAACACGTAGGTCAGCGCCGAGGGCAGCAGCAGCATGGAAAGGATGTGCAGCGCGTTGGTGAGCGGCGTGGGGTTCTCGAAGGGGTGCGCGGCGTTCATGGAGAAGAAGCCGCCGCCGTTGGTGCCGACGTGCTTGATGCTTTCGAGGCTGGCGACCGGCCCCAGGGCGATGCGCTGCGCCGCGCCTTCCAGCGTGGTGGCGTTGGCGTAAGCACCCAGCGTCTGCGGCATGCCCTGCCAGACGAACACCAGTGCCAGCCCGAAGCAGACCGGCAGCAGTACCCGGTAGATCAGCCGGGTCACGTCCACCCAGAAGTTGCCCAGGTTGGTGCCGTCACGCCCGGCCAGCCCGCGCATGAACGCCAGCGCCGCCGCAAAGCCGGTGGCCGCCGAGGTGAACATGAAGGTCGTGATGACGGCCATCTGCGAGAAGTACGAGAGGCTCTGCTCGCCGCTGTAGGCCTGCCAGTTGGTGTTGGTCATGAAGCTGACCACGGTGTTCCAGGCCAGATCAGGCGACTGCGCGGCGAGGCCCGCCGGGTTCCAGGGCAACGCCCCTTGCAGCCGAATGAGAAGGTAAGCCAGCAGCAGCATCACCAGGTTGGACACCACGATGGCGAGGCCGTAGCGCTTCCAGTCCATCCGTTCGCGGGGGTTGATGCCGATGACGCGGTAGGTGAGCCGTTCCAGGGCGGTGTCCTTCTGGCCGGTGGCTACGCCATACAGCCAGTTGCCGACCGGAACGACCAGCGCCGCCATGACGCCCAGCAGCACCACGAATTGCAAGAGAGAAGCCGACATGGTTAAAAGTCCTCCGGGCGCAGCAGCGAGTACAGCAGGTAGACGAACAGGGCCAGCGAAATCAGAGCGAGGGCGAGAATCATAGGTTGTCCATGCCTCTGAGGTAAGCGGCGCAGAGGGCGAAAAAGACGACCAGCAGCAGGGGAAGCAGGATGTCCATGAGGATTCCTTTGCAGAACACAAGATTGTGACAAATGGTAAGATTTCTCATCATGCAAGAGAGGTCTCCTGCCGACGTAATACGATGGGTTTTACTTCTTCCAATTGCACTTTTAAGCTCTCTAGTTGCTTATGTAGTTGTTTCCTTTCTTGCCAAACTTACTGGCCCAGGCGGGGTAAGCACACCAAGCTGGTGGATTTTCCTTGTTGCAAATGCAGCGTCGGGTGCAGCACCGGTTTTCGTAGCTCATGTAATGGCTCCAACCCGGAAGGCACAAGTTGCTATTATCATGACTGGAGTGGTTCTACTAATTTTGGTAGGCCTACTGTTAATGGCTTTGGCAAAGAGTTTAGATGTAAGACAATTCATTTTCCCTTTCATAGTCATGTGTGGAGCAGCCATTTGGACAGGAATTTCTCTTCGTAACGAGAACTGACATAAACGCCTCATGACATCAATCCACCGATCAACAAATCGATCAATTTGATGGCGATAAAGGGCACCAGGATGCCGCCGCCGCCGTACACCAGCAGGTTGCGGTTGAGCAGGGCTCCAGCGCTCATCGGCTGGTACGGCACGCCCCGCAGGGCCAGCGGAATCAGCACCGGGATAATCAGCGCGTTGAAAATCACGGCGCTCAGCACGGCACTGGTGGGCGAGTGCAGGCCCATCACGTTCAGCACGCCGAGTTGCGGGTAAGCCGTCACGAACAGCGCGGGCAAGATGGCGAAGTACTTGGCGACGTCGTTGGCGATGGAAAAAGTGGTCAGGGCGCCGCGGGTAATCAGCAGGCCTTTGCCGATTTCCACCACTTCCAGCAGCTTGGTGGGGTCGCTGTCCAAATCCACCATGTTGCCGGCTTCCTTGGCGGCCTGGGTGCCGGAGTTCATGGCGAGGCCCACGTCGGCCTGCGCCAGCGCCGGGGCGTCGTTGGTGCCGTCGCCCATCATGGCGACCAGCTTGCCGCTCGCCTGCTCCTGCTTGATCATCTCCATCTTGTCTTCGGGCGTGGCCTCTGCCAGAAAGCCGTCCACACCGGCCTCTTTGGCAATCGCCTCGGCGGTCAGCGGGTTGTCGCCGGTAATCATGACGGTACGCAGGCCCATGCGCCGCAGCTGCTCGAAGCGCTCGCGGATACCGGGTTTGATGATGTCGGAGAGTGCTACCACGCCCAGCAGTCGGTCGTTTTCGATGACGGTGAGCGGCGTGGCCCCCTGCCGCGACACCTCGTCGGTGATGGCGGCAAGTTCGGGCGGCAGCTGGCCCCCGCGCTCCTGCGCCAGCGCCGAGATGCGGCTGCCCGCGCCCTTGCGGATGGAGGTGCCGGGAAAATCCACGCCGCTCATGCGGGTCTGGGCGGTGAATTCGATGAACTCGGCGCCGGCGGGTTCGGGCGCGTCCACGCCGAGTTGCCGAGCGAGTGCGACGATGCTTTTGCCCTCGGGCGTGGGGTCAGCGAGGCTGCTCAGCAGGGCGGCTTTGGCCAGTTCCGCTTCGGTCACGCCGGGCAGCGGGTGAAACTTCGTCGCCATGCGGTTGCCGATGGTGATGGTGCCGGTCTTGTCGAGCAGCAGCACGTCCACGTCGCCCGCGACTTCCACCGCCTTGCCGCTCTTGGCGATCACGTTGGCCTGCAAAGCCCTATCCATCCCGGCGATGCCGATGGCCGGCAGCAGCCCGCCGATGGTGGTGGGAATCAGGCAGACCAGCAGCGCGATCAGGGTGACCGCCGAAGCCGGCGCACCCGCGTACACCGTGAAGGGGTACAGCGTGACCACCGCCAGCAGGAAAATCAGGGTGAGGCCGGACAGCAGAATAGACAGGGCGATTTCGTTGGGGGTCTTCTGGCGGCTCGCTCCCTCCACCAGCGCGATCATGCGGTCGAGGAAGCTTTCGCCCGCGCCGGAGGTGATTTGAATGACGATGCGGTCGGAGAGCACCTTGGTGCCGCCGGTCACGCCGCTGTGGTCGGTGCCGGCTTCGCGGATAACGGGAGCGCTTTCGCCGGTAATCGCACTCTCGTCCACGCTGGCGAGGCCTTCCACGATTTCGCCGTCGGCGGGAATCATCTCGCCCGCTTCCACGACGACCAGATCGCCGCGTTCCAGGGCGGTGCCCGCGACCAGTTCCTCCTGACCGTTCACCAGCCGCCGGGCTTTGACGTCCTCACGCGCCGAGCGCAGCGACGCCGCCTGTGCCTTACCGCGCGCCTCGGCCATTCCTTCGGCGAAGTTGGCAAACAGCACCGTGAGCAGCAGCAGCAGCGTGATGGCCAGTTCGTAGCCCCACGGCTTGCCGGTGACCAGGTTGGCGACGGTGAGGTAAGCGGTGAGCGCGGTGCCCAGATAGACCACGAACATCACCGGGTTGCGGGCCTGGTCGCGCGGCGAGAGTTTGGCGAAGCTGGCCCGGACGGCGCCGCGCACCAGCTCGGGAGAAAAGATGCTCTGTTTGGGCTGAGGGGCCGTGGTCATGGCCGCCACCGGAAAGAAGAAAGACTCATAGCGCCGTTATGGTCGTCCTGCGGCGCGGAGTGAGGTATCGGCCAGCTGGCTCAGGGCATTGGCCACCTGGCCAATCGTGCGCCGGGGACAGGCGGGCTACGCTGGGGCCCATGAGGACGCGCTGGCCGGAAAGCACAGGAGCATTCGTGCGGGAGCTGTTCCCGCCGCCGCAGTTTCCCCTGAGCGACGGGGTGGTGTGGGGGGTGTCCCTCTCGCTGCTGGTGGTCGTGGTGCTGCTCGACCTCCTGACGCCCGCGTCGTTCGCGCTCGGCACGGTGCTCAGCGCGTCGGTCGCGTTCGCGGCGCTCGGCACGTCGAAAAAGACGGTCTGGCAACTCACCGCGCTGGCGGTGCTGGCGAACGTGGTCGCCGGCTTCTGGAACGGCTCGCGCGACGGCGTGGGGGGCTACCACTTCGCCAACCGCGCCGTGAGCATTCTGGCGGTGGTGCTGGTGGGCTACCTCTCCACCCGCGCCCGCGAAGCCTCCGAGCAGGCGGCGGCGCTCAAGGAAGAGGAGCACCAACTCGCCCGCGAAAAAGCCCGGCGGCAACTCGCCGAGGACCTGGGTGGCCCACTGGGGCAGGCCGAGTTCGTGGAGCGGGCGGCGGCGGCCTTGCAGCGCCTGACCGGGGCGAGCAGCGTGGAAATCGGCGCGGTGGACAAGGCGGTGCTGACGCAGCCCTACGCGCTGGTGCTCGCGCCCGACCTGCCTGCCGCCGAGCGCCCCAGCCGCCTGAACACCCGCATTCCGCTGGAATTTCTGGCGCATCCGGTGGGGGCCGGGGACGTGTGGGCGACCGAGGGCGGCAACGTCCACCTCGCCCGCCTGCGTCGCCCGACCGAGGGCGACTTGCTGCTCATCCTGAACTCGCCGCACAGCGCGCCGGGCGTGACCAGCCTCGCCGTCCGCACCCTGCAACCGCTGCTGGAGCGCACCGCGCTGCTCGACGACCTGCGGCAAAACCGCCAGCAACTCGCCGAGCGCGGTGAACTGCTGCGCGACCTCGTGTACGCTTTCTCGCATGACCTGCGCACGCCGCTGCTGGCGAACGCCATGAACATGAAAGCCGCCCTGAGAGGCGCTTACGGCGAGTTGCCGCCCGCCTACCGCGCCACGCTGGAAAACGGGCTCCAGGCCAACGAAACGCTGCTCGACCTCGCCGACCAGCTCCTGAGCGTCGCCAAGTTCGAGAGCGGCGAGGACGAGGAGCGCGAGCCGGTGCCGCTGCGCGCCGTGGTCCTGAGCGTGGCCGGCGACCTGCGGCCCCGCGCCGAGGCCAGGAACGTCACCGTCGAAACAAATCTCAGCGGCGTGACCGTGCTGGGACGCAAGCACGACCTGCGGCGCGCGGTACAGAACCTGCTCGACAACGCCATCAAGTTCAGCCCGCCGGGCGGGGAAGTCACGCTCTTTCTGACCGGCGACGGCGACGAGGTCACCTTCATCGTGCAAGACAGCGGCCCCGGCATTCCCGCCGAGCAGCAGGCGCGGCTCTTTCAGCGCTTCCGGGGCGCGGGGGCGGGCAGCGGCAGCGGGCTGGGCCTGTACCTCACCCGCCGGATTGCCGAGGCGCACGGCGGCACGGTGCGTTACCGCCGCACGGCGCGGGCGCAGAGCCAGTTCGTGCTGACCCTGCCCGAGGCGCCCCATGCCTGACCCGGTGGGCATCCTGCTCGTTGAGGACCACGCCTTTACCCGCGACGGGCTGCGCGCCACGCTGAACCTCGAACCCGACCTGCGCGTGGTGGCCGAGGCCCGCAGCGGGGAGGAGGCATTGGAAGTCCTCACTGGGCGGCCAGTGGACGTGGCGGTGGTGGATATCGGCCTGCCGGGCATGGACGGCATCGCCACAGCGCGCGAAATCAAGCGCCGCTGGCCGGGGGTCCGCATCGTGATGCTCACCGCCCACGACCTGCGCGAGGAAGTCTTCGCTTCGCTCGCCTCGGGCGCGGACGCCTACTGCCTCAAATCGGCCAGCCCGGACCTGCTGCTGCTGGCGATTCGCGCGGCGGCGGCGGGCAGCGCCTACCTCGATCCGCAGGTGGCGCACCACGTCCTCGGCGGCGTGCGGATGCCTGAAGCCCACTCGCCCCTGACCCCCCGCGAACTCGACATCCTGCGCCTGATTGCCGACGGGCTGCCCAACAAGGACATCGCCGAAGCGCTCGGCGTCAGCGTCAGCACCGTGAAACTGCATATTCAGGACATCCTGCACAGGTTGCAGGCCGCCGACCGCACCCAGGCGGCAGTCAAGGCGCTGCGGGCGGGGCTGCTGTAGTGGCCTTTTGTTGTGGATGGGCAGGCGACGATCTTCAGGAGGTGCGCTGCTCCAGGGCGAACTGCGTAAAGAGCCCCCCGTCCACCCGCAGTTCCACACCATTGAGCCACGAGGCGTCGGGCGAAAGAAGAAAAGCAATAATGGTGGCGATTTCGCGCGGCTGACCGTAGCGGCCCACCACCGCCTTCATGTAATCCATGGCTTCCGCGCCCTGCATCTGCTCCAGATCGCCGAGCATGGGGGTTTCAATTGGCCCCGGCAGCAGGGCATTGACGCGCACGCCGTGCGGCAGCCCGGCGGCCACCCACCCCGGCAGCTCGTCGAGCAGCAGCCGCTTGGACAGCCCGTAGGCGTCCCAGCCTTCGAGGTCCTGCCAGCCGGGGCGCGCAGCGGCGGGATCGTCGCGGATGACGCGGCGTTCCTCCTGCGTCTGGGACGCGAAAAGGGCGGACGTGCTCGACAGCACCACGGCGGCGCTGCCCCGCGCTATCTTCGGAAGCAGACAGCTCACCAGGTCACGGGTCGCTACGTAGTTCAGCTCCATGACGAGGTGCCCCGGCGCCTGACCGGCCACGCCCGCCGAGGCGACCAGACCCCCCAGTGGAGGCAGGCCCGCGATCAGGTCACGCCGCGCCGCCTCATCGGTGAGGTCGGCCACCCGCGTTTCGCCGAGCGGCGAGGGCCGCAGGTCGGAGAGAATCACGTCGTGGCCTCGCTCACGCAGGAGCTGCGCCGTCGCCAGCCCCAGTCCGCTTGCGGCGCCCGTCACCAGAATCGGTGGAGTCATGGGCCACGCTAACATTCCTTGGGAGCCGTCAGGTCATACGAATTGCGGTTGAATCGCTAAAACTTAGCGATGAAACCCGAGCGGGGCGAGTGGCAAAAAATACGTGCTGCGGGAAATGGACTAAAATTCGGCGTTTTTCCGGGTTTTAGGGAATTGGACGCAGCACGTATCAGTTCTCCACATTTTGGACAGCCCCGCCCCCTCTCCCCTCCCCGCCTGGTAAAGAGGAGTCCACATGACGCCCTTTTCGCCCGCTGGCCTGACCCTCGAAAGCGCTGAACTGCGGCTGCTCGAGATGCCGCTCAAGTTCGACTTCGAGACGAGCTTCGGGGTGATGCGCCGCCGCTACGTGCCGCTCCTGACGCTGCGTTCCGGGGGCCTGGAAGGCTACGCCGAGGGGGTGATGGACTTTCTGCCGCTCTACCGGGAAGAAACTGTGGCGGGCGCCGTCGCCTTTGTCGAAGGTCAGCTCTTGCCCCGGCTGCTGGGGCAGCGGTTCGCCACGCCTGAAGCGCTGGCCCTCGAACTCGCGCCCTACCGGGGCAACCGCATGGCGCGGGCGATGGTCGAGATGGCATTCTGGGACCTCTGGGCCAAGGCGCTGCGTCTCCCCCTCTGGCAAGTCTTGGGCGGCGTCCGGCACAAGGTTCCGGTGGGGGTCAGCCTCGGGATTCAGCCGGGTGCCGAGCAGACCGCCGACCTCGCCGCGCGCCACGCCGCCGAGGGCTACCGGCGCATCAAACTCAAAATCAAACCGGGCTGGGACGAACAGCCGGTGGCCGCCGTGCGCGCGGCCCTGCCGGACACCCAGCTCACCGTCGATGCCAACAGCGCTTACACCCTCGCCGACGCCTCGGCCCTGCAACGCCTGGACGGCTACGGCCTGAAGTACATCGAGCAGCCGCTCGCCTTCGACGACCTGCTCGACCACGCCGCCCTGCAAAAAAACCTGCGTACTCCGCTGTGTCTCGACGAGAGCATCACCAGCGCCCGCGACACGCGTCAGGCGCTCAGCATCGGGGCGGGGCGCGTCATCAACCTGAAGGTGGCGCGGGTGGGCGGGCACCTCGAAGCCCGCCGGATTCACGACCTCACGCTGGCGTTCGACGCCTCGCTGTGGTGCGGCGGAATGGTGGAAACCGGCATCGGACGCGCCCACAACATCCACCTCTCGACCCTGGAAAACTTCACGCTGCCCGGCGACACGAGCTCGGCGAGCCGCTACTGGGAGCGCGACATCATTCAGGAGCCGCTTGAAGTCGAGCGTGGGGAAATGCCGGTTCCCCCCGGCCCCGGCATCGGGGTGAGCCTAGACCCGCAAGCCCTCGCGGGAGTTACGCGCTGGACCAGGGAGATTCAGGCCGGTCAAACGCCCTTTATAGACGCTCTGCCTCATCAGCCGCCCGCCGATGAGGTGTACTGAAGGCCCAGGAGGTCTGTCATGAACCGTTCCTACGCTGTCCTCGCCGCCCTTGCTTGCTTGACCCTCACCACCGCCTCCGCTGCGCCGCGCACCTGGCAGCAAATCAAGGACTCCGGCACCCTGCACCTGGCGACCGAAGGGACTTTTCCGCCCTTCAACGCGTATGCCGGCAAGCAGCTGGTGGGCTTTGAAATCGACCTCGGCAACGCCCTGGGCCGCACGCTGGGCGTCAAGGTGGAGTGGGTGACGCAGCCTTTCGACACCCTGCTCATCGGCCTGAACCAGGGGCGTTACGACGCGGTGCTCGCTTCTCACGCCATCACGCCCGAGCGGGAAAAAGCGGTGGACTTCTTGAAGCCCCATTACTGCTCCACGGTCAACATCGTGGCGAAAAAGGGTGGACCGACGACCCGCGCCGCGCTCAGGGGCAAAAGTGTGGGCAGTCAGGTGGGCACCGCGCAGTTGCCCGTGTTGCGCCAGATTCCCGGCATCGCGGACGTGCGGACCTATCCCAACGACCAGACCGTGCTCACGGCCCTGATGTCGGGGCGGGTGGACGCCTGGTCGAGCAACGGCCCGGTGGTGGCCTACATGCTCAAGCAGGCGAAATTGCAAGACAAAGTGGTGATCGGCGAGGCGATTTCTAAGGAGCGCAACGCAGGCGCCGTCGCCAAAGGCAACAAGACCCTGCACGACGCCCTCAACCAGGCGCTGAGCAAGGTCATGGCCGACGGCACCTATGCCAAGCTCAGCGCGCAGTGGTTCGGTCAGGACATCCGGTGCAAATGAAGGCCCGGGTTCGTGAGCTCCGGGGCACCGCCGAACTCCTGGCCGCCGAAGACCTGCAATTTCTCGTGTGGGGCGGCTCGGAACGCGATATTTTTCCCCGGGACGCCATGCGGGCGCTGGAGCATATCGGTGGCCTGGTGGCCGGCGCCTTCAGCAGCGATGCGGGCGAACTCGTCGGCCTGGTGGTCGGCTTGCCCACAGCCCAGAGCCATGTGCAGCACTCGCACCTGTTGGCGGTGCATCCGGCCTGGCGCGGAACCGGCCTGGCCGTAAAGCTCAAGCAGTTTCAGGCCGAGTGGGGCCGGGAGCGGGGCATCACTCAAATCGAGTGGACCTACGACCCGCTGCGGGCCATCAACGCCCAGCTCAACATCCACCGCTTGGGGGCATTCGCCACCACGTACATCGACGATTTCTACGGCGAAATGGGCGGCATCAACGCGGGCATTGCCTCCGACCGCCTCGTCGCCGTGTGGACGCCGGGGAGTCTGCCTGCCCGTCCGCCGCAGGACGCCGAGCTCCCGGCCATCAACGACCCCCGAACGGGAGACTGGCGGCCAGGAGCGGAGGAAGCGCCCGCCGTGTTGCTGCACATTCCCGCCGACCTGCCGGGACTTCTCGACGAGCATCCCGAGCAGGCCGTGACCTGGCGCCAGCAGACTCGGGGGGCATTTCACGCGCTGTTCGGGCGCGGCTACCGGGTCTGCGACTTTCGGCGGGGCGCGCAGCCGGCTTATGTGCTGACGGCTGGGTAAAGCCATGAGCCGCGACTGCGGAGGTGCGCCACCTAGATTTCAGCTTCAGACCCACCTTTCAACGTATCTCAATCTGCGGACAGTTCCCTGGCTGAGGCGTCCGCTTCGAGCACCGTCACCCCGGCCTGCTCAAAAGCGGCCCGCGCGGTGGCGGGCGCTCGGTCAGTCACCCAGGCGCTGACCTCAGCGAAGCCGGCGAACGGCGCGAAGCCCGGCGGCCCCCATTTGCTCTGGTCGGCGATAAGCACGCTGCGGCGTGACTGGCGCAGAATGGAAGCCTTTTGCTGCGCCTCGACGCTGTTGGAGTTGGTGAGGCGGCCCGCCGGGTCGATGCTGGTGCAACTGACGAAAAACAGGTCGTAGTTGTAGCGCGACACCGTGCTCAGCGCGTCTGGGCCGGTCAGACTGTAGGTGCTGCCGTAGACCTCGCCCCCCACCACGTAGAGCGCGCATTCGCCGTTGAGCACGTAGGCCACGTCAATGCCGTGAGTCACCACCCGCAGTGTCCGCGTCAGCTGGGGAGTGCGCTGCAACGCTTCGGCGAGCGCGAGCGCGGTGGTGCCTGCGTCGAGGTAGAGGGTCTGCCCCGGCGCGATCAACTCCAGGGCGCGCCCGGCCAGGCGCTGCTTGCCCAGATGATTGACCTGCTGGCGGTCCCGGTAAAACTGGTCCTGATTGAGCGGCGCCTCCGGTTCCGGGGCGGCGAGCGCGGCTCCACCATGCAATTTGCGAATCAGCCCACGCCCGGCGAGGACATCGAGGTCGCGCCGAATGGTCGCGCTGCTGACGCCCAGGAGCTCGGTCAGTGCCGCCGTGCGGAGGGTGCCGCGTTCGGCGAGCAGCTGCACGATGCGCGTCAGGCGCTCCTCGGCAAGGGGGGGACTCATCAGGGCCCATGCTAGCAGTGAAAGCTCAATTTCGCTCAGAAACGTACAGCTTGCGCCAGAGGTTCATCCACATGCGGGATCCTCTGGTGCAGAGATTTTCGCCCGCCGCCCTTCTCTTGCATTCCGATGAATTGGCAGTTATGATCAAAAGCGCTCAAAATCAATCATAAACATTCAGAAGCAGGCAGGCCGAGCGCAGCCAGGGTCATAGGCCCGACAACGTGAATCTGGCAACGCAGATCCGGCAGGGGGAGCAGGCATGATTGAACTTCCGAAACAGCTCGTCAAAGTGGGGGCGCAGGCCGCCGACAAGGCAGACGCCATCGCGCAGGTCGCGGGGCTGCTGGCCGCGAACGGCAACGTGGACCCGGCCTACGTGCAGGGCATGTACGCCCGTGAGACGCAAGCGAACACGTATCTCGGCAACGGCATCGCCATTCCGCACGGCACGCCCGAGTCGCGTCACCTCATTCGTCAGACCGGCATCGCCGTGTTGCAACTGCCGCAGGGCGTGGAGTGGGGCGAGGACGCCGACGGCCCGGTGCATCTGGTGGTCGGGATTGCCGCCGCGAGCGACGAACACCTGCAAATCTTGCGCCGCCTGACCCGCGTGCTGGGCGACGAGGCCCTGGTCGAGCGGTTGTGGACCACCACCGACGCCGGAGACCTCATCGAGGCGCTGACCGGCGAGCGGCCCGTCGCAGCTGCGGCGGCGGCTCCGGGCCTGCCGTATTCGGCACAGGTCACGTTGCCCAACCCACAGGGGCTGCACGCCCGCCCCGCGACCCTGCTTGCCGGGATGGTCAAAAAAGCGGGCGCCAAAGCGCGGCTGACCCGGGACGACGGGCGCTCGGCAGACGCGACCAAACTGATGGAACTGCTCAGCCTGGGCCTGACGCGGGGCACGCCGCTCACCGTCAGCACCGACCAGCAGGCGTTGCTCAGGCCGCTGGTGGACGCCATTCAGTCCGGGCTGGGAGACGACCTGAGCGCCGCCGCGCCGCAGGCCGCCGCCCCTCCCACCACGCGCACGCCCGACTGGGTTCCGCAGCAAGTCGGCGCGGCGCTGGAAGGCGTGGGCGCCGCCGACGGGCTGGTGGTCGGCACCACCCGCCAGCATCTGCAACGGTCCCTGACCGTCACCGACGAGCCCGCCGACCCGGCCCAGGGCGCCGCGCAGCTCGACGCCGCCCTGCAAGCCGCCGCCGCCGACCTCGACAGCATGATGGCCGACGTGCACGCCCGCTTCGGCGCCGACAAGGCCGCCATTTTCGCGGCGCACAAGGAACTGCTCGCCGACGAAGGGACCGTACAGGACGCCGTGTCGCGCATCCTCGACGGCCACGGCCCCGCCTGGGCGTACCAGCAGGCGACGAACGAGCGCATCGCGCAGCTGCAAAAGCTCGACGACCCGGTGCTCGCGGGCCGTGCCAGCGACCTCGGCGACGTGCAGCGCCGGGTGCTGCGTCACCTGCTGGGCTTGGGTGAAGACACCGTACAGACGGGCGCGGCGCCGGTCATCCTGCTCGCTCCCGACCTCACGCCGAGTGACACCGCCCGCCTCGGCCCCGATACCCTGCTGGGCTTTGCCACCGCGCAGGGCGGGCCGACCAGCCACACCGCCATCATCGCGCGGGGGCTGGGGCTGCCCGCCATCGTGGCGGCGGGAGCTGGCGTGCTGGAGGTGCCCGACGGAACCCTGGCGATTCTGGACGGCTCGGCGGGGCGGCTCTACCTCAACCCTTCAGAGAATGACGTGCAGGCCGCCCGCGAGCGCATGGCCGTGCTCACCGCCGAGCGCGAAGCCGCCCGCGCCGCGCGCCACCAGCCGGGCGGCACCCGCGACGGCGTGCGGGTCGAAATCGCCGCCAACATCAACCGGGCGGCGGACGCTGCCGGGGCGCTCGACGCCGGGGCCGAGGGCGTGGGCCTGATGCGCACCGAGTTTCTCTTTCTGGAACGCGACAGCGCCCCGAGCGAGGCCAACCAAGAGCAGGAATACCGCGCGATGGCGGCGGCGCTGGGAGAGCGCCCACTGATTATCCGCACGCTCGACATCGGCGGCGACAAGGAAGTGCCTTACCTGGGACTGGCGCGCGAGGACAACTCGTTTCTGGGGATGCGCGGCATCCGGCTGTGTTTCGAGCGGCCCGACCTCTTCCTGCCGCAACTGCGGGCGATTGCGCGGGTGGCGAAGGACCATCCCAACGTCCACGTCATGTTCCCGATGATCGCCACGCTCGAAGACTTCCGCCGTGCCCGCGCCATTCTGGATGAGGTGCGTGCCGAAGTCGGTGCCCCGCACATCCCGCTCGGCGTGATGATCGAGGTGCCCTCGGCGGCGCTGCTGGCTGAGGCGCTCGCGCCCGAGGTGGACTTTTTCAGCGTGGGCACCAACGACCTGACGCAGTACACCCTGGCGATGGACCGCCTGCACCCGCAGCTCGCTCGGCAGACCGACGCGATGCATCCCGCCGTCCTGTGGCTCATCAAGCGGACGGTGAACGCGGCGCAGCGTCACGGCAAGTGGGTCGGCGTGTGCGGCGGCGCAGCGGGCGACGACGTGGGGGCGCTGGTGCTGACCGGCCTGGGCGTGAAGGAACTGTCGGTGAGCACGCCGCAGGTCGCTGCCGTGAAGGCCGCGCTGCGGGGGCGCTCCAGCCAGGACTTGCAGCAGCTCGCCGCGCAGGCGCTGACCCAGACCGACGCCGCTGCCGTGCGCGCCCTGGTCCGGGGCTGAGATGGGCACGCCGCGTGTGCTGACCCTGACGCTCAACCCCGCGCTCGACCTGACGGTGCGCGCCGACGGCTGGCGGCCCAATACGGTCAACAGCGGGCAGACGCTGCACCTCACGGCGGGCGGCAAGGGCGTGAACGTCGCGTCCTTCCTGGCCGACTGGGGCCTGCCCGTGACCGCGAGCGGGCTGCTCGGCGAGGACAACGCCGAAGTGTTCGATGCCCTTTTCCGGACCAAGGCCATCACCGACGCCTTCGTGCGGGTGCCGGGGCAAACGCGCGTGGGTGTCAAAATCGTGGACCACGCCGCGCAGCAGACCACCGACATCAACCTGCCGGGCCTGCGGGCGACGCCCGAGCACCTGCGCGAGTTGCACGCCCAACTGGACGCCCTGTGCGAATCCCACGACGCCTTCGTCCTGGCGGGCAGCCTGCCGCCGGGCATTGCGCCGGACTTTTACACCGAGCTGGTGGCGAAGCTGCGCGGCGCGGGCAAATTCGTCGCGCTCGACACCAGCGGCGCGGCCCTCACCGCCGCCCTGACCGCCAACGTGCTGCCCCACCTCGTCAAGCCGAACACCCACGAACTGTCCGCCGCGCTGGGCCGCGAGCTGGGCACGCAGGCCGAGCTGCTCGCCGCTGCCCGTGACCTGTTGGGTCGGGGCGCCGAGTTGGTCGCCATTTCGCAGGGAGAAGACGGCGCGCTGCTCGTGACTCCGGGCGCCACCGTGCAGGCAAAGCCGCCCCACGTTCAGGTCGTCTCCACGGTGGGCGCTGGGGACGCGATGGTGGCGGGCCTCGTCTCCGCCCATCTCGACAGTCTGCCCCTCCCAGACGCCGCCCGCCGCGCCACAAGTTTCAGCGTGAGCACCATCACCCGGCTGGGCGCGCATCTCCCGGCGCGTGACGAGCTCGCCGGGTACGCGGCGCAGGTGACGGTCACTCCTCTCTGATTCGTCCTTTTCCAGTCCTCTCTCCCCCTTTCCTACGAATTTGTTTCTACTCGCAGCCGCTCTGCTGCTCAGCTTTTCAAGTCGGATTGAATCCGGAATGACCGGGTTCAATCGGAAGATGTTTCAGGAGGCCCCACCATGGCAAAACTTGTCGCCGTCACCGCCTGTCCCACCGGCATCGCCCACACCTTTATGGCCGCCGAGGCCCTGCGCCGCGCCGCGCTCGCCGCCGGGCACGACATCCGGGTGGAAACCCAGGGCAGCGTGGGCACCGCCGACGCCCTGACGCCCAGTGAAATTGCCGCCGCCGACGCCGTGATTCTGGCGACCGACGTGCGGGTGGACGAGGCGCGCTTTGCCGGAAAACCCGTCGTGCAGACCAGCACCCAGGACGCCATTCGGAATGCGGCGGGCCTAGTCGCGCAGGCGACGGCGGCGCTGGGCGCGGCGGCCCCCGCAGCCGCCCCCGTCAGCGACGGCAAAAAGTACATCGTCGGCATCACGTCGTGCCCGACCGGCATCGCCCACACCTTCATGGCCGCCGAAGGGCTCGAAGGCGGCGCCAAGTCGCTCGGTTACGACGTGAAAATCGAGACGCAGGGCAGCGTGGGCGCCGGCAACGCGCTGAGCGACGACGATGTTCGCCGCGCCGACGTGGTGGTCATCGCCGCCGACACCAACGTGGACCTGAGCCGCTTTGCCGGCAAACGCGTGTACCAGACCGGCACCAAGCCCGCCATCAAGGACGGCGCGGCGGTCGTCCGCACGGCGCTCGCCGAGGCGCCGGTGTACGGAAGCGGGTCGGCGGCGAGTTCGGGCGACTACGTGGCCGACGCGGCGGCGGCGAAAGCGGCCAAGAACGCGGGCGTGCCGAGCTTCTACAAGCACCTGATGACCGGCGTGAGCCACATGCTGCCCTTCGTGGTGGCGGGCGGGCTGCTCATCGCGCTGGGCTTCGCCTTCGGGTCGTTTCAGTTTGGGGACCAGGGCATTTTCATCTACGAGGACAAGTACGCCGGGACCATCGGCAACCTGCTGTTCAACATCGGGGCGAACGGGGCGTTCAAGCTGTTCGTGCCGGTGCTGGCCGGCTACATCGCCTTTTCGATTGCCGACCGACCGGGGCTGGCGCCGGGCATGGTGGGCGGCCTGATCGCCGCGAACACCGGCAGCGGCTTTCTGGGCGGGATGGTCGCGGGCTTTATCGCCGGGTACTTCGTGCGCTGGCTCAACCGCGCCCTGAAGTTGCCGCGCACGCTCGAAGGCCTCAAGCCCACGCTGCTGCTGCCGCTGCTCGGCACCCTGGTGGTCGGGCTGCTGATGCTGACGGTGGTGGGCAAGCCGGTGGCCGCCGCCCTGACCGCCGTGACGAACTGGCTGCAAGGCCTGGGCCAGGGGTCGGCGGGGCTGCTCGGCGCCCTGCTCGGCGGGATGATGGCCTTCGACATGGGTGGCCCCATCAACAAGGCGGCCTACACCTTCAGCACCGGCCTGCTGACGAACAAGGTCTACGGCCCCATCGCCGCCACGATGGCTGCGGGCATGACGCCCCCGCTGGCGCTGTTTTTCGCCACACAACTGTTCAAGAACCGCTTTACCAAAGATGAGCAGGAAGCGGGCAAGGCGGCAGGCGTGCTGGGCATTTCCTTTATCACGGAAGGCGCCATTCCCTTCGCCGCCCGTGACCCCCTGCGCGTGATTCCGGCGCTGATGGCGGGGTCGGCGGTGGCGGGCTTTATCAGCATGGCGACCGGGTGCCTGCTGCGGGCGCCGCACGGCGGGATTTTCGTGCTGTTTATTCCCAACGCGGTGACCAACCTGCCGATGTACATCGTGGCCATCGTGGCGGGCACGGCTGTGAGCACGCTGCTGCTCGGGCTGCTGAAAAAACCGCTGGCCGTCACGCCCGTGCCGAGCGGTGAAGGAACACTCTGACCCACAGCAATTAACTGAATGAAGTTCCCGCCGAGGCGCGGGCCATTTTGCAGGCCGCCAAGGAAGTGTGCCTCTGGCCGCTGCACGAGCGTGAGCCGGACACCACCTGGAGCCGGGGGCCGCTGGTGCTGCTGGGTGACGCCGGGCACCCCATGCGGCCCCACATGGCGCAGGGCGCGGCGATGGCCATCGAAGACGCGGCGGTGCTGGTGCGCTGCTTGCGGGCGTACGGTGCCGCTGCCGGGGCGGCCTACGACCACTACCAGCAGACGCGGGCGGAGCGGGTGGCGCAGGTCCAAAAAGTGTCTTCCGAAAACAGCTGGATGCGGACGCCGACGGACCCGGAGTGGGTGTTCAGCTATGATGCGCTGCTTGCGCCGCTGCGTTGACCCCGACGGCTTCCCTTTTCGAGCCTTGTCAGCTCAGCCAGAGCAACGGCTTTTCCGGCGCTTTTTTACCCCGCTCGCTATGATGCCCGCATGTGGGAACCCAACTCGGCTGTCCTGACCACCGACCTCGGCGACGAACTCGTTTTGATGGAGCCGGTGCGCAGCGTGATGTTCAGCCTGAACGAAACCGGCAGACTGCTCTGGAACGCGTTGCCCGCCGACGAGACGGCCCTGGGCGAGCTGCTGGCCCGCACCTATGACCTCGCGCCGGCAGACGCCCTGCGCGACGTGCAGAGCTTGATGGCGGCTCTGGCCGAGCGCGGCCTCGTGCAGCCGTCGTGACCTGGCTTTCGCTGGGGCTGGACTTAGAGACTGCACGCTTACCCACTGAACTGGAGCGGCAGTTGCAGGAGCGCTGGCAAACGGTGTCTCTGGTGGACACGCCCCTCAAAGTGATGTGTTTTCCTGGGGAGTTACCGCCCCAACCGGACGTGCCCGCCCAGCAGATCATGGTTTCCAACACAGTCCTCGACATCTGGGCACAGGGAGACGAGCTGTGGCTGGGGAACCACTTACATTTGCAACTCGCCGCCGCGCCGCGCCTGACGGTCCATCTGGCTGCTCCCTCTGAAGCTGCCTGGCTGCTGGCCCTGGCCGAGTTGCAGCGCCTGAGCGGCTGGCTGCCCCTGCACGCCGCGACGGTGGCGCGAGAAAGTAGGGCGGTAGGCATCACGGGCGTAAGCGGCGCGGGCAAAAGCACGGCGGCCCTGCGGCTGGCGGCAGCGGGCCTGAGCGTGCTTGCCGAGGACCAGACCTGGGTGCACGCCGGGTCAGGACGGGTGCTGGGACTCGACCGCTTCCTGCGAACCTACCCGGACAGTCTGGACCGCTTCGCTCCGGGGCTCCGGGCCGCCGCGCAGGGGCAAGACGCCTACGGCAAATGGATGGTGCCCCTCACGCCACCAACGACGCCTGCGACTCTAGACACCCTGCTCGTTTTTGGCCTGCCGCACCACCCTTCACGAGCGGACAGCGTACAGGCACTTTGGGAATGCACTGGCGTGCCGCTGCTGGCGCGCACCCGGCAGGCCAGCGCTCAGGCGGTAAATGAGCTGCTGCGCCGACTGACCGTGCAGGGAACGACGCGGGAAAAAGTTATAGAGCAAACAGAGGAAATGCTACTTAAAAAACAAGCTGGTTGAACTTTTAGGTTCAACCAGCTGTATTATTTTTCAAGTCATTTGAGTTTCAGTTCTATAAAATATTTGTTATCCTTACTATTTGTAAAGCCTCCTGTGTAAGGCTTTTCTCCCTGGGTCGGATTCAGATGGAGATAGGTTCCAGCCTGTAAATAGTAGGTCCCATCTGTAGGCAGCTTAGCTGTAAATTTGTTGTCAACGATTCCCGGTTGGATGACTTTCCCAGCGGAATCCTTAAGAAGATTGCCGGTTGAATCACGAATGTATATTACTCCCCACATATTGCCTATCTTTTCGGTGGGGTGATATTTATCAAAGAGAGCCACTTCTACAGTTTGCCCAGCAGTACCGCTGAATTTGTAAAAGTCGACATCTCCATTGACTGGCGTACAGGAAGAAGAGCAGCTCTCCCTATAAATGAGCGCCGGCTGCGTGCGCATACCAATCGAAATTTGAGTTGCCGTTTCAAGACTGTCGTTCGGCTCATAGGGATCGACCACAGGAGGTGGGGGCTCATAGAACCCTTTATCCAGTGTCACCACGATCGGTTCGGCGTCAGCCAACGTCGTACCGGACGTGATAGTGACTTTGCCCGTATAACTGCCTCGCTCCTTTAGCGCTGTGTCAGCCTTCAGATCAGGGCCACCCACCCGAAGAGTATAGGTTCCAGGCGCCATCGCCGCGAACTGGACCAAACCTTTGGCATTGGTCTGCGCCCCGTAAATCGCCCCATTTTCACCGTCTTTTTCAATAATCACGTCTGAAGGCTGGGTCTGAGTCACGAAGGTGCCGTCGCTTTTCTTAAATTGCACCAGTACCTTAAGGGCGCCGCCTTTTGCCGGCATAGGACCGCTTTGGAGACGTTGAGCCAGTTCTCCCAGTTGAATGCGGCCATACCCTGTCCCCCGGTCAAAACCATTGGGGTTTTCGCCGACGCTTCCGTCAGCCGTCTCTTCCATCAGCCGCCGCACTTGATAGGGGTCGAGCTCTGGGTGGGCACCTAGAATCAGAGCTGCCGTAGCTGCCGTATAAGGTCCAGAGAAGGAAGTTCCACTCATCAGGACGTAGCCACTGCCATCTGGAGGAGTGGCACCCAATTTGCGTGTTCCATCGTCATTAATGAACAGCGGTGAGGCCATGAGGATGTCTGTCCCAGGCGCAGCCACACTGATATGGCGCCCGAAAGAAGAGAAACTCGCTTTAGTATTATTGACAGCCAGGGCCGCAGAAGGAATAACCCCCGCAAAAAGCGCTGGCCGCTGATAATATTCACGCGATTCATTGCCAGCGGAAACTACCACAGTGACGTTTCGTTCCAGAGCGTAGTCCATTGCAGCCTTGATCAGGGGGTCAAAGCCAGCGCCGCCCCAGGAATTGTTCAGGACTTTTGCTCCATTATCTACCATCCATAAGATGGCCTTCGCCACACCAGCAGAGCCGACGCTCCCCGGCTGAAACATGGCCGCCGTGAGGTACTTGGCATCCGGCGCCACTCCAACGACCCCTCGCCCATCACGAGCGGCAGCGATAGTGGAGGTGACGGCAGTACCGTGCTCAATGTTCTCGTCCACCTGATTGTCTACAGGCATCGGCACTGAACCGAAAGCATCAATCGCATCAAGCCAACTTTGCACTGTCGTATAGGTCTTGTCGGCCTTCGGATCGTACGCTTTCCCAGCCCAGTTGGCTCGCAAGTCAGGGTGTGAAACATCAACAGGATCGTCAATCACTCCGACAGTCACGCCACGTCCCGTAAAGCCGGCGTCCCAGGCTGCTTTGGCATTGAGATGCTCGCTATCCAATGCGTACTGCGGCAGAGCGTCGAACACTTGATTGACCGCCAGCGGCGATAATGCAGGCTCCCGAATACTTTTCGTATAGGGTTCCATCTGCATAATTTGCTGGGGAGCTGCGAACGTGACACGGCCTTCTTCATTGAGCTGCCTGGCTTTTTGCAAAGCACTTCCATCACTGAGGTGAAGCACCACAGCGTCAAGCTGCGGCAAACGGTCTATGACGGTCGCCCCCAGCTGGGCTGCCAGGGTTGTGGAGTCCAGCCCGCCCAGGCCGACGACCAATTGATCGCTGACATACTGGGCCCCGCTGTTTGGGTCGAGGATAATGCGCGCTGGATCAATGTCAGGGGTAGGAATGCCACCGGCCTGCATCGGTGAAGAGGTCACTGGTGGGCGGGGATTGACAACGGTGCTCTGCTGCTGGCAAGCCGCCAGAAGAACAGTAAGACTGAGCGCCGCGAGAGAAAGTCTTTTCATAGAAATGCTCCTTGGATTCAGGGCCGGGTAATGAAGTGGTAGACAGTGCTGACACTCTGCGTGACGCCGCCGGGAACAATCTTGGTGGTGTCCGGGTCGCTATACACCGAGTAAGCCACGACAGGGTTGGTGGTCGATTCCGGCAAAGTTGGATCAAGGAGACGGTAGGTATAAGCGCGGTGAAGCATCCACGAGTACCGCCGATTCGTCTGGAGCGGCTGTGGCGCCAGGCCAGAGCGCACCCGGGTGAGGTCGTGAGGGACTTTGACCACGTCACTCGCCACGTCATAGGTTACCCACTTGGCGTAATCCCGGGTGTCGTTATCGGCGCCGATCACCTTGAAGGTCCCGCCCTGGCCCACAATGCGCAGGGGCGGCGCGTCCGTATTGCCGACGGAAGTAAAAGCGTCGCTGACGCGCAGATCAAAGCGCAGCCCCGTGGCGCCACCCTCAAAAGCATTGGTCTTAAACGTGTACTCAGGGAGGAGACTGACATCCGTCTGCTCCGAACCCGGACTGAGGAGCTGTGGCTTAAACGGAGGCAAAATCCGCGTGCTGGCCTGTGATGGCGTAGCACTCAAGGCTTCGTTACTTCCGATAGCTTTAACCCGGTAGTAATAGTCCTGACCGACTTGCAGAGTGGCAGTATTATCGCTGGCCGTGCAACGCTTGGTCGAAGTGCGGCACTGCGCTACACCAGCAAACGCCACTTCACTGTATGGACCTTGCGGCGCCACCGCGCGCAGAACGCGGAAGCCAGTCAAGCCAGCAGTGGTACTCGGCATATCCCAGGACACGCTCACCCAGCTGTTCGTGTCCGGGAAAATATTTTTACCTTCTCCTTGAGTGCTGGGGTCAGTGACTCCATAAATGTAGTTGATGCGTTCACCGTTGGTATAGGCGATAGCGCTTACTCCAGTGGGCGCTGTCACAGCACCGGGCGCACTGCTCCGCTCAAGGCGAACCGGGATCAAATAAGCCGAACGGTTGTTATTAAAATCCAGCGAAGAGACCTGTACATAAATATCGCCTTGAAGCCCGGCTGTGTCGAGCGTCATCAGACCGCTGTCCTGACTTTCCATGCCCGGATTCACTTTGCCAGCATCAATACTGGCCAGCGCACTGCGCAGTTCGGTCATCTGCCCAGTGGCATCGAAATTCACGACCGAAAACATCAGGTACTTGAGCTGAAGTGGAGCTGGGTTTTCAGCGGTTGTGTAAGCCCTCAGTTGAATATCGTTGTTCATTACAGTGCCGGGAGTCAGCACTTTCCAATCCACAGCAGTTCCATCCGCAGCAAGGGCAGTAGGCGTCAGGACAGCCAGCTTGGCCGTTGCTTTCCCGGCTGTAGGGTTCTGAGCATCAAACTGGGCAATCTTGAGGCGTTGATTGACGCCCGCTTTTGCAACTGCACCATTAAATTCCGAACCTGCCGCATTAGCTTTACTGAAAACTAAGTCGTAGGTTCCTTCTGGAATATTCAGAAATTGAGTAAAACCACTCTTATCAGTTTGAGTCTCAGCCAACACCTTTGTGCGATCACCACTATGATAGATACGAACTGTAGAATCGCTGACTCCTTCGCCACGGTTCGAACGAATCAGATCGACCATCAAACCAGCCGGGCCACTCCCAATAAATGGAACATTTGCTGTAGAGATTTTAATATTTAGTCTACTGGTCGTTTGCGCGGTATTTCCACTGGTGTCCGTAGCAACCGCACGAATGACGTGCTCTCCGTTATCGGCAGCTGTATAAGCGGACTTCCACTCATAAGGCGCCTCGGTAACAGTCCCTAGGAGTTTGTCACCATCATAAAAAGTAACGTCCCGGATGCCGACATTGTCTTCAGCGGCGGCGCGAAAAGTGACGGAGCCTGCCGACGTCAACTCGATGGGATCTAATGTCAGTGATACTGTTGGTGCTATCTGATCATCAGGCAAAGGCGCAGGATTATCTGTCACTGCAAACATCAGCTTAAATCTAAAGGGATCTAGCTTTGAATCAGCAGCCATAGGCAGTCGGGCAGCGAAAGTGACGACCTGGGTTCCTCCAGGAGCCAACTGTCGCCCTTGCCAGCCCTGATGAAAGACCTGTGCGATTGTGGTCCCAGGCGGCGGGTTTATGACCAGATCACGGGTATCAAGCTTGGTCACTAGGGGGGTAGCGTCCAGATCTATTTCATTGGCGCCAGTAGCACTATTAAACCGATGTGCTGTATCCAGCTGCAATTCTAAGGCTCTTGAGCTGGCATCGCTCCCGTCAAAGTACTGCACCGCTTTAAATGGAGTTGCCCCCACAGTAGCGTCGTTTCCATCCGTATCGACAGGGACATAGGTGGGAACCGTTAAGGGTTGTCCAGTTTCGTTACTCACCTTAAACGAAGCGCGCAAATAACGTGTGCGGCTCAACTCATCGGTGTATGTTCCCGTCGACAAAGGAGTAAATTTAAGCCCTTGAATATCGTTAGTTTGAGAGCTCAGACCAGTCCTGAAAATTCTGCTCTCAGGCGCCGCAGTCGTAGCGCCATTGACACTCAATTCATACAATCCAAAGCTCTGTAACTGCCTTGCAGGAGCTACGATCGGCGAAGGCTGGGGAGAAGTGTTGCCAGGGGTAGAACCGCAGGCAGCCAACGTCAGAAGACCCAAAAGAACTAAAGATCTGGACACTTTCATTTATATCCTCGAAACATCACAACTTGTAAGATGAACGGTTTTTAATACAATGGGCCGTCTTGATGTGTGCTTCTCCCACCAGGGCCGATAGGGAGAGAGTAAAGCAAGGTCATGGTTTTCCAGCTGCCCAGATCCTTTATTTGAGGGGCTTCGTACTTACTGGCAAGACTGGTTTTCTCAGCTTCCTCTGAGAAGTTTGCTTGCGGCTTAGCTTCACTTATTTGCATAACTGATCCAAGTTGCGGGAATAAAAAGACAGACCCGACCTCCTCAGTAAGCCGAGGCCAGATAAGCTTTTTGCGCCTTCGCGGGGCACAGAAGCCGATTAAATTTTCCGACTTATTTACTATATGTGAAAAATGGGAACAGATAAATGGCCTGGGTGTATAGATGTAACTTCCAAGCAAAGAGTTGAGGAGTAAAATTGATGAACTTTATCAAGAAGTTTACATGTATGTTTTCTGAAGACCCAACACTTTCCAAACGATATTTGTCACAGCATCCTGACAGCCGTATGAGAAAAGTTTCTTAAAAGTATTTGTCTAGACATTCTCAAGCTGAACTCACCAACAATTTGACTGTTTGGGGGCTAACAGAGAAAAGAAGGCTGGCCGGAGGGAAAGGTTAAGCCAAGGAGATGGACTATAAGGACGCAAAAAAGCTGCCCGGTCTAAGACTGGGCAGCTCAAGCCTTCAAGCTCAACTTTGGTTTTTAGCGGCTTCCAAGTCCATCGAAAGTGTCAACTGGAAAACTGTCCCACTCGGTCGCTGCGCTAAAGGGATCATTCGGGTTGCTATCGCCTGAAACGATGCCACTCTTACGGCGCAGAGTAACGTCCGCGCCCCACATGCTCTGTACCCCGACCTGACCAAACGAATCGATGACCACGCCACTCTTTTTCAGCACAATGGCGTCATCACCATTGAAATTGGTCACACTACTGACAGTTCCCCTGGCTTTGAGCTCAGGTACAGCAGAACCGTTGACCAGGACCAAGACAGCGCCAGGAGCCAGGCTCCCAGTGAGCTTCTGTGTATTTGTGGCCTTCGTCGCGCCGTTGGCATACAGTTCGACCGTATAAGCACTCAAATCAAGAGTGTTTGCTGTCGGATTGTAGAACTCCAATGCTTTGTTATTACTGGTTCCTTCGACGTACTCGCTGATAATCAGATCACTGCCAGTCGAGCTGGGGGGAGGAGTACCGCCTACGCTCACCGTGACGTTGAGGGTCGCAGTCGCCGTCAGGCCACCTGCACCTGTGGTCGTCACCGTCACCGGGTACGTTCCGGCTGCCGTGCCCGCAGGCGCCGTGACGCTCACGGTGAACGTCCCGTTGGGGCTCACCGAAGTCGCCGAGGGCGCGACCGTCAGACCCGCGCTGTTCTGGGTGCTGACGGTGAAGTCGGCGCCACTGTAGTTCTGGGTGCTGGTCGTCAGGGTGCTGCTCACGGCTGCGCCGCCCGCCGTCACCGTCAGGGCGCTGGGGTTGGCGCTCAGCGCCGTGGTCGGTGCCGGAGTGGGAGTGGTCCCTGCGTCGGCGGTCAGGTTCAGGCCGACAAGCACCGGGTCGTGGTCGCTGGCGCGGAAGGGATTGGTCGGGTCGAACAGATCGATGCCCGTGCAGTTGGTTCCAGTGCAGCCCGCAACCTTCTTGAACTCGGTGTTGTAGTCGGCGATAACCGGCTCGTCGCTGTTGACGTGCCACTCGGTGATGCCGCTCACTTGAGCGCTGAGGTTCTGGCTCGCCAGCGCGTGGTCAAGGTAACCGAACAGGCCATTGAACTGGTAGCTGTAACGGTCTTCTGCGGGAATACGCAGGTTCAGGCTCTCGAATCCGCCGCCTTGCAGCACTTTGATGGGGTCTTCCGCGCCGTAGGCATTGAAATCCCCCAGCAGCAAGACGTCCTGGTCGCCGCTTTTTTGCTTCACGGTATCGACGAAGCCCAGCAGCGCCTGAGCCTGCCGCACGCGCAGTTGATTCCAGCAGCCCTGGCCCGTGTCCACGTCGCCGGACGTGGGGCAGCTGCCTTTGCTCTTGAGGTGGTTGGCGATCACGCTGAAGACGCCGCCCGTGGTCTTGTCACGGAACGTCTGGGCGACGGGCGGGCGCGAGAAGACAGAGTTGTTGTCGGTCATGAACTGGCCGACCGGCGTGACCTTAGACGGCTTGTAGATGATGGCGACTTTGATGGCGTCGGTACCGACGGAGCCCGTCGTCACGGCGGCGTAGGTCCCGGCGCCGGCTTTCTCATTGAGCGCCGCGACAAGGTCGTTGAGCGCCGTATCACCATTGTTCTGCACTTCCATCAGCGACAGCACGTCGGCGTTCAGGGTGGTCAGCGTGGTCGCCATCTTGGCGCGTTGCCGGGCCAGCTCACCGGCGTTGTTTGCGCCGCGGTCCGTGCTGCCGCCGTAAGTCGTGAAGTAGTTCAGGACGTTGGCACCGCCCACCCGCAGGCTGCCACCGACGTCATGCGGCAGGGCGTTGCTGGCGCGGCTGTTGGCGGAGACGAACTCGACCGCTCCCTCCGGCTCCAGCATGGGCTGATTGGCAACCGAATGCCACACGCCGCTCAGGCCGGTGACCGTGTCGCCCGTGCGGCGGGTCCGCTCGGCGCTGAGGTAGTTCAGGTCCAGCGGGTTTTGTGCGCTGACGCCGTCATCGAGTGTGATGGTACTCTGCTCGCTGGCGCTGGCGTTCCCGTTGGTGGGATTGAACATGCGCCCGGCGTTCGATAGGTCGAGTTGCCCGTAGCGGCCATAGGTGTAGTTGTTGGTGATGGTCAGCGTTTCGGGGAAGCGCACGCGCATGCCCTCATAACGCTCCTGTTGCGTCTTGTCGAGCGGCAGCTTCAGCTCGGCGGCAGGCGGCAGCGCCAGGCCGGAAAGCAGTTTGGTCACGGTGGGCGCCGTCATCTGGGTGGCGCCGCCGTATTCGGCCACCGTGCCGCTGACCCGCACGCGGTCGCCCGCGCTGAGCGCCGGGCAACTCGCCGCGCAGTAGACGAACAGGCCGTCGCTGGTGGTCTCGTCCCTGTCGGCGTCGATGCCCTCTTCCTGCACGAAAAAGCCGCTCAGACCAGGCTCGACCGCTGTCACGACGCCTTCGATGGTCTGCGCGCCGGTCAAGGCTGCGGGCCGGTCGCCGCCGGGGGTCTGGCCCTGAACCGCACCGATGTTGGTCAGCGTGGTGCTGGGCACGTTGTCGGCCACGGTGAAGACCAGGTCGAACGAAAAGGGGTTGTCCTGAGAGTTGCTGGCCGCTGGAATGCTCGCGGCGAGGGTGACCTGCCCGGTCGCGCCCGCCGGCAGGGCGCCCATCTTCCAGCCGGTGTGCGAGGTGCCGGCGAGTTGCAGGCCCGCAGGCAGGTTGACCTGCACGCTGCCGCTGTCGAGGTCACGGAGCAGCTGAGTCTTGACCGCCGTCTTGGGGTCGTTCGACGAGTCGAAGGCCAGCAGCGGCGCGCGGCTCGAAGCATCGCTGCCGTCGAAGTAGCGCACGTTCTTGAACGCCGTGGTGCCGATGGTCCCGCCCGCGCCTTCGGTGTCGACCGGAATGAAGGTCGGCGCGGCGAGGGGCTGGTCACTGGTGTTGGTCACGTCGAACGTCGCCCACATCCGCAGGGTGTTGTTCGAGCTGTCGACGTAGTAGCCGTAGTTGTTGCTCTTGAAGCTCAGGCCGCCCACTTCAGTCGCCTGAGCGCCCAAGCGCTGCACGCTGGCCTGCTTGATGGCGCTGCCCGCCCCGCTGAGGCTGAGCTGGTACACGCCGAGGCTGCTGCGGGAAGTACCGCTGGTCACGGGCCCTGGGGCAGGCACCGCCGCGCCTGTGCCCGCAGGCTGCTGGCTTCCGCAGGCACTCAGGGCCAGAAGGCCAGCCAGCAAGAGGGCATTGGCGGCGCGCTTACCAGACATTGCTGTTACCACCAGTAGGACGGGAGCCGCCGGGGCCGATGGGCAGGCTGTAAATCAGGGTCATGGCCTTCCAGGGGCCGAGGTCCTGCACGGCAGGGGCCTGGTAGGGGCGGGGTTCAGGCTTAACAGCAGTCTTCTGACAATGTTCTGACATGTATAAACTCCTTAAGAAGATGAAGGGCTGCGCCAGCTTACCCTCAAATCGTCAGGGAAGTGCAAGGTTCTCTCATGACGCTCTGCGCGTGCTGTACTGGGCGCCTATGGATTCCCTGTCCGAAGTGCTGCGACGGACCTTCGCTGCGCCCAGCGAGGTCACCGCGGACGACCTCCCCACCCTGCGCCAGCTCCATCTGGGGGGGTACCTCCGCCCGCGCTTGCCGCAGGGCCACCCACTGCGCGGTGCGCTGAAAATGGACGCCGTGCAGCTCGCCGCGCGCCACGCCCTCATCAAAAGCGAGGTCCGGCCCCTGTTGCAGCTCTGGGCCGATGCCGGGGTGCCGGCCCTGCTGTTCAAGGGCTTCGCGCTGGCCGAATTCGACTACGCGACCCCCGCCGAGCGCTTTTACGGCGACTTGGACCTGCTGCTGCCGAATGACCCCGACCTCATCAGCCGCGCCGTTCACCTCGCGCTGGCCCACGGCTGGCGCAGTGACGGTCAGCACGCCAGTCCGTCCACCTGGACGCATGAATGCGCGCACCTCGTGAGCCCGAGTGGGCAGGCCAAGCTCGACGTTCACCGCTTCGTCACGACCTGGGAGGTAGGGCCGCAAGAAAGGATGCAGGCGCTCACCCGGCAGATGTGGGCCTCGGCGGTGCCGACCGATTGGGCCGGCGTGCCTGTCTTGCTCCCCTCCCCCGCCGACCGCGCGGTGCTGACGCTGGCCGTCAGCCGCTGCTGGGGGGGCGACGCGGGGGGACTGAAGCCCGCCGATGTTCCTGACTTGCAGGTGTTGCGCGAACGGCACCGGTTGACCGATGAGGCGCTGGCGCGGCGGGCGCAGGAACTCGGGGTCAGCCAGACCTGGGCGGCCTTTCTCAGGGTCTGTCAGCCCGCTGGCCCGGAGTTGGCGAGCGCCTTGCAGGGTCGCTTGCCTGTCCTCCTGGACGCCGCGCGGCGCGACGGACGAGACCACCGTGCTCTGCTCTGGCGTGCCCGGCTCCGCAACGCCCCCCGCCGCGCCGTCTGGATGCTGCGGCTGCTGCCGGACGTGTATGCGGCGGCCCGGGTCGGACGACAGGGCGGAGACCCCCGCGCGGCCCTGCGGCCCTGGGGCCAGCCGGTCTCAGGCCGCCTCAGCCTGAGTGCCCAGAACGACCTGATCGGCGCGGTGAACTGGTGGACGCGGCTGCTCTATCCCCGGCAGTCCCGGCGCGGCGTGTGCGTCCCGCGAGCGACGGCAACCTACCGGGCACTGCGCCGCTACGGCCACCCCGCCGTATTCGTCAGCGGCGTGGCCCGGACCCCGACCGGCCTGACGGGGCACGCCTGGGTCGAAGACGACCGCGGCGTGATGGAGAGCTACGGCGAGCCGCTGGTGCGTCAGCGGTTTACCGAGTCCTTCCGGGTGCCTGAATAAATCACGTTCAACCAGCTCTCTCCAGCACGCCGACAGCCAGCTGACACCGGAGATCTACCTTGACCACCTTTGACGGCCAGACGCCTGAAAGACCTCAAGGAGATCAGAGAATGCCCAAACCCCCGAAGCTCGCCCTGTGTGCCCTGCCCCTGATGCTCAGCCTGATGATGGCCGGCTGCGGACAACCACTGCCCAGCTCGCCGGCCAAACCGGAACATTCAGCGGCCAGTCCGGCTCCCCAGGCCAGAACACGGGTGGGGCAACTGTACGAACTTCAATTCCGCCGCGACGGTCAGGGCGGCCCGGTCACGTCCTCGATTTCGGTGCCCGGCCAGTTGAGCGCGCAGGCCACCCGCTTGGTGGACAACCAGCTGGCCTTCAGCTACGTCTCCTCGGGGACGCTGCATCAGGACGGACAGTGGTTCGTTCGCGTGACCTACCACGTCACGAACACGTCGGCCCAGACCATCACCAATCTGGGACTCGTTCCCCTGGATACCGACGCGGTGGCGGGCGCGACGCCAACCATCTCTCCTACGGTCGGCGCGACCTATTTCAAGGACGTCAAGCATTTTGACGGCTCAGACGCCGCGGATCAGGCGGCCTCGCTGGTGCCAGGGCAGGCGCGTGACGCGAGCGGTCAGGTGGACACAGCCGCCACCCCTTATCAGCCCATCGACACCGCCGGACAGACCATCGCCCTCCCGGCGGGCTTGCAACTGGGCAGGGGCGGCCTCTCCCCCAGCGGCTGGCAAACCAGCGGCGTTCTGGCCCCGGGCGCCAGCACCGACGTGACCTTTGCCACGCAGATGCCGGCCACCTCAGGCACGACCGACCCGTTCTTTTACACGGTGGTGTTCACGGCGGTCGGCAGCGTGGACGTGCCGGTGACCCTGACGCCGACGCCCGGCGCCAACTCGAAGGTGAAGTTGCCGGCGAGCAGTCCCGCGTATGTCAGCGGCACTCTCGGCGATCCGACGGATCCAGCCAGTGTCCAGGGCCTGACCTTTACGGTGGCAGACAGCGACGCCGACGCGGCGGGCCTGACGGTGACCGCGACCAGCAGCAACCCCAGCGTCGGGGCGGCCACCCTCAGCGGCAGCGGAAAGACCCGTCTCCTCAAGATCAGCCCCCGGCAGACCGGGTACGCCGATATCACCGTTACCGTTGCCGACGGCGACCGCGCCTCCGCCAGCTACGTGGTGCACTACGCGGCGAGTCAGGCGGCGGGCACAACGTCTAGCACCCGCTTTTTCAGTGGGGCCAGCAACGCTTCGAGCGCTCAGGAAGTCGGCGACGGGTACATGGTGGTGGCCGACGACGAGTTCAATGTGCTGAGTCTTTATCCCCAGGCGACGTCCAGTGCGCCGGTGGCCCAGTTCGACTTCAGTTCCCTGATGAACCTGACCGACACCGCCAACCCCGAGATGGACCTGGAAGCCAGCGCCCGGCTGGGCAACCGGATTTTCTGGATGGGGTCGCAAAGCAACAGCAAGAGCGGTAAGGCGCGTCCCAATCGCAACCGGGTGTTTGCGACCGACCTTCAGGGCTCGGGCGCGGCGGCCACCCTGAACTTCGTGGGGTCTTACGATCATCTACGCGACGATCTGCTCGCCTGGGACCGGGCCAACGGCAACGCCCTGGGACTGGGGGCCAGCGCCGCCAGTGGCGTCATTCCTGAGGCCGACGGCGGCGTGGGGTACAACATCGAAGGTCTGGCCTTCAAACCGGGCAGCAGCGTGGCCTACCTGGGATTCCGAGCGCCGCTGGAACCGTCCGGCACGCGCAACGCTGCGTTGATCGTTCCCGTCACCAACTTCACCGAGCTGGTCACGGGAACGGCCCGCACCGCCACCTTCGGGGCTCCTGTGCAACTCGACCTGGGCGGGCGCGGCATCCGTGAGCTGAAGTGCAACGATCAGGGCTGCCTGATTCTGGCGGGGCCAGCCAGCGGGGGCAGCTCGTTTGCGCTGTACTCGTGGAACGGCCAGAGCAACGGCGCGGCGCATCTGCGCAATGACCTGCAAGCCCTGGCCACCAGCATGGACGGCAGCCTGGAAAGCATCGTTACGATGCCTGCGGGCAACCCCGACAGCGACGCCTTGACCGGGCAGCCGGTGCAGGTGCTGACCGACAATGGCGACAGCGTGTATTACGGTGACGGCAAGATCGCCAAAGACCTGGTCGCCCCGGCGCAGGACTGGCAGAAATTTCGCGCCGAGACCGTGATTGTCGGTGCCCTGCCGGCCCAGACCTGCACCGTCAGCAACCTGAGCGTGACCCCAGACAACTCCACCCTGCCGGTGGGCGGCACCCAGACCTTCAAGGCAATCTACACCACGTCACCGCCCAACTGCGCCGTCAACGTCAGCTGGAGCAGCAGCGACCCAAGCAAGCTGACGGTGGACGAGCGCGGCGTCGCGCGAGCGGAAGCGGCGGGCACGGTGACCCTGACAGCCACGGTCACGCCCGGCAGCGGCGCCCCGGTGAGCGCCAGCACGGGCGTGACCGTCAGCGCTCCCGTGACCAGCCTGCCCAACGTGGCGGTGTACCGCGTCGGGGACGGCAGCGCCAAACTGACGAGCGCCGCCACGCCCGTTTTCGTGGACATCATCAATCCCAACGACGGGTCGCTGGTCCGGACGCTGAGCCTGCCGACCAGCACCAGTGGCAGCAACAGGCCGCTCCTGGCCAGCGGCACCGCCAGCAGTGAAGGGATGCTGACGCGCTCGGCGGACGCTCATTACCTGGTATTGACCGGCTACGCGGCCAGCGTCGGCCTGGCGAATGTCAAGGCGAGCGACAGTGCGACCACACCTCGCGTGATCGGGCGTCTGGACAGTGCCGGCACTGTGGACACCACCACGACCCTTCCCGACGCCTACAGTGGCGACAATATCCGGAGCGCCGCCAGCACAGATGGCCGCAGTTTTTATGTCACTGGCGGCAACAGCGGCGTGCGGCTCTACGCGCTGGGCGCCAGCAGCGGCCTCAGCATCAGCAGCGCCGCGTCCAACCTGCGTCAACTGGGCATCTTCGGCGATCAACTGTACGTGTCGAGTGGCAGTGGCAACGGCACGAAAGGGCTCTTGAGCGTAGGAAATGGCCTGCCCACGACCGGGAACCAGACCGTCAGCCGCCTGCCGGGTCTGTCCGACAGCGTTACCGGCGACAGCTACGGCTTTTTCTGGGCCGATCTGGACGGCCTGCCCGGTGCGGATACCCTGTACATTGCCGACGCCACGAGCGGCCTGCAAAAATTCAGTCTGCAAAACGGAACCTGGGTGGCTTCGGGCGTTGCCAGCGGTAGTTATATCGGGCTGGCTGGCGTGCAGCAGGGCAATACCGTGACGCTGCTGGCCACCAATGCCGGCAGCCTGGTCAAACTGACCGACACTTCCGGCTTTTTGAAGTCCCTGAGCGGCACTCCCACCCTGCTCAGCCCGGCGAAAGCCAATACCGCCCTGCGCGGCGTGGCTCTGGCACCGCTGCCCTGATTCATTTCGCTCCAATCGCCAGCATTTCTTGACTGACCTCGCTGCTGAAGAAAAATCCTGGTCAGCGACGCAACCAACGAAGTGATTGGAACTCTTTGACGCTTCTGGCTCCGCCCACACCTTGGCATCTCGCACTGGTGTGGGCCTCGCCATTGCGGTCCCGTTGGGACAAGGCACAACTCATGTCTGCGTCACTTGTTTTCCGCATCCCATCCCTGAAGACTAGCCGCTCGGAACCCGGCTTAGGCCTTCATCCTTCGCCCTGAAAGCTTCCCGAAAGACTCGCCCGATTAACGTGCTCCACAGTCGGGGCCGGCCTATCGAGCGCCGCCCCTGGAGGAGTCATACATGTTCTCGACTGCACAACGGGCTGGCTTCTGGTTGATGGTGCTCACCGCTTTTCACGCGCAGGCCGCTTCGGTCACTTTGAACCTGAGCGTCAGCGTGGCGGAAAGTTGCCAGGTGCAGGCGGTCAGTGAGGCACATCTGACGCTGCTGTGTACCTCGGGCTTCACGCCGGCCTCCCCGCTGGCCCTCCCCGAGGTGGCGGCGCGTATCCCGGCGGCTCCGTGGCAGTTCCAGCGGGCCACCGCCAACCCACAGGGCGGCACGCTGAACGAGTACGTGGCCGCACCGTCCGCCGCCCTGGCTGCCGAGGGCTTCGTCTTCTACTGAAGCCTCAAGGGGCCGGCTGACAGGACGCCTTCTCTGCGCCCGCCGCCACCCTGACCAGGCAGCTGCGCTGGCCGTCCTGACTTCGTAGGGTCCCGGCAATGGGCGCGGCACTCGCGGGCAGCAGGCTGTTGCCTTCGTCGTCCAGCGGGAAGGTGCCCTGGGACGAGACAAAATCTGCACCAGCGGCCAGTTTGCCATCTTCCCAGGAGAACTGCACCCAGCGCGACACCTTGAAGTTCTGTCGCCAGTCCAGGGTGCTCAGCCCCAGCAGCGGCGGCATCAGGCGTTCGCGCTCGACCTGCACACTGACGGTCAGCGGCAGGACATTCAGGTTCACGGCAATTTCGACGAGCTGGCCGCCGGGCAGGTTGGCAATCAGCGCATCGCCCGCGCCGTCGGTCACGACCTGCTGCTGCCCGTTGACCAGCAGTTGCAGATTCGGCACGCCGGTCCGGATCAGGATGGCCCGCTGCGCCAGCGCCGGCTGCAAGCGCACCAGCCCCCCGGAGAAATTGACGGCCCCACGCGCGTAAGCCTGGGCCGAGCCGTCGGTCCTCACGTCGAACTGGGCTTCGACGGCGCGGGTGTAGCGGTAACGCAGCGCGGCGCTGAAGGGCGTGGCCACCTCCACCCCAAAGGTGTGCGCCGGCGAAGGGGTATACAGCACGTTCAGGGCGCCCCCGAGACCTGCACTGCCCGCTATAGCCCCCGCACTCGTTTGCAGCCGTGGGTTCACGAGGTAGCCCAACTGCACGCCGACCTGCCAGCCGCCCGAGCCGACGCCGCCGGAGATGGCGCCGCTGAGGCGATTGTTGAAGGTGTGGTTCACGTTCGCCGCCAGCGCCCACTGGTTGCCGGAAAAGCCCTGGGTGTACGAAGTATTCACGAACCAGTCGCGGACGTGGTAAATCGCATTCAGGCTGAGTGACCCGTCCGCGAACGACTGCGTGGGTACTACCACCAACCCGCCGAGCTGCCAGTTGCCCCGGTCGAACCGCACCCGCCCCAGGACATTGAGCTGGCTCCCAAGGACCGACGAACGGCGGTATTGCAGGCCCAGGTCGGTGTTCCAGGTGCCCTGGCTATACTCCACCCCGAAATTGGCCGTCTGCAAGTCGGGCGTCAGGCTGGCACTGCCCTGCACCGTGACGTTGCGGCTCAGGCCATAGGCAGCGCGGCCAGACACCAGCCACTGCCCGCGCTGGGTGCCGGCCCGCGCCGCGTACACCAGGGCGCCGCGGGGCAGCCCGAAGGTTTCCTGGGTGAGGTCGAGTACTTCGTCGCGCACGCCGTTGTCGTCGCTGATGACGGCCTTGAGGGTATGTGTCCCGACCTTGTCGATCCACACGTTGCGGATATTCAGACTGCCCGCCGACACACTCCGGGTCGTGACCGGCACGCCGTCGAGGAGCACGGTCACTTCGGCGTCGAGCGGCAAATCAAGCACCCACTCGGGGGCGCGGCGGCGGAACCCGGCCTGGCCTTCGATGCTCAGGCCCCGGAAATCGGTTTCGTTGAATTCGGGGGTGTTCAGGCCGGGGTCGGCGTTCCAGACGGCGCTGACCACCGCCCCAGGCCCCAGCGCGTAACGCAGCACGGCGCGTGGCTCGGAGCGCCAGGCCCCCTGAGAGTCGCGCCCCACGAACATGTCGCCGTAGACACTGAACTGCCGGGTCACGCCGCCGACGCCCAGATAGGCCTGGGCCGCCCGCACTGAAAAGCCGTTCCACTGCGGCGCTTCGGTGTTCAGATTGCCACCGAACGCCACACCCCAGGAAGGCTGTGCGGGCAGCTCACTCTGGGCCCGCAGCCGGTCGAGGTCCAGGTCGTGCCCGCCGAGTTGACGCGCCGGCAAACTCAGGCTGAGCTGCTGCTCGCCGGGATTGAAGCGCACGCGCACGCCGGGGGCCGGCGCAAAAAGCGGCTGACCGTCACACGTCAGCCGCTCGCCCAGCAGGGCCTGTTCGCTGGGGCGCAGCAGGTCCTCGGGCAGCAGCACCTGCACCTCGCCGGCGTCGTCCTGGCGCAGCCGCAGCACCTGCACCCCCCGGCTGCTCCCGTTGACCGACACCGACAGCAGCTGCTCCGGCAGGTCGCAGGTGGCCGCCCGCGCTCCGCCCAGGCCTGCACCCAGCCCCAGGGCCAGCGTCAGCGCAAGGCGCCGAGGCCGCTCAGGGCAGCGCCAGCGTTTCATGCACCTTTTCCCCCCGGGCATTGGTAAACGACAGGGTCAACGGCCCGGTCGCCGATCCCAGGTCGGAGAGCCGCACAGTCACGTCCGAGTCTTTCAGGACCGCCCAGGAATTCAGGGTCGCCTGCCGCCCGCCGCGCTCGGCCACGAAATTGTTGTACGTCTCGTGGCGATTGCCGGCGTTGGTCATCTTCAGCAGCAGGTCGCCGGTGTCACGGGTCACGGCGTAGCTGATTTTGGCCGCCGCGCTGCTGGGCGCAATGTAGACCGGCAGCGAGAACGACAGCACCAAGTTCAGGCTGGTGCCGGTGCCGCCGACATTGGGCACGCTCGCGTCGTCGCTGTTCGGTAGCTCCTGCTGGCGCACCTGCAAGCGGTAGGTCAGTTCGTCGGCCCCCGGCTTCTTGCGCAGACCCATGCGGATAATCTGCTGGCCGCCGGGCGGAATGGTGAACTCGGTGGGGTTCACGATGATGTCGCGGGTGTCTTCCAGCACCGTCTGACCGCCTTGCAGACTCCACACCTTGGGCGTGACGGTGAAGCGGGCCGGGGCACTGCCGAGGTTGTACACCGTGGTCTGCGAGTTGAGGGTCTGTTCAGAATTGATCTGGATGACGGTCGGGGCAAAGCCGAACGTCTGGGCCAGAGCGCTCCCGGTCACAGCGAGCGCGCTTCCCAGCAGCAGCCGGCGCAGATACGGAAGATAGGACATGGATTCGGTTTCCTTGAGCTTGAGGGAAGGTCCTGAAGAGGTCAGGGCTGATTGAGCAGCACCAGACTGAGCTGCGCCTGATAGGTGCCGATCTCAATCCACTGGTCGGACGCGAAGTCGAGGGGAAAAGTCAGATTCTGACTGCCGCGCAGCACTTGGCCGCGCAACTGGTTTAGGTTTCCGGAAAGAGTAGCCCGCAAAAGGGCCGAGCCCTGCTTAAAAGGAACGGTCAGCACCGGGCTGGCCTGCCCAGCATCCTGCACGCCGGACAGAAAAAGTTGAAATTCGTCGTTGGGCGTTTCACACCCGACCTGAACGGTCAGCGCGGCGCGCAGCGGTGCCAGGGCGCTGTAGGCCGGCGCCGGCACCTGAGGGGCCGCACGTTCCAGCCTGCAAGTCGCCTGAGCACTGCCGAGCAGAGCCAATATCGCTGGTGTTAACGCCGCTGCACCCATCCACCGCATCCTGTCGCCTCCCTTCAGATTATCTCAGCCGAACCTTGGCGGGCGCCCGATAAGCAGATCCCCCGGCCCTGAAGACCGGGGGCCTGAAGCAGGCTCACGCAGACCGGCTCAGTTCCAGCTGATGTCCATCGAGACGGTGTCTTTGTAGACGCCCACGGGGCTGGTCCACTGCTGCGCGGGGATGTCCACGGACACGGTGGGGGTCCAGATGTCGCCGTCAGCCGTTTCCTTCTTGGCGATGCTGCTCTTGTAGGTGTAGTTCAGGGTGTTGCTGCCGTTCTTCAGGGTGCCGTTGCCGCCCTGATCCATCGTCACGTTGGTACCGCGCTGGCAACGCAGGGTGTGGCTGGTCATCGTCCCTTCCCACTTCACGCCATTCAGCGAGTTGTACTTCCAGTCGTACTTGCCGAAGGTGGTGCCGGTCTTGTTGCTGCCGTCGGCCACTTGGCTGCTGACGTTCACGGTGCACAGCGCCATCACCTGCACGGACATGTCCATCACGAGGGGCTGGGTGCCGCTGCTGGGCACGGAAGCGGCCTGGGCGAGTCCGAAGGTCAGGGTCATCAGGGCAATCGCTTTTTTCATGGGGACACTCTCCTCATTTCGCTCACGGCAGGGCCGCTCAGCCGGTCCACAGAATCCGGTCCAAGCTTCATTTCAGGATCAGAAATGAGAAGGTGAACGAAACTGAGAACAGCTTAAGAATCAATGGTTCGTGCAGTTTTAGGCGGCTTTGAGGCCGAAATTTAGCGGACTGGACG